>Ga0102926_1002189_pt1 | contig 11386 bp, 10 predicted proteins | sample SalPonR1_A_D2_MG_FD_78173 | JGI IMG/M metagenome (GOLD analysis project Ga0102926, IMG submission 78173) | Salt pond soil microbial communities from South San Francisco under conditions of wetland restoration - Salt Pond MetaG R1_A_D2_MG | ecosystem: Environmental > Aquatic > Marine > Intertidal...
GGTGCTTCTGAAAAATTGAAAAACCGATCCAATACCTGTTGGGAAACAAGAAAAGAACATACAATTAAACATCTAGAAAAAGCAAATATAGAAATTCAATGTATCAGCTGTGCAGATAAACTGAGTAATATTAGAAGCATGATCAGAAATCATGATGAAATTGGCGATCAGTTATGGAATAGGTTTAATAGAGGATATCAAAAGCAAAAGTGGTATTATACAAATTTAGTTAAAAGTCTAGATGATTTGGAAGGGATGGAAATGTATAAACAGTTTAAAATAGCAGTGGATTATTTATTTTGATATTTCGAATAATTTTAAACATAAAGGGGTGATATCATGCTCACATTTCTGCTTGCAGTCGATGGTTCTGTTAGTTCTCTTAAGGCTGCTGAAAAAACTTCAGAACTTACAAAATTTCATGAAAGTAAGGTTTCTATATTAACCGTTCTCGATATTTCAAAGATTGAGCTAAGTGAGTTGCAGTCATATCGACCAGAGGAATCACTTGATAAACTAATAGAAAAAAATGAGGGAGATATGAACAAAAAAGGTAAACAGATATTGAATGATGCGGCCGAATATTTTAAAGGTAAGAATACAGAGATAAAGAAGATAATAAAATATGGAGATGCCGCAGATGTAATCTGTGATTATGCAGAAGAAAAAAAATTTGATTTCATTATTCTTGCTGATAAAGGATTAAGTGGTGTGAAAAGATTTTTTCTTGGCAGTATTAGTGATAAAGTAGTGCGTCATGCCAAAAGCTCAGTAATCATTGTAAAATAATCAATAATAACACTTGTAAATAGATTTCTATAATAAATAATTTTTGTAATTATATTAAACGAGGAGGAAGAAGATGAAGGATTATTTTAAAAAACAGTTGGATACTAGGAAAATTAAATATGGTGATATCAGATATGAAAAAAATAATGAAACATTGATCAATTATGAGGGAAGGGAATTAAAGGATATAAAAGAAACATATAGGGAGGGCGGACATCTTAGATTATACAATAATGGTTCCAAGGTGGTCGGCTCTTTTAGCGAAGCAAAGGATTTACCTAAAACCATGGAAAAACTCATAAATTACAGTAAACTAGCTGGGGAGTTTCAAAAACATGAAGTTAAAATAAAAAAAGCACCTACAATCAAAGATAAAGTATTGACAGAGATTAATAACGACCCTCGCGATTATAGCCTGGCCGATAAGAAGGAGCTATTAAAAAAATATAATGATCTTGCAATTAAACAAAAACATGTAATTAATACCAAGTTTCGTTATAGACAGTTTTATTCAAACAGGCTATTTATTAATTCAGAGGGTTCAGTTATTGAATATGATTTATTGTGTAGTAATATTGTTGGTGCTATCATTGCAAAAAAAGATGGTGTTGTTCAGGTAAAAAGAATTGCTTTTGGTGGATACCCGGAATTTTCTAATCTTATTGATCGAAAAGATGATATTTTAAGAGAAATAGATATTTTACAAAAGATGTTAGATGCTGAACCTATCAAGGCAGGTACTTACCCTATAGTTATAAATCCGCAATTAGCTTCTGTATTTATCCATGAAGCATTCGGGCATTTATCAGAAGCAGATATAATTAAAAATAACCCCGCCTTCAGGAAAAAGCTTCAAATTGGTAAAGAAATGGGTAAAGAAATAATTACGGTTATTGATGACCCGACAATAAAAAATGTTCCCGGTAGCTATATATATGATGATGAAGGGCAGGAGGGAAGAAAAACGGAGTTGATTAAAGAAGGAATGCTGGCAGGCAGGCTGCATTCGCGAGAAACAGCATATAGCTTTTCTGAACCACTTTCTGGTAACATGAGGGCTGTAGATACTAATTTTCCTCCTATTATAAGAATGTCCAATATTTTTATTAATAAAGGAGAATCCAGTAAAGAAGAAATATTTAACTCTATAGAAGATGGTTATTATTTGTTAAATGGTAAAGGTGGTCAAACTACAGGAGATCAATTTACATTTGGGGCTGAATATGGGTATAAAATAAAGAATGGAGAAAGAAAGGAAATGGTTAGGGATATCAATATAAGTGGTGAACTGTTTGAGACTTTAAAGAGAATTTCTATGGTTGCAGATGATCTTACTTTTAATGAGGTCGGTGGATGTGGAAAAGGTGACCCTATGCAGTTGAACATGTTTTCTGGTAAAGGAGCTCCACATATAAAAATAGATCAGGCTAATTTAGGGGGGCAATAAGACATGAATAAAATGGATGAGATTTCAAAAAACTTTGACAAAGCAGAATTCTTAAAAAAAGAAGTCGATAAACTTAAGATAAAAATCGAGAACTGGGATTTAGAAAATATTACTCAAAAAAACTTAGTCAGCAGTTCCTTGAGGGTAATCAAAGAGAATAAATTTGGTTCAAATTACACCTTTGGCAATTCAGAGAGGACTTTTAATAAACTGATTGCTGGAGCAAGAGAATCTGCTTACTATGGAGAAGAAGCTAAATTCGATTTTAGTAGGCAAAAATTAAATAAAAAAAGCCTGTTTAATAAAGATAAATTTGGAAAAAATGATGGGGAAAAGCTATTTGGTTTTATTAAAGATCTGTTGTACTATATAGAACAAAAAGAAAAGGATATAACATTTAATCTCAGATTAAACAAATCATCAAATAAAATTTCTTTAAAAACAACAAATCAGGCAGAACTTTTTGAAAAAAATACAAATTACCAATTAAGGTTTGGTGCACCTGTGCCAGGAGGCGGCTCTCAAATAAGCCGCACTTTAGAACAAGACGCTATGTTTGAAGATATATGTATTGATGAGATAAATGATTTTTTACAGGATTATAGAAATTCATATAAAACATCTTCTCCTAAAACTGGGAATATGCCAGTATTATTTTCACCCAATTCCCTTTACTTTTTATTTGTGAGTTTAAATGAGGGGGTTAGTGGTAAAAAAGTTTATCAAAATATATCTCCGTTAGTAGATAAAAGAGGGGAAAAAATATTTAGTGAAAAATTATTTATAGTAGATAAACCACATATGAAAAAGTCAAGTAGTAGGCGTTATTTTGATGATGAAGGAATCAAAACTGATAGGACTAAAATTATTGATGAAGGAGTATTAAAAAATTATATTTATGATCTTGAGTACTCTGAAAAAATGAAAGTTGAACCAACTGGTAATGGTTTAAAAAAAGCACTGTTCCAAGAAGACATTTCTGTTCCAGTTACACCTAGCTTTATCAACCCTGTTATTGAAACCGGTAATAAGACCAAGAAACAGCTATTGTCAGAAATTGATGAAGGTATTTATGTTACTAATGTAATAGGTTTTCATTCTTCAAATTATGAGCAGGGACACTTTTCAGTACAAGCCCAGGGATTCCACGTTAAAAATGGTATTTTGCAGGGAAGGCTTCAGGATGTAATGATGGCTGGCAATATATATAATGACTTTAATAATGTAATAGGTATTGGGGATAAATTATATCCTTCAATGTTTGGTTATGCTCCTTATTTACTTTTAGAAAAGATTTCTGTAACAGGCAGGTAGCTATTTATAATATATAAGATTTACTTATGTTTTATATAACAAAATACATTATCCTGAAAGTATCTTTAAAAAAATTGGAAAACTGTATAATGAAGATTAAAAAAATATATATATTAGAGATATAGTATGTAAATGATATAATTTTATTTTATCTATAATTGGTGTATAATGTACTTAGAATACATGTTTTAAATAAGATTTTATTATTTAAAAGTATTACAGTAATAATCATTTTTTTGAAGTTTAATCGATTAGAATAGTAGCTGAAGATATGGATGTAAAGATGGGGTGTTTATCATGAATATAAAATATTATTTTTATAAATTAATAAAATACTTAAAAGACAAGAATATTAAAGTTACTAATAAAATATGGATGGTAGTGCCATTTATATACTTTATATCACCTATCACAATTATCCCATATTACTTTTTCCCTTTAGCCGGATTTTTGGATAACATTTTTGTTCTTTTATTAGGGCTTTACTTTATCAAGAAAACCCTAGATGATTATGACCCCTATAATTCTGATAAAGGAAATAAAAAAGGAGATAAGAAAAATAAAGTTATTGATATCCGTGACAATGATTATGATTTTAAATAACATTTCAAAATAATATGAGTTTTTAATATTAAAAATCTTTTTAATCCCAAGTTTGCCATGCGAAAGCATATTATCCCTGTTAAATTAATAGTCTTTCAAAAAATAATACCATTTTTTAGTACTACATTTTACATTATTTAATTTATCTCATTCTTAGGATAATTTTATGTTTTTTTTGTAAAAAATTTTTCTTATTACTTTTTTACTTCAAAATTTTTAATAATTTCTTTTTGAGTTAAAGTAGGTTTAGTAATATTTTCTGTAATTATTTTTTGTTTTTCAACTTCAATGGAATCAACCATACAGTCTGATAACTCATCAAGTGTGTCAGTAACTGATAAATCTAAATCAGAATTTTTCATTTTTCATCAATTTTTACTAAAAGCATATATGATAGAAAACATACTGTTACATGAGCTTTAACTCGTTTTTTTATAGTTAAACAAACTGGTCTTAATTTAACTATATCTTTCATTATTCTAAAACATTTTTCAATTAAATACTTTGATCTATAAGAAGAAATAACCTTTTTGACTTCTAATTTTTTAAGGACTAAACTTGGTAATAAAGCAGGCAAGGCCAATTTTTAAGTGGCTTCTTTTTTGGCGTTTTTATCTATTTCAGTTTCAATTTTGTTCTGATTGATCTCCTCCCCATTTGTACACCTCAACTTAGTGTCCGACAAAATGGAAGGAGGGTCAGTTTCCTGAGGTAGAGATTAATCACAAATATGGTTATTGCATTAAAAATATGCGAATTGAGTGTGGTATAGAGAAAACCTACAGCAATGATGCTTTTGTAATTGCAAAAGGTAGTTTTGCACCTCGTAGTGAAACTTACAAGATTGTACAGGTGAGAAGGAACAATCGTTCTTTAGTGAAGTTCTATGATGTTAAATATCAAGCTCTTCGCACAGAAAAAAAGTCTCCGGATAGAATTTAAGTTTGCCAAGAAGAGATAAGCGTTGGGATGAAAATACTGAGAGCCCTCGAATTTATCGAGGACAAAAAATTAAAAAGGGTAGAGGCAGTATCTATACAAAGCGTGATCCCTATCAACCAAAGGGTTCTGTTATTTACAGCGCTAAAAAGATTGATCTTCCTGTTAAGTCTGAGGTTAAAGGTACATTTAACAAAGTTTTTTGGGTAAGACTGACACCCAATGGAAAAACCATTAATTCTAAAGTTGAAAATGTGGTTTTATACAACTACGGCAAAGGATATCGTTTTTTATAGGTTAAAACCTGTCGCATTTATCTCTCGCCAAATCAAAAACAAGACTTAAAAGAAGTTTTCTGCGACAATTTTCAGATATAAGTTAAAATATTTATTTGAATCAGTTTTTCCATTAGACATTATTATTAAAATACTTATTTACACTAAGTTTGAATTTACAAGTTGTTTTAAATTTAGATACTTAAAAATGAACTAAGAAGGTTAACTATTTGTATTAGAGATTTTTATAACATATAATTGGCTTAAACGAAAATATTAGTTTTTCTTATATTTTTTTTTTGTGAGTTTAATATAATATTTTGTTCTTAAATTAAAGAAGGGAGTATGTTTATGGATAAACAAAAGATACTTAACCTCTTAAAAAGTGAAATGGCTCCTGCGCTTGGGGTAACAGAGCCTGCCACCATAGCTTTATCAACTGCGAGAGCATATCAAAAAGTAGGGGGTAAAATTACAAGGATTGAACTCGAATTAGATCCAGGGATTTACAAAAATTCTTATGCCTGCTCCATTCCAAACACAAATCATAAAGGGATACATATGGCAGCATTATTGGGAGCAGTAAATGGTCAACCAGATTTGGGTTTAGAGGTATTTGATAAAATATCAGATCAGGACATAAATAACGCCCAGAGATTGTATGAAAAAGAAGACATTGTACAAATTAAAATAAAAGAGGGTAACAAAAAAATATATTGTAGCTCAACTGTAGAAACAGAACAGGGATATGCAAAAGTTGTAATTGAAGAAAGTCATAATAATATAGTTTATATTGAACATAATGGTCAAAAAGTCTATGGAGAGAAAAATAAAAAAAAAGAGAAAAGTAATAACGAAAAATCATGTATAGAGTTTACAGAGATAAGCAAATTTATTGATGAGCTTTCTTATGATGACGTTAAATTTAGCCTTGCTGCTGTAGACATGAATAACAAATTGGCATCTAAAGGTATGAAAGATGTTGGTTTAGGAGTTGGCTATCAGCTGAATGAGTTAATAAAAGACGGTCACATTAAAGATGATTTGGTTAATAGCGCAAAAAGGTTAACTGCATATGCAGTTGATGCTAGAATGGGAGGAGTACCTTTGCCGGCAATGAGCTTTTGTGGGAGTGGAGACCATGGAATTATAGCAACACTTCCACTGAAGGCATTTGAAACCCGAGAGCAAATCAGTAAGAAAATATTGGCCAAATCGATTGTTTTAAGCTATCTTATAACATATTATTTAAAAAATAAAACTGGTAAACTTTCAGCTTATTGCGGCTGTGCTGTAGCAGCAGGAACTGGAGCAAGTGCGGGTATTGCTTATTTGTTGAATGGCAGCCAAAATCAAATAGAAGGTGCAATCAATAATATGGCAGGCAATATAACTGGCATGATTTGTGATGGGGGTAATTTTGGCTGTTCTTTAAAGGCTGCTACTGCGGCTGGTGCTGCTGTTGAAGCTGCATTATTTGCTATACAAGATCATTATCTTGAAAAAAATACTGGTATAGTAGGTCAATCAATTAAAGAAACTCTCGATAACATGGCAAAAATTGCTACTCCTGGAATGAATCAAACAAATAATATTATATTAGAAATTCTTAAAAATAGAGAAGAAAAAGATTAATATAAGTTATCTTGGTTTAACTGCTTCATTAGAGGGGATGATTAATAAAAATGGAAGCCAAAACAGAACCCTTTGATAAGTACTATGATAAATATGAAGATTGGTTTGAAAGAAATAAATTTGTCTATAAATCAGAATTAAAAGCAGTTGCTTACTTTATAAATAAAAATGAAAAAGGTATTGAAATAGGTGTTGGTAGTGGTAAATTTGCAGCACCTTTAGGTATAAAACATGGAATAGATCCTTCTAATAAAATGCGGAAATTAGCTGAAAAAAGAGGTATAAATGTACAAAAAGGTGTAGGTGAATCATTAGATTTCAGTGATGAGAGTTTTGATTTTGTATTAATGGTTACCACAATATGCTTTTTAGATGATATAGAAAAATCTTTTAAAGAAGTAAAAAGAGTTTTAATTAAGAAGGGAAACTTTATTATTGGGTTTGTTGACAAAAATAGTGATTTGGGGAAACAATATCTTGAAAAAAAAGATGAGAATGTTTTTTACAAAAAAGCAGATTTTTATTCTGCAGAAAACATATTGCAGCTTTTAAAGAGATTGGAATTTCATGATATTGAGGTAGTTCAGACCATATTTGGTAACTTAACTGATATTAATAAAATACAGAATTTTAAAGAAGGGTACGGAGAAGGTGGCTTTGTTGTTATAAAGGCTAACAAATAATATAGTGATATTTTTAAAATTGAATTTAATATAGGATATATCTTAATAATAAATGATTAACAACTGCAATTTCAATAAATCATTTTTCCTATAGTATACTGCTTTAATATTATTATATACATATTATAAATAACAGGCATTGTTATTGCTGTAAAAATAAGGAAAAATAATTTATTTATCACTATTTTGATAGAAATTCCCTTGTTATAATTATCATTTCTTGTTGAAAAAAAATAGCTGTTATTATAATATGTTTGTAAGATTAAGTGTTATTATCAATAAGAGCTCTTCATTTTATATTAATTGAATGTATTAAGTTTTTTATTATGTTCTCAACATTTTAAAGTGTTAAATAAAATATTTTGCCAGAAGATTTTTTAAAATGATTATCATAATGCTATTTATAGATTTATTATTTTTTTGAAAACTATCTTAATCTAATAGTTATAAACTATTAATCTAATTTTTTGTAAAAAAGGACTGGTTAATATGGATTCTATAGGTATTTGCATGGGCGCCTCAAATATTAAATTGGTAAAGACAAGTCGAAACAGTGACCAACTTAGAATAGATGAGTATATTACACAACCACATGAAGGAAATGCTAAGAAGACTCTAAAGAAAGTATTAAAAGAAATTGATTTTGATAAAGATCATAATTTTGCCGTTACAGGTAGAAAATTTAAAGATTTTGTAGAAATACCCACTTTATCTGAGCCTGAAGCTACTGAACTTGCTTATCATAGTTTAAAGGATAAATATGGCAGTTTTGATGCTATAGTTAGTGCTGGTGGTGAGACATTTATGGCATATGAACTTGATGAAGATGGTAAAATTGCAGATGTGCATAGCGGCAATAAATGTGCATCAGGTACAGGGGAATTTTTTCTACAGCAGATAAAGAGAATGGATTTGAGTTTAGAAGAGGCTTTAAGTATTTCTAGAACGGATGATCCATACCACCTTTCTGGGCGCTGTTCTGTTTTTTGTAAAAGTGACTGTACCCATGCACTTAATAAAGGAGAAGATAAGGGTAAAATAGTTGCGGGTTTATGCAGCATGATGGCAGATAAGATAATGGAATTGCTTTCCCACTTTCATCCTGACAGAGTAATGGTGGTAGGTGGAACAAGCAGTAACAAAGTAATGATTGATTATCTTAAAAAAAGAATTAATAAAGTATTAGTACCTGATGAGGCTGTATATTTTGAAGCTCTAGGAGCCTCTCTTTGGAGTGAAAAATATGGACAAAGAATAGATAGAACAAATCTATATGATCAAAATAAGAGTTCCTTTGATTTTTTACCTTCACTTAATAAATATAAAGATAAAGTCACTTTTCATGACATGCAAAAGGGACAATTAAATGAGGGAGATCGATGTATACTCGGTGTAGATGTAGGATCAACTACAACTAAAGCCATAATTATGAGAGAAAAAGATAATGCCCTTCTCAAATCGGTCTATCTAAGAACGAGCGGTGATCCTGTTGCGGCATCTAGGAAATGTTATAGAAAATTGCTTGAAAAAGTTGATGATAACCAGATCAAAATTATTGGTCTTGGTGTAACCGGTTCTGGTAGACAGATTACTGGCTTACATGCCTTAACTGATTCTATTCATAATGAAATTATGGCTCATGCAAAAGCAGCTGTTTTTTTTGATGAAGAGGTGGACACTATTTTTGAGATAGGTGGTCAGGATGCTAAATATACATACATAGTAAATCAAGTTCCGACTGATTATGCTATGAACGAGGCATGTTCTGCTGGAACGGGTTCTTTTTTAGAGGAAGCTGCTCATGAATCATTTAATATTGAGATGACTGAAATAGAAGAGATAGCTTTTAAAGGAGAAGCTCCTCCAAATTTTAATGATCAATGTTCCGCTTTTATCAGCAGTGATATAAAAAGCGCCATTCAAGAAGGCATAAGTATAGAAGATATATGTGCGGGATTAGTCTACTCAATTTGTCTAAATTATACAAACAGGGTGAAAGGTAACAGGCCGGTTGGTCAAAAGGTATTTATGCAGGGTGGCGTATGTTATAATAAAGCGGTTCCAGTTGCTATGGCTGCATTAACTGACAAAAAGATAATTGTCCCTCCTGAACCGGGGCTTATGGGTGCTTATGGGGTAGCTTTGATTGTTAAAGAACATCTTAAACTTGGCTTGGCAGATGAAACTGAATTTAGTTTAGAAGAACTTGCTAATCGGGAAATAAAATATCACAAACCATTTATTTGTCAGGGTGGTAAAGAAAATTGCGATAGACAGTGTAAAATTAATGTAATGGAGATAGAGGGTAAAAAATACCCATTTGGTGGTGCATGCAATAAATATGTCAACTTATCTCATGATGTGGATTATGATGTAACAAAATTGAACCTTATCTCCAAAAGGGAAAAACTAATTTTTGATGATTATCTTGCCTTGCCAAATAAAAATAATAAAAATGGTAAAGTGGGTATTAACCGTTCACTGACTGTTAGTTCATTATTACCCCTTTATTCCAAATTTTTTGCAGAATTAGGTTATGAAATTGTATTACCTCAAAAAGTCAGAGAGGAAGGTAAGCAGCAAGAAACAGCCGCTTTTTGTCATCCGGTTGAGATAAGCCATGGATATATATATGATCTTCTCTTTCATCAAGAGTATGATTATATATTTTTACCACATGTAAGAGGTTTATATGTTGAAAATGGTGCAGAGGAGAGCATGCTCTGTCCAATGGCACAGGCCGAACCATATTATTTAAGTTCTGTCTGGCCAGAGCTTAAAAATGATAATGTATTTTCCCCGATCTTAGATTTTAAAGAGGGATTATATTCAGCCCAACTGGAATTTATTGATATAGGCAAAAAACTTGGGTTTTCAAAAAATGAAGCCAAACGTGCATATCAGAAAGCTGTAGCGAACCAAAACAATTTTGAAAAAGAATTAAAAGAAATTGGTCAAAATGTATTGGATTATTTAAAAAATACACCTGATGAAAAGGCAATAGTGCTTTTTGGAAGGCCTTATAATGCTTTTGTTTCTGAAGCAAATCTGGGCATTCCACACAAGTTCGCTTCTAGGGGAGAACTTATTCTTTCGTATGATATGCTTCCTCTTAAGGAAGAGAAAGTTTCAGATAAAATGTATTGGTCGATGGGCCAAAATATTATGAAAGCAGCAAAGTTTATTAAAGATAATTCTTCTTTATTTGGGGCATATATAACTAACTTTAGCTGTGGTCCAGACTCGTTTTTAATAAATTATTTTAGAGATGAAAATGGCAGCAAACCTTCTTTAACACTGGAACTGGATAGCCATACAGCTGATGCAGGTCTAAATACAAGGATAGAGGCTTTCTTAGATGTAGTTGATAGTTATAGAAAACTGAAAAGAGACCAAAATATTCAAGAAGAAAAAACGAAGGATTTCCAAAAGGCAAAAATTGTATATGGAGACCAGGTTGAAGTAATCGATTCTTATAATAGGAGCTATTTTCTAGATGATGAAAGGGTGAAAGTATTAATCCCTTCTATGGGCGGCAAATCCAGTAGGGCCTTCACAGCTTCTTTTAATTATTGTAATATTAAAGCTGAAGTTTGTCCCCCACCTGGAAAAGAAGAGTTAAAAATTGGAAGAGCGAATTCGACTTCTAAAGAATGTTTGCCTTTACAATTAACTTTAGGCAGTTTACTTAAATACTTAAA
>Ga0102926_1002192_pt1 | contig 11375 bp, 10 predicted proteins | sample SalPonR1_A_D2_MG_FD_78173 | JGI IMG/M metagenome (GOLD analysis project Ga0102926, IMG submission 78173) | Salt pond soil microbial communities from South San Francisco under conditions of wetland restoration - Salt Pond MetaG R1_A_D2_MG | ecosystem: Environmental > Aquatic > Marine > Intertidal...
AAATAGAAATTTTTTAAATTTAATTTTTTGGCTCTATATTTCAATTCTTCTCTCAATTCACCATCTCCACTAATTAATGTGACCACATTATTAAACTCTTTTTCATAAATTTTTCCTGCTTCGAGTAATAGATCTACTCCTTTAAAATGTGTTAATTTTCCAACAAAACTTACTATATTATCACTAGCTAAGGTATTTTTATTTTCAAGCAATTCTTTACTGAGTTCATCTAGATCAACTTCACGCGGGGAAAATAAATTTTCATCAAAACCATTCCAGATTAATTGAATTTTATCCTCATTTATATTGTAATGTTCTTTTATTTGTTCTTTTACTTTTTTTGAGACTGCAACTATTTTATAAGCATTTTGGGCCCCTCTTAAGGCTGCATGATGATATCTTCTATCTTTTATAAATCCTTTTATATCTGTGCCATGAGAGGTTACAAGATAGGGAATATCTAAATGACTAACTGCGTAAGGTGCAATCCAGAGATGTTGACAATGAATTAAATCTGGATTAAAAAATTCAATTTCATCTTCGATAGTACTTTTGAAAATATTAAAATACTCATTCATTTCTTCCCTAGAAAAATCATAAAATGTTTTATTACTTTTAGGATGAGTAGTAAAACAGGGGAATTGTGGATAAAAAATTGTAGTTACAGGAAAAGGATATTGATCATTTACTTTTTTATTATCTACTATTATTACTTTCACTTCAAAACCCTTGTTCATCATTTTAATAGCAATATTTTTGGTATAAATTCCACTTCCTGATCCTTCCAAAGGAAAATGATTAATTAAAAGTAGTTTCATTTAAGGCACACTCCTTTTTTAATTTTCTTTTCACTTCATTCCAGGCAGCAATAGTTTTATAATACTCTTCTATCATTGTATCTAGCTGATTATAAGAACTTAGAAAAATATCACCTAAATCTAAAAATCTTTTTTCATTGAGATGAAAAGCTAATTCTCTACTTCCAATTAACAAATTTTTATATTCTCTTTTTAATTTTTTATTCCATTCTTTTTGAGTCTGCTGCCCGGTTTTAGTATATAACCAATTCAAGAAATGATTTCTACCCAACCAACCTGTGGAAGCATAATATATTCTATCTTTAACATTTTTATCATCTAAAGAAGGTTTTTTAGGAAAATTTTCATAAGTGTTGTGAAATATTTTCAAATCAATGTCTATTATTCTGAATCTACTTTTATTAATAGTTTTTGTAAATAAAGTATCTTCTCCTCTTCCTAAAAAAAGTTTATTTTTGAAAATATAAGTGGTAGAATAAAAGGGAGGAAGGATATTGAAATATTTAAGATTGATAGCTAAATTACCACCAAGAATTTTATTTGTATTTTTTATTTTTCTTTTGTGGGAAGCATATTTAAGGCCATGAATGGAATTTTTAAGGAAATTATAACAGTTTTCTTTTTCTAAACCTATTAAAAATTTTTTCAGAAAATTCAATTTAAGAGGAGGTAGTATATAATATCCCGAATAATCGCTACTGGTGATTATAGTTTTAGGTAATTTTAAATATTTTAGATGTTCTTGAAAAAAATCAATTTTTTCAAAGTAGGTGTGATATGAATTTTTTTTAAGAAGATAAGGGTAAACGTCTGTATCTATAAAGAAAAGGTAATCAATAGGAGAGTTATAAGTGAGAGCTGTTAGTAAAGCTATGTTTCTATATTGTCCATAAGGGAGAAGTTTATATTTAGCAAAAAAGGGAGATGAAGTTAGATTTTTTATATTTTTAGCTGAGATACCTAATTTTTTAAGTTTTTCCTGTAAAGGAGGATCATTATTTGCTTTTACTATTTTTAGTTTAGTATTAAATTCATTTAAAATATTTTTTAATTTAATATAAGTATTATCTTCTATTCCATGTGAATAAACAATAATAAGGACTTTAATCTTAATATTGTGATTATAAGCATTTTCAATGAAATCTTTATAAGGAGAGATTGAATCTAAATATTTGGTAATAACCGCCAGGGCTATGTTTTTTGAACTCATAAAATCATCTTCTCTCTTTGTTAAAAATATATTAAGTTGTCAATATAATAATTATATCATGATTGCAAATTAAAACCAAGTTCAGAAATTTTTGATTTAATATAAAAAATTAGATATTATTAATGTAGAAAGAATTAAAAAGAGAAGAGGGGTAGGGATGTTTGAAAATATAAGAAAATATATAGTAAGATTTTTTTGGGACCAACCAAATAGATATAAAAAAACATTTAAGAATAAGAAAAATATCACAAACTTAAGAAGAATGAAATTTTTCTTGGTTTTTTTTACTTTTATGATGTTTGTAAATTTGTCTTTACAGTCTATTAAGGATTTTTTGACTTATAGTTTTTATTTTCAAGTAATAATATTTGTTATATTGCTTTTTTTGATCTATTTTTATTTCAAAAAAATTCCAGAAGAAATAGATGTAGTAGAATCAAATCAAAAAAATTTATTTTATATAACTTTAGTTTTTATTTTAAGTTGGCCTGCAATTAGAGCTGGATATTTTAATTTTGATGATATTTCTATATTTCTATACATTATTACCATATTTTTTATTTCAGCTATTTTTTATATAAAATGGAAATTATATTTACCAATTATATCTTTAATTACATCACTAATTTTACTTTTAAATTATATTTTTGGATTAATGTACATAGAATTTTTTTCTAGATTTCTTTTATTATTAAATAGTTGTGTTTTTGGTTTTATTATTTCTCGAGTTTCATATATTACTTTTATGGAGAATTTATTAAAATTAAAAGATACTGAGAATGAATATAAGAGTATTATAGAAAAAAATAATAGATTAAAAGATGTTTTGAGTAATAAAAAAGAGATAAATAATGATCTTAATGATGAATTAAGGGAAGTAAAAGAAAAATTATCATTTGCTTTAGAAAAAGCAGAAACAGGATTGTGGGAATGGAATATTGAAGATGATAGAATAATATATAATAAAGAGTGGGCTAAAATTCTTGATTATCATGTAAATAAATTAGATGGAAGAATTGAAACCTGGAGAGATTTAATACATATTGAAGATAAAAATAAATTTGATGAAATGGTAAATAAAATAAAAGCAGCTAAGGAAAAAGAATTTGAATTTGAACACAGATTGAAAACTGGAGATGGAAATTGGAAATGGATGTTGGCCTATGGTAAAGTATTTAAAGAAAATGAAGATGGAAAACCGCTTAAAGTGGTAGGTATTCACAAGGATATTAATCTAATTAAAAAGTTGGAAAAAACGATAGAAAATGATGAAGAAAAATTGAAAAAAATTCTTAATAGACTTCCTTTTGCAATTATGATTTATAAAAATGGAGGATGGCAATTTGTTAATAAATCAGCTGAAAATTTATTAGCATATTCTTCTGAAGAATTAATGGGGAGTAGTAATTGGAGTTTTATAGATTCTGATTATTTAAAATGGTTTAAAAAAGAAAAAAATAATAAAAGAAAAAGTTTTCATGATTTGAAGGTAATTGATAAAAAAGGTAATGAGAAATTAGTAGATTTTTATGCTGGCAAAATAGTTGTAGGAGGAGAAAAATCAATTATTTTGGTAGCTAAAGCAAAATAAATATAATAAAAAATAGGGGGAAAAGAATAATGAAAGAGATAAGAATTGAAAAAGTTGATGAGCGTAAAGAACGTCCAAATGATTCTGAATTAGGATTTGGTCAGACTTTTACTGACCACATGTTTGTGATGGATTACGATGAAAAAGATGGGTGGTATGACCCAAGGATAATTCCATATCAATCATTAGAAATGGAACCTGCTAAAGCTACATTTCATTATGGTCAAACTACTTTTGAAGGAATGAAAGCTTATAAAAATGAAAAAGGGGAAGCTCTATTATTTCGTCCTGAGAAAAATGCTAAAAGATTTAATAATTCTAATAGTAGGATGTGTATGCCTGAGATGGATCCTGAGATTTTTGTTAAAGCAGTTAAAAAAGCAGTTGAAGTTGATCAGGACTGGATTCCAACTAAAGAAGGAACTTCACTTTACATAAGGCCATTTGCTATATCAGATGAAGTATATTTAGGTTTAAAAGCAGCTTCAAAATATAAATTTATGATTATTATGTCTCCAGTTGGAGCTTATTATCCTCAGGGCTTAGAACCTACTAGAATTTATGTTGAAACTGAATATGTGAGAGCTGTTAGAGGAGGAACTGGTTCTGCTAAAACTGGTGGTAATTATGCCAGTAGTCTTAAAGCTAAACATAAAGCTGCTCAAAACGGTTATGATGAAGTATTGTGGCTTGATGGTGTTGAACGAAAATATGTTGAAGAGGTAGGGGCAATGAATGTATTTTTTAAGATGGATGGTAAAGTTGTAACACCGTCTTTAGAAGGAAGTATTTTAGCAGGTATTACCAGAGATTCAGTTATAAAAATGCTTAAAAACTGGGGTTATGAAGTTGAAGAAAGAAAAATAACTATTAAAGAGTTAGTTAATGCTTATAAAGAAGGCAAACTTGAAGAAGCTTTTGGAACCGGTACTGCAGCAGTTATTGCACCGATTGGAGAACTTAGTTACAATGATTTAGATATGGAAATAAATAATTTTGAAATAGGAGACCTTACCCAAAAATTATATGATAATTTAACAGGTATTCAAACTGGAAAATTAGAAGATCCCTATGGCTGGACAGAAAAAGTTCTTGACAAATAAAAAATAAATGTTATAATATATCCTGCTTGTAAATTTTGGCTTTAAAATTTAATCTTTCATCACTAAAAAATAATCCACCAGCAAAAGGGAGGCAGGAGATCATGGAATTATTAGTTGACGGCAATAAAGATAAAGTGGTCGTAACTGTCAAAAACCAGGAAATGGCTTCACAACTTATGATGAAAAAAAGTTTTGAAATGATTAAAAAAACGGGTAGGTATTTAAAAGGGTTAATTGATTATGAAGATTTAGTATTCGATTTAAAAAACGAATAAACAATTATTATTTTATGGCCAGGTATAATTACTGGTCATTTTTTATTTTTTGCAGGGATTGAAATTTTTATTTTAAAAAGGTAAAATATAATTAAGTTAAAAAATTAGATAATTAAAAATATTAAAACAAAAGAGGTGGTTGGATGTCAGAATTTATCAATAATCGTGAGAAAAGAATTGAGGCTCTGTTATCATTTTCAATGGGAATGATGGAAGGAAAAGATGGAAAAACTCTTATTGATAAATATAGTGAAGCTATAGAAAATATTACTCCTCATGATGTAATTGAAATGGAGGATAGGCAGGTTAAAAAAGGGGTGGAAGTTTCTAAAATAAAAAAACATATTGAAAAAATCATGAATGTTTTTAATCCATATTTAGAAAAGTATGAGTGGGATAAACCTGAAAAAGGTCACCCTTTATATTATATGATGGAAGAAAATAAAAAACTAAAAATAATATTAAATGAAACTAAAGAGGTAATTAAAAAAATAGAATTTGATTCTGAAATAAATAAAGACGAAGAATTAAATAATTTAAAAGAACATCTTCGAAAATTACAAAAATTTGAGAAACATTATGTCCGTAAAGAAAATATATTATTTCCTTATTTAGAAAAGAAATGGAATAATTATAGTCCTTTACAGGTTATGTGGTCTTTACATGATGATATAAGAAAAGGTCTTAAGGAATTACTTGAGCTTTTGGAAAAGGAAAACAAATTAAATAATGAGATAAGGAAAAAGTTTGGTCAACTATTCCTAACTATGTATAGAATGGTTTTTAAAGAGGAAAAAATAATTTTCCCAATAGCAGTCGAAACTTTAACAGAAAATGAATGGAAAGAAATTCAAAAACAATCTTTAGAAGAAGGATATATCTTTATTGATACTCCCAGTAAAGAAGATATGATAATTAAGAACAGGGCAGAAAAAGAAAAAGGTATTGAAAGTATCAGTATTTCTAATGATTTTTCTCTTGAAGGAGTTTTTCTGGGATTAGGTACAGGTAATCTGAGTTTAGAACAAATAAAAATGATGATAAATAATTTACCTGTTGATATTACTTATGTAGATGAAAATGATAAAGTTAGATTTTTTTCCAATCCAGAAGAAAGATTTTTTCCACGTTCTAAAGCTATTATTGGCAGAGATGTTCAAAATTGTCATCCTCCAGAAAGTGTTCATATTGTAGAAAATATTTTAGATTCTTTTAAATCAGGTGATAAAGATAAAGCTAGATTTTGGATACAAATGAAAGGAAAGTTTGTACTAATTGAATATTTTGCTTTAAGAGATAATAGTGGTAATTACAGAGGAACTATTGAAGTAAGTCAGGATATTACAGAACTTCGCGAACTTGAAGGAGAAAAAAGACTATTAGATTGGGAATAATAATGACCTAAAGGAGGTGCAATTTGCAGTTTTTAATTAATAATCCACAATTCTGAAGAAATATTATATTCTTTTTCTATTAGTCGTTCTCAGCCAGAGATTAGGACTGAACATAGACCGGAAGTTTATCTTCCTCCAACTGATTTAAGAGAAGATATAATTCGTGATATTGCAGCAGCAGGTGGGAAATCTAGCTTTATTAGTACACCACAGGTCCCGTTTAATCCTCATCGAGGGTATTGTAAATTTGTTGAAGAAGGTACTATAGCAGTTAATTGGAAGGGGGAAATAAGTCCCTGTATTGCTTTAATGCATAATTATGATCTTTATATTAGAGAAAGGAAAAAAACATATAAACAAATATGTTTTAGGGAAAATAACTGAAAATAGTTTAAAAGATATATGGAATAGTGATGAATTTAAGAAGTTTCGAAAAAAAGTCAAAGAATTTCCCTTTTCCGATTGTACTCAATGTTCAGATTGTGAAATTAAAAACTTAGTAAAATACTTGACATTTATTTACATAATAATTATAATAATAGTATAAATATTTATTTATTATTAATATTTATAATTTTCAAAAAATAAAACAAAGAAGTGGACCAAGTGGCCCAGGAAAGTAGATATTTTATTCAATCAGTTAATGTGTTGGAAAAAGGAAAAATGGCATATGCTCAGTTTTTAGCTGGAATGGCTTTCAATAATGCTTCTTTAGGTTTAGTACATGGTATGGCTCACCAATTAGGAGGATTTTATGATCTTCCTCATGGAGTATGTAATGCCATTTTATTATCACATGTTACTAATTTCAACAAATTAGCTAAACCTAAAAAAATAGCTAAAATAGGCAAATTGCTTGGTGCTAATACTGAGGGAATGTCTATTATGGAAGCAGCAGATGCAGGTATAAAAGCGATTGTAGATTTGTCATCTGACTTAGGTATACCAGGTAGCTTAGAAGAGTTAGAAGATGTTATAGGTATTTTTGAAAGTGCTTATAAAGGATTTTAATAATATAAGTATACCTTCGAGTCTCTATTTCTAAAGAATTTAATTCAATGAAATAGTGACCGCCGGGTTGAGGAAGAAATGAATCAGCCTCCCGTGTTTGGAAAGAAGGGGAATAAAAAAGGAGGTATAATTAATGGGCAAAATTTATGAGTATGAAGTATTGAGAATTGATCTTAGCAATGAAGAAATTAAAAGAGAAAAAATCGAAGGTGAAGTAGTAAAGAAGTATTTAGGAGGAAGAGGATTAGCATCTAAAATATTATATGATGAAATTGACCCTAAGGTAGACCCTCTTAGCCCCGAGAATAAACTTATTTTTGCTACTGGATTATTAACTGGAACAGCAGCATCTACTGGTGGGCGTTATATGGTTGTCACAAAAGGGCCATTAACCGGTACTATTGCAAGTAGTAATTCAGGCGGATTTTTTGGGGCAGAATTGAGATTTAGTGGTAATGATATTATTATTTTTGAAGGTAAAGCAAAAAGACCCCTTTATTTATCAATTAAAGGTAATGAAGTGGAACTTAAAGATGCCTCAGAAATATGGGGAAAAACAGTTTTCGAAACTACAGATTACTTAGTAGATGTTTTTGGCAATGATAAGGCTAAAGTAAGTTGTATTGGGCCTGCTGGAGAAAATTTGGTTAAATTTGCTTCAATTATGAATGATAAACACAGAGCTGCCGGTCGTACAGGTGTAGGGGCAGTCATGGGCTCAAAGAACCTAAAAGCTATAGTTGTAAAAGCAGATGAAAAACAGGTTGAGTATTATAAAGAAGAAATGATGGAAGTTGTAAGAAAACAAACCAAGATGTTAAAAGAAGATGGAGTAACTGGAGAAGGTTTGCCATCTCTTGGTACTAAAGTTTTGGATAATATAATTAATTCTAATGGATTATATCCAACTAATAACTTCCAGTATGGTACTTTTGAAGATGTAGAAGAAGTTTCTGGTGAAGCTTTAGTTGAAAAAGGTTATTTACAATCAAATAAAGGATGTTATGGATGTCCAATACGCTGTGGACGTGATGTAAAACTACCTAATGGTCAGCATGGTGAAGGGCCTGAATATGAAACTGGCTGGGCTTATGGTGCTGATTGTGGAGTAAATGATCTAAATGCTATCACGGAAGCTAACTTTATTTGTAATGAACTCGGTTTGGATACAATTTCAGCTGGAACGACAATTGCCTGTGCAATGGAGTTATATGAAAAAGGTCATATAGATAAGGATGAATTGGAAAATGGCCCTGAATTAAAATTTGGTTCTTCCGAATCAATAGTTTATTATACAAAACAAATGGGTTATCGTGAAGGTATTGGAGATGAATTAGCTGAAGGTTCTTATCGCCTAGCAGAATCAAGAGGGCACCCTGAGCTTTCAATGAGTGTTAAAAAACAGGAACTTCCTGCTTATGATCCAAGAGGAGTACAGGGCCATGGACTTAATTATGTAACCTCAAATAGAGGTGGATGTCATGTTAGAGGATATATGATTTCTCCAGAAGTTTTAGGTGTACCTGAAAAACTAGATCCTCAAGAATTAGAAGGAAAACCTGAATGGGTAATTATATTCCAGGACTTAACAGCTATAATTGATTCAATTGGAATGTGTCTTTTTACTTCATTTGCTTTAGGTCTTGATGATTATCGAGAAATAGTAAATGCAGGTACAAAATTTGACTATACATCTGATTCATTGCTGGAAACTGGTGAAAGAATATATAATCTGGAACGTCAATTTAATTTAGAAGCTGGTATTACTCCTGATGAGGATAAGTTGCCTGAACGTTTTGATGAACCTCTTCCTGATGGACCTCAAAAGGGTATTAATTCAAAATATAAAGAGTTATTACCAAAATATTATAAAAAAAGAGGTTGGGAGGAAGATGGTTATATAAGTGATAAAAAATTAGAGGAAATGGGCATTAAATAAAATATAATTCAGTTAATAAAATCCATCCAATCTTTTAATTAGGGTTGGATGGATTTTCAATTAAAAGAGGATGATAATTATGACAATAAAAGTAAAATTTTATTCTTTATTTAAAATAAATTTGAAGAGTTCAGGGGAAGTATATGAAATTAAAAATCCAATTACTATTTCTGAATTAATTAACAAGTTAGATAATGATTATGATGATTATTTTACCAATAAATTACTTAATGATAAAGGAAAAATTTCTCCAGGGGCAATAATTTTAGTTAATGGAAAAAACATTCTCCATCTTAATAATTTAAAAACTGAGCTAAAAGATGAAGATATTATTACATTATTTCCTCCATCAGCTGGAGGTTAATTATCAAGTTTATTTTTAATCTCTTTAATGAATTCAGAGTTTTTATCAAAGAAACTATAATTACTTTTAATTATAGTTTCAGCACATTTTTTTGCAGTATTAATGTTTTCTAAAGCAACTTCATAATCAGCTTTTACCGTTTTTTTTATTTTTCCATTTAATTTATTTTTTAAATTGAGCAATTCAGTTGCTGTTATAAAGATTTCAAGAGGTATTTCAATTAAGTCTTTCAACTTTTCTTTGTTTTCAAATTGTGTTTTATTATTTTTTTTATAGACTTCAATATCTTTTTCCATCAAATTTAAAAATTTGTTTTCAGCTTCAACCAAAATATTTTCTATATATTCTATATCTTTTTTATTAAAATTATTTTTACTAACCTCGATAACTAACTTTAATAGTGAAACTCCTATATATCCATTTAAAGCAGATGTTGTTCCTCCAGCAGGGACAGCTTCTTTTTTTTGGGCAATTTCTTTTCCTATATCTTTTATTGATTTATTGTAAATGATTTTTATCACCTCTGAAAATAGTATATACAATAATTAGGTTATCAGTCAATTTTTTGTTTTTTAATTAAGTATGTTATAATTTAAATTAGTGATTGCTTAATTAAATTTAAAAAGAGGTGAAAAGAAAATGAAAGATGAAAAAAACATATCAATAATTAAAACTTTCATGAGACTGGGAAGTTATGCCAAAAATCATTTAGGAAAAATAATAATAGCTGCTTCAGCAGTATTTCTTTCTATAATAATGGGATTAATACCTCCCTGGCTAATAAGGTATGGAAGCGATAATTATATTATGAAAAGTAATATTGAAAAACTATGGGTTATTGCCCTAATAATGATTGTAGTTACTTTATTTAAAGGTTTATTTGATTTTATAAAAAGTTATGTATCTGAATATATTGCTCAAAATATAATTCATGATATAAGAGTTGAATTATATGAACATCTTAATAAATTATCTTTTTCTTTTTATGATAGTGCTAAAACAGGAGACCTTATGTCCAGAATAACTTCAGATGCAGATTCACTCAGACGTTTTCTGGCTAAGGTAAGTGTTTATGTCTCTTCAAATATTTTAACTATTTTAGGTATATTAATCATTATGTTTATCTGGGACTATCGCCTGGGAATATTATATATTGTTTTAATGCCTTTAATGATATTTGGGATGAGGATTTATGCTCTAAGAGTTAGACCAATGTTTAAAAGAGTAAGAAAAAGTTTTGCTTCACTTACTCATTTAGTTAGAGAAAATTTTATAGGAATGGAAGTTATAAAATTATTTGGAAGAGAAAAATTTGAAAAAAGAAAATTTAAGAAAAAGAATCAAAAATATATTGATATAAACTTAGAAGCTGCAAAAGTATCAGCTTTCTGGATGCCGTATGTTAATTTTTTGATGGGTCTTGGTACATCACTTGTAGTCTGGTATGGAGGAAGACTTGTTATTAGTAAAGCAATAACTTTAGGAACTTTAGCCGGATTTATTAGCTATATATCTATGCTTTTACGTCCTGTTAGACAGACAGGAATGATGATTAATTTTAGTAGTCAGGCTGCAGCTGCAGCAGAAAGAATTTTTGAAGTAATGGATAAAAAGTCAGATGTAAAAGAACTACCGTCAGCTTCTGAACTAAAAGATGTGAAGGGAAGAGT
>Ga0102926_1002195_pt1 | contig 11366 bp, 11 predicted proteins | sample SalPonR1_A_D2_MG_FD_78173 | JGI IMG/M metagenome (GOLD analysis project Ga0102926, IMG submission 78173) | Salt pond soil microbial communities from South San Francisco under conditions of wetland restoration - Salt Pond MetaG R1_A_D2_MG | ecosystem: Environmental > Aquatic > Marine > Intertidal...
TGATGCGCATTACCGATATTGAAGCCGTTACTACATTGGCCAAAGAACATGAAATTCGAACGGTAGCAGATAATACCTGGCCCACACCGGTCAATCAGCTTCCACTTGAGCTTGGGGTTGATCTTGTTCTGCACTCCACATCCAAATATTTTGGCGGACACAGCGATATACTTGGAGGCGCCCTGGTTGCTAAAAAAGATGATGAATGGTTTGAGCGCATCAAGCTTATTCAAAAAATGGGCGGAGCTGTTCCCTCTGCTCAGGATTGCTGGATGCTGAGCCGCAGTACCCGATCGCTGGCTTACCGTATGCGCGGCCACAACGAGCATGCAGAAAAAGTAGCTCACTTCCTAAATGATCATCCAAAGGTCTCTAAAGTGATCTATCCTGGACTTCCCTCTCATCCGGGTCATGAAATCGCCAAAAAACAGATGAAGGGTTTTGGAGGCATGGTCTCTTTCCTTGTGGATACTGATCAGAAAGAGAGTATTTCGGTTGTGGGACGTTCAAAATTAATTAAGCGGGCTACCAGTTTGGGAGGAGTGGAAAGCACTTGGGAACATCGTCAAAGCAGTGAAGGAGAAGGGTCTGTCACACCTGTCAACCTTATTCGGGTCAGTGTTGGGCTGGAGCACCCCGACGATATCATCGAGGACCTGAATCAGGCTCTTGGAAAATAGCTCTTTTGTCTTGTTTTAATATTGCTTTACCTATTTTATTAACACACCATTTAATACATCACTTATATTCAGATAAATAGACTGCTATGAACAAAGCATTAGCTGCCATCTGTGTATTTTTAGTTATCCTGAGTGGATTTCTATGAGTAAAAGTAACCAACCTTGAAATTCATTTTCAAGAGCTTCAGTAACCTTCTCTTTACCAGACAATGACGACAATGCAGGCCGTCGTCCATAAAATATCCTATGCCATAGCCAACGAAAATGAAGCCCTCCTCGATTTTTATATTCATGAACTTGAGGAGGCAACTGAAGAGATTATTGAAGTAAATCTGGTTTATCACGATCAGCCGGTTGGGCAGTTGACTGAGACGATGCTTGAACCCACCATCGAAGAATTGGAAGACGCCGTAGAATCAGGTGATTGGGATAGGGTTCAGGAACGTAACCAAATGATGATTCAGGCCTGCAATAACTGTCATAATTCAACCGACTATCCCGAAATTGTGGTAACCGAAAAGGGTGAACTCAATCCGTTTAATCAGGATTTTTCAAAGCGTGATTAACTTCCGTGTCTATTCTAAACGCCGGATGGAAGGTTGACAGAATAGTTTACACGTTATTATGAGTTAGTATGCTGAAATAACATCTCGTCTGTTGCAGGCCTTCAGCCTGCGATCTGAATTTATGAATAAAGTGGCCTGGGGCAGTACCCCTGAGTTGTGAAAGACTTTCAGTCTTTTTTCCGATTTGCTGAACCTAATATCGCAAGGTGATTCTACGGACTGAATGATATCAAGATATCAGCCTGCTTTGTTTCATGAATCTAAGTGGTTATTCAATCGAATCAGTACATAGCCCGTATTCTGCTCTCAAACTTTCGTTACTTATTCAGTTCCTATAAAAATTAATTGAACCCTGAAATATGTTTAACACCATAACCGTATACGATACAAGTATTTAACGGCTATAAAATTATTTAAATAATTTTCTGTGTATCTGTAAGGATTACTGTTTTCTCGTGCCTTATATGTAGAGAACCACGATACACAAATAATAAACAAGAGTACATACGAGAAGTGCTTGAGCACACTTCTCGACAACCATTTAAGGATTGAGGCTGAAAACCTCAATCCTTTTTTATTTACTTAATATGAGTTCGACATGAGAATTTATAAAACAGTTTCACATCCTTACAGGCAAAAAAAGATGAATTTTGATAGTGTACTGGAAATGTCCGCCCACCTAAAGCTTATTTTTTAAGGTCAGCGTACTCTTTTTTCAGTAAGTTTGCTGAGCGGACCAATTTATTCTGCTCTTCATCAGTCAGTTCCGTTCCGATAATTGAGGCCACTCCGTTTTGTGAAATCAGGCATGGCGTAGCTAAACAGATATCATTGATATCGTACTCACCCTCCAGATGATAAGATACCGTGAGTACTCGTCTCTGATTTTTCAGGATCGCTCCAACGATCTGTACCAGGGCCAGCCCTACCCCAAAATTAGTTGCACCTTTGTAATCAATAATGTGATACGCAGAGTCCCGAACTTCCAGCTCGATCTCTTTTTTCTTTTCAGGCCAGTCCTTAATCCCAAGCTGTTTGCTATACTCGTCCAGCTGAACACCCGAAATGTTTGCCATCGACCAGGCGGCAAACTCACTGTCTCCATGTTCACCAAGAATATATGCGTGTATGCTGCCAACATAGACATCAAAAAATTCGCTCAATAAATATTTAAAACGCGAACTGTCCAGTACCGTTCCGGAACCAATTACCCGGCTTCGATCCCATCCTGAACGCTCCAGTGCTATTTTTGTAAGAATATCTACCGGATTTGTCACCAATACTATGGTGGCTTTAGAATTTTGGGCTGTAATCTGATCCACAATGCCCTCAATTATGGCACCGTTTTTTTTCAGTAGATCCAGACGAGTCTCCCCTTTTTTCTGAGCTGCACCGGCTGTAATCACAATGACGTCGGCATCCGCATAATCCTCCTCAGTACCGGCGTATATGTTGATGGTTGGGTAAAAGGGCAGACCGTGAGAAAGATCTAAAACCTGTCCTTTACAGAGATCTTCATTAAGGTCGATCAGGCATATCTCATCAGCAGAACCGTTCTGTGCCATTGCATACGCAAACGTAGCTCCAACGGCACCTGCTCCTACAATAGCTACTTTTCGCGATTTCCAAGCTGAACTCTCTTTTTGATTAATTTTATCAATCTTCTTTTTCATAATATCATTCCAACTTACTAATTGTAATCTGTCACTAACATATGAATAACTTTTTGAATATGGCCACCGTTCAAAATTATTTGACAGAGCACAGCATAGATCAGCACACACAGGCAATCTGTTGACTTTGAATGTTGACTATATCGAATATGTTAATACTTATGAACAGGAATCCTACAAAAAAAGGTATTGCCATGGAAGAGAAGAAAAACGATAAGTCCGAAAAAAAAGATGAAAAAACGAAATTGGACAAAGAGCTTGATAAAACCTTTCCCGCAAGCGATCCTCCTGCGCACACTCGTCCCGGCCACAATCGTGATAAAGATGACGACAAATGATCAGACAGGCCGTAGAGGTGAACTCTGAAATCCTTAAACGTTCACCTCTTCCTTCAGGCTTTTCTCGAGCTCTCCCACAGAATTGAAAAGTTCCTCGAAGGATTCAATTTCATAGTATCGGGTCTGTATTTCTGAGGTTATAAAATCGTTCTCCAGGATCCTGTCAACCTCGTAGGGACGAACTTCTATATTATCTTTAAATATATGATCAGTTTCACCGGCCGATGAAATAATCCCTGCACCATATATTTGCGTATTTTCATTCTGCTTTATTAAACCAAACTCTATAGTAAACCAATACAGTCTCTGTAGTTGCTTCTCAACCATTTTATTATGGCCATACTCAACTCCCAGCTTACCAAACTCTTCTACAAAGCGAGCGTAATCGGAGTTCATCAGCAGTGGTATATGGCCAAAAATGTCGTGGAACATATCCGGTTCTTCGAGATAGTCGAGCTGGTCCATTTTCCGCAGCCATGTAGAAGAACAAAACTTCTTTTCAGAGAGCAGCTTGAAAAAATCATCCACGGGAATAAGCCCCGGCACCACCACGACAGACCAACCATTTTCTGCCTTCAGGTACTCATTTAATTGATCAAAGTTGATAATTTCATCCGCATTCAAAACATCGCTGAGTTTACTAATACAGTTCAAATATTCAGGATGAGCTTTTCCCGGCAAATTCTTCTGCTGCCGTTCAAATAGTGTATTCCAAACCTTCCGATCCTCTTCGGTATACTTGCTGTAATTCTGCGTCATTTTTTTCATCTGTAGATAAATAGTCTGTTTAGATTCTATTATTGTAGAAGTAAATACGATACATAAATGGAAACGGCCCTCGTTCGTTCCATTTGAAACCGCAAGAAACTACCACTGTTTTCAACAAAAAACTCTCATCAATCAATATTGATTTGTCTTTCAAACTATCGTGATGCAGGGCTTCGATTTACGACTGAGATAAGAATGTAACATCACAAAAATACTTTCGTACGTCATAACAGAAACAGATTGGAGCAGAACCCGAATTCATCATAATTATTCAATTAATCAAAAGAGAAGAACCATGAAGAAGAGCATAAAACTATTCAAAAAAGTATTCGTCATAATTTCAGTAATCTGGACTACAGTCACCCTCGGTTTTATCGGGATCATGGCATTTTCCGGACCTTCATCCTGCTCAATAGACTCCCCGGATAGTGAGAGTGTCAGTGAGAAATTGATACCGCATGAAACCGATGCAGTATCGATGAAACCGGACTCCGAAGTGATCGTCAAGTCAGAAATTCGGAATACATAGCATGCTTGTGCGGTAATTTCATCCGGATCAGGACAACCTTACGATAAAATACCGGTTTTGAGGGAACTGATGAATATTACAAGCGCAACCTTAGAATATTTTCAATCATACATCGGACTGATTCGGTTGAATACGACATGGTTTTCATCCTCATGAGTGCAAATCACACAGCTTTTTTAGATATTTTATAAGCTTTGAATCAAAATACGAAAGAGTTGCTGTGCTTGATTACCAGGAATAGTTTCCAAAACTCAAGCTCTCACTTTTCTTTAAATTCTCCGGCAATACAGTACTACTTTCCGCAAGTGTCCATTTTGCAATACTAGATTTGATATTTGGGATAGAAGAACGAATTCTTTGTATCTTTAATATCTGCAACACAATGAATGCTGAAACTTTACTTTCTATGAATCGAAAGCTTATTACCGGTTCACTTATCGTCCTTCTTATTGGAACCATTTCATTCTACTCTTATCAGGAGATGAAACCTGAAAAAATTGAAAATGAACCCAATTGGATATCCCTGAATGAGGCCATTGATAAAGCTTCCGAGGAAGAGAAATTAATATTCATCGATGTGTACGAGGAAAATTGCCAATGGTGTCAAAAGCTGAAGCGTGAAGTTTATCCCGATCCGGCCATCCGTTCACTGCTCGATCGTAACTTTTATACTGTAAAAATTGATGGCAATTCTGACGATCGCGTCCACTTCAAAGGAAAGTTTATTACTCAGGTTGAATTTTCAGCAATACTTGGCGTTACAGCTTATCCCTACTTGGTTATTATGAACCCTGAAGGTGAAGTTGTGGACCATCACCTAGGATACACAGATGTGCAGGGATTGTCCCGGTTTTTAAAAACTGATTCAGAGCAGGAGAGCTAATTGTTTTATCCAGACTGTTATGACTAATCCTGACCAAACCCTTTCACAATATCCTTTTCTCCAGCTATTAATTCTTTTAAAAACCATGGCATCAATCTATAGGCTTTTGCTCCTCTCCGACTATTAGATTTTTGATCTTATTTAAAATTAAATTAACCATCAAGATCACTAAAAAAACCATTATTCAGAGCGAATATTGACCCCATAAGTATCTGTTAACAAAAGACAAGATTGCAGTTTAATCAACAGCTTTCTTTATAAATTGGATAAAATTATCTAAATATAGTTGAGGGTGAATTTTTTAAGATTTATCTTAATAATAAATTATTTAGAAACACCCGTTAAAAAGATTTCCTGCATAAAAAATAGCTATTGGAATTTTTTTGAAGTTAAATTTAAGACAAAATAGTATTAATACTTTTAATAAACGTCTGATATGTCACGTTTTAAAAAAATCATAGACTTTATCATACCGCCTCCCAATTGGCGAATACCCGTTATGATTCTGAGCGGGGCACTGACGGGTATTGTGATTTATACACTTATAATATCCAATGCGGTGAGCTACCTGTCTGATTCACCCCAAACATGCGTCAACTGCCATGTGATGGGGCCTCAATATGCAACCTGGTTCCATAGTTCACACAGAGAAGCAGCTACTTGCAACGACTGCCATGTACCCCAGGATAATATCTTTAAACAATATGCCTTTAAAGCGCAGGACGGTCTCCGTCACGCTTACATGTTTACAGTAGGAGATATTCCGGATCCGATTATCATGCACGAGGCCGGCCAGAAAACGGTTCAGGCCAACTGCCAACGATGCCATGAATCGACAAACCATCAGGTATCGGTTGGCTACACAACATACGAGGATGCCCAGAAAGCTGCGGGAAGGCTCTGTTGGGACTGCCACAGGGATGTTCCACACGGTACGGTACGCAGTTCAACGGCAGTACCTCAATCCATTATTCCTGTACCGGAATCTCCCATGCCAGACTGGCTTAGAAAAATGACAGAGAACTAAATAATCAACATTGAAAGCCTTTTCATTATGAGTACGATATCAGAAAAAATCAAAAACAAGCCTTGGATAGGATGGGCTCTCTTTCTTACAACAATGATCGTAGTGTTCCTTCTCGGATTACTCACATACACGATTATGGAAAGGCAAACAGAAGCCCAGTTTGCTTACGTTGCCACAACCGACCTGGATCCACTGGATCCGCGAGCTGAGGCTTGGCGGGAGTTCTTCCCCCGGCAGTTCGACACCTACAGGGAAATGGCCGATACTACCTTCAAAAGCAAGTACCTTGGATCATACCGCAAGGATCTCCTGAAAGAACATCCGGCTATGGTCATTCTTTTTGCCGGATACGGATTTTCAAAGGATTACAACCTAGCACGGGGTCACTTCTACTCTATTACGGACCCGCAGGAGACTCTGCGAACCGGTGCGCCCATGGAGCCTGAGCAGGGACCGATGCCCGCAACTTGCTGGACTTGTAAGAGCCCGGACGTGCCAAGGGTGATGAATGATATCGGTCCGGCAGGATTCTATGCACAAACATTTGCAGAAGCAGGCCCTGAGATTCACAACCCGATTAACTGTGCCTCATGTCACGACGGAGATGATATGTCTCTTAAAGTGTCACTTCCGGCCATAGCAGAAGCTTTTGACCGAATGGGCAAGGATGTGAATAATGCAACCCACCAGGAGATGAGAAACCTATCTTGTGCTCAGTGCCACTCTGAGTACTATTTTGGAGAGGAAAACTATCTGATCTTCCCATGGGATGAAGGAATGACAGCAGAAGAGATGGCTGATTATTATGACCAGCGAGAATTTGCCGACTGGATTCACCCGCTCAGCAGAACTCCGATGATCAAGGCTCAGCATCCTGATTACGAGGTGTTTTCTACCGGTATCCACGCTGAAAGAGGCGTAACCTGCGCTGACTGTCATATGCCGTTTAAATCGGATGGTGCCATGAAATTCACCGACCACCAGGTACAGAGCCCTCTTGCCAATGTCTCTGCATCCTGCCAGACCTGCCACAGGGAGAGTGAATCGGACCTACTGAAAAATGTTTACGATCGTCAGGATATGGTTTACAATCTCCGGGATAAGCTCGCCGATGTTCTTGTAAAAACTCACCTGGAAGCTGAATTTGCCTGGAATCAGGGTGCTACTGAAGAACAGATGCGTGAAGCGCTGCACCAGATTCGACACGCTCAATGGAGATGGGACTACGCTGCAGCAACGCACGGAGGTGCATTCCATGCTCCACTTGAACTGGTAAGGACACTGGGCGACGGACTCGACATGGCCCATGAAGCCCGCAGAAAAGTGACTGCCGTCATAACTGAGCTGGGGTATACGGATGAAGTTCCGCTTCCCGACGTTTCAACCAAGCGAAAAGCACAGGAATATATAGGTATTGACCTGGAGAAGCTTGAGGCGGACAAGGAAAAATTCCTTGAAGAGGTTGTCCCCAAATGGGTTCAGGAAGCCAAAGCGCGTCAGGCCACATGGGAGGAAAGACGTGGGCAGGAAGAGTATAAAGGAGACTATATACAACCCGAGGCAAACAACTAAATCTGTCAATAAAGAATAAATTAAAGTATCAGGTAAATGAGAAGTAAAAAAAAGAGAGCTACCTGGGTAAGTCCCTGGGGATACACCGAGGGTTGGCTGTTTGCCCTTGGCCTGCTGATAACGGGGCTGGCGCTTCAGCTGGCCACCGGCGGGCTCGAAAGTAATACACTTGCCTGGCCCATAAACTTATTCATCGGGCTGGGATTTACCGGACTCATCGCGGGAAGCTGGATATTCCTGCGAAAAAACAGCCTGGTTAGCTGGCTGGCCAGAGTCCCGGCTGCCATATCTTCTATCGCATTAGTCACCTTTCTGGTGTTGCTGATGGGCTTCACCCTTCAGGAGGACGCCCAGAATCCGGTATGGGTACAGAAACTGGGGCTTTCAAACATGACCAGTTCCTGGCCTTTTCTTCTCGGAATGGCCTTTTTTATGGCTTCGCTCGGAATGGCAACCATGAAACGGCTCACTCCTTTTAAAGGTCGTAATATCGGGTTTATCCTAAATCATGCCGGTCTGTATATTCTTGTTCTTGGCGGACTGCTGGGAAGTGCAGACCTGCAAAGATATACCATGGAACTGCATGAAGGTGAAATCGTCTGGTATGCCGGCAACGAGAAAGGGCAGCAGATAGAGATGCCGATAGCGCTTGAACTGCAGAGTTTTAACATGGAGGAGTTCAATCCCAAGCTAGCTGTGATAGAGCCCAACAGCGGAAGAATTGTTGAGGAAACCATTCCCGAAATGTTTGAAGTGGATACCGGGAACCGCAGCAACATCTATGGATATGATGTCGAAATCATCCGTTTTATGGAGATGTCAGGAAAAGTACAAGAGCGATATGAGCCAACCAACAGTTTTGGATCTGCACCTTCTGCCCTTGTAAAAGTCACTTCCGAAGACGGAACAACAACAGAAGGCTGGATCTCTTCGGGTAGCTTTATGATGCCGCACAGTCTGTTGGATCTGGATCACAAATACGGTTATGCACTGGCTATGACTATTCCCCAGTCAAGTCACTACAGTTCTGATGTAGTTATTTATACGGCATCCGGACAAGAAAGAGAAGCAAGAATAGAGGTAAACCATCCTGTAAAAGTGGAGGGTTGGAAATTGTACCAATACAGCTACGATGAGCGGTTCGGGCGATGGTCTCCCTCATCTGTCATTGAAGTGATCCGCGATCCGTGGCTGCCGGTAGTCTACACAGGTATCTTTATGGTCATGTTTGGCTCGGTATATTTAATGACTCTCGGCAAGGCTCCGAAAAAAGAGAACGGTGAAAAATTATGATGCCCTTTGATCCAACCTGGTTTACTGTATCGTCCATACTGTTATGGGTGCTTGCCATGCTCTTTTTTGTTTTTTCAAAACGCAGCAAACTGATTGCATTTACAAGCCACACCCTTTTTCTCTCAGGAATAGCAGTGCTCTCACTTTTTGCCGTACTCTTATGGCAAGAACTCGGAAGAGCTCCTTTAAGAACACTCGGTGAAACTCGCCTTTGGTATGCCCTTTTCCTGAGTCTTATCGGCTATGCAACCTATCTTCGATGGAACTATCGCTGGGTATTTTATTACAGCGGGATGATGGCTGTGCTTTTCCTTGGAATCAACCTTGCATCACCGGAGAACTACGATAAAACGCTAATGCCCGCATTACAAAGCGTTTGGTTTGTCCCACACGTTATTGTGTACATCTTTGCCTACGCCATTCTTGCGGTTTCTGCACTGGTTGCCATCAAAGGACTTTTCACGGAATATTTCCGAAAGGATGAAGATTGGTCTACACAGCTTGCCGATAACATGGTGTACCTCGGTCTGGGATTTTTAACGCTGGGGCTTCTTTTCGGCGCTCTTTGGGGCAAAGAAGCGTGGGGCCACTACTGGACCTGGGACCCGAAAGAAACCTGGGCGTTTCTGACATGGATCGGATACATGGGTTATATTCATTTCCGATATCACAAGCCAGCAAAGGTAGTGCCTGCAATGTGGATTCTGGCCCTCGCATTCGTCGTATTGTTGATCTGCTGGTTTGGTGTAAACTATTTGCCTTCAGCAGCCAACAGTGTTCATTCCTATACCAGCTAACGAAAATCCTGCCATATCTATCTATCATTTGAACGATTCTAAATGTCTTTGATCATCATTTATATGAAGATATGGCTCTGCGTTTCAAGTAACTCAATAACCCAACAAATCACCGAACGAAATCAACCCAAAGAAGCTTCTGCTGTCAACACCCGACTCCCCACATAAAACTCTGTGTGAGAATTATATATGCAGGGTTATAAAAAAGCATCACGCTTATACAAATCTTCAAATCGACAGACGCTTGACCGCTACATTCCAATTCGGAGTAATCCTAAATGCCCTGTTTTTTCTATTTTACGGATTTCAGTCCCTGAATTCGCAAATGATGATTGATGAGTTTAAGCGATTCGGCATGACAGATTCGCAACGAAAGCTCACGGGGCTTTTGCAAATTGCAGGATCGGGAGGACTGCTCGCGGGGTTGATCATTCCGGTCATCGGACTCCTGGCCGCGGCCGGTTTTACCGCTATGATGCTTGTGGCCTTCATTGTTCGCATCAACATCAAAGACAGCGTTATTCAGTCTCTGCCATCCATCATTTTTATGCTGATTAACGGGTGGCTGACGGTTGAGTTTTTCATTCTTTGGTGACTTGGATTGTATGGTAATTTATTTTCTCACCCTGGTTGTTTCGCGGGGATAAATCCCGCGCTCATGTGTTGAACCCATGAATGGGTTTTTCCGGGCCCATGAGTGATGGCGGTGCATATTTAACTCCAAAGGAGTTTCCTGTTTATAGCATTATTTCACAGTAACATAGAAAAGCTCCGTAGGTGCTTCCTTTCAGATACAAAGCCATTGTCAAAATTCAGATACGGAAAGAACACTCCTATGGAGTGGTGCAGTTTGCCAAACATCCATCTATAAACAGGATATTCCTACGGAATACATTTTTATAGAGTATTCATTGATCTTAATGTGAATCGATTATTTACAAGGGTGGATTTCTCGCAGAGTAGCGCAGATGGATTGTTTTTCTATTCTTATGCAGGGTTTTAATAGGTAATCTTGCTTGCAATAAACCTTTCTTCCGCGGGGATAAATCCCCCGCTCGTGTGTACAACCCATGAATGGGTTATATAGAGAAAAAAATGATAACTAATACAGCCTGATGGTATTTAGTTAAAGGGTCATGAGTTTTCTTCTCGCCCCGAGAATTCGGGGCAGATGGGTATGCAGATTTTCGCAGATTGTGATTTTCAATCTCCGTCTTAAAGAAGACCTATCACAAGAGAA
>Ga0102926_1002199_pt1 | contig 11358 bp, 8 predicted proteins | sample SalPonR1_A_D2_MG_FD_78173 | JGI IMG/M metagenome (GOLD analysis project Ga0102926, IMG submission 78173) | Salt pond soil microbial communities from South San Francisco under conditions of wetland restoration - Salt Pond MetaG R1_A_D2_MG | ecosystem: Environmental > Aquatic > Marine > Intertidal...
AATAGAAGAATTAAACGAAAGCATACTGGAAATGGGTGCTATGGCGGAGAAAATTTTGGATATGTCTGTAAAATCATTGTTAGAACAGGACTTCCAACTGGCTCAGAAAGTTATAGATTTAGAAGACGAAATAGACTTAAAAGAAAAAGAGCTTGAAGAACAATGCCTAGAATTAATAGCATTACAGCAGCCTACAGCTGGAGACTTAAGAAGGATAATAGCAATTATAAAAATGATAAATGATCTAGAAAGAATTGGAGATTTATGCGAAAATATTGTTGAAATCGTAATGAAAATCGGTAAAGAAGAATTTATAAAACCTTTAGTAGATACTCCTAAAATGGCTGATATAACAAAAGAGATGATAAAACTATCTTTAGATTGTTTTGTAAAAGAAGATATAAATCTTGCATATAAGGTATTTAAAATGGACGATGTTGTAGATGATTTATATAGAGATATTTATACAGACTTGTTATTTGTATTATCAAAAGATGTAGGGACAATGGCCCAGGTTGTAAACCTTTTATTTATCGGTAGATATTTAGAAAGAATTGCTGATCATTCAACAAATATATGTGAGCATGTAAATTACATAGTAACTGGTAAAAAGGATTTTCCTAGAAAATAAGCATACAATAAGTGAAAGAGTCTTTTCATAAAGGCTCTTTTGTATTGACCTTTTTTATTAATTATGAGAAAATAAAAAAAAGTAATTAACTAAAGAGGGGATTTATATGCCAGATTTTAATAATATAGAAGTAAATATAAGTGGACAAAAATTTCATGTGCAATCCGACGAAAACGAAGAATATATAAAAAAAATTGAGGAAATGATAAATAAAAAAATCAATCATTTCAAAGAAAGTAATAAAAAATTTGACAATTATTCTTCCTTGGTTTTTACTTCATTTTTAATTGCAGACAAGTATTTAAAACTAGTAGATAAACTTGAAGAAGCGGAAGACAACAAAATTAAACTATCAGAAATCAAAGACATGAAAAGTCAACTGCAGAAATATAAAGATAAGAATGTTAAACTTGAAGAAGAAAAAGAAGAAAATCTCCAAGAAATAGTACAAAAAAATAACGACTATAATAATATGAAAAATAAAATTAAGAGTTATAAAGACCAGTTGCAAGAAAAAGATGACGAGTTGGCAATAACAAAAGATATATTAGAAGAAACTGAATCGAGAGTAAAAGAATTAAAAAAAGAACTCTTTCTCTTGAGAGAAAAAAGAGAACTGAATGAATGATAAACTGATTAATTTCAGTTTATTTTTTTTAATAAATTTGAGAAATTATAACTTGTATAATATAATTAAAAAATATAGTAAAACGAAAAAAACAACAAGGAGATTTAATGAAAGATAGAATTAAAAAGTTACTTGAATTTGATAAAATGCAAGAAAAGCTCATAGCAAAGGCTGCGACCAAATTAGGTAAAGAAAAAGCAGAAAACATAGATGTTTTAAAAGATAAAAATATAATAGAATCAAAACTTGAAGAAACTGAAGAAGCTTTCAAGATATTAGCAGAAATAGGAGAGCCTCCTTTAGGTGGAATACATAAAGTGTCTAAAGAAGTAGAGTTTGCCCAAAGAGGAAGAATGCTTAATCCGGGAAATATATTAGAAATAGGAGACACTTTAAGAGCTGCAAGAAATCTAAATAATTTTTATAAAAAAAATAAAGACGAATTTAATTACAAAACTATTAAAAATTTAATCATAAGTTTAAGCTCTAACAAACAGCTTGAAGAGAAAATAGAAAACGCAATAATAAGCGAAGAAGAGATATCCGATAATGCTAGTTCGGATTTGAGAAAAATAAGAAGAAAAATTGACGAAAAAAATTCGAGTATTAGAAATAAATTAAATAGTATAATAAATTCAACTAGTAATGAAAAATATTTACAAGATACTGTTATTACCATTAGAAACGATAGATTTGTAATACTTGTAAAACAAGAATATAGAAATAAAATAAAAGGGCTAATACACGGACAGTCCTCTTCGGGCGCTACCCTTTTTATAGAACCCTCAAGTATAGTAGAGCTCAATACAGATATATCCAGTTTAAAAATAGATGAAAAAAAAGAAATAGAAAGAATACTAAAAGAACTTTCACAAGATATATCCAACTTTGGTCAAGAAATATTAGAAAATGAAAGGATTTTTAAAGAACTTGATTTTATATTTGCTAAAGGAAAACTATCAATAAGCTATATTGGAGCAAAACCATTACTGAATACAGAAGGTTATGTAAATATTAAAAAGGGAAGACATCCTCTTATACCAGAAAAAGAAGTTGTACCAATAGATGTTTACCTAGGAGATGAAAATAAAACTCTTGTAATTACAGGACCTAATACAGGAGGTAAAACTGTAACTTTGAAAACCATTGGTCTATTCACACTGATGACTCAAGCCGGACTGCATATACCCGCAAGTTTTGGAAGTGATATTGGAGTTTTTGAGGAAATTTTCGCAGATATAGGAGACGAACAAAGTATAGAGCAAAGTTTATCTACATTTTCTTCTCATATGACGAACATTGTAGATATATTGAAAAAAGTAGATTCGAAATCTTTAGTACTATTAGATGAAATAGGTGCTGGAACAGATCCTGAAGAGGGTGCAGCCTTGGCTATAACCATATTAGAAAAATTACTAAATATAAGATGTACGACAGCTGCTACTACCCACTATAGTGAATTGAAAATATATGCTCTTACCCAAAAAGGAGTACAAAATGGAAGCGTCGAATTTGATATTAAAACATTGAGCCCTACATATAGAGTATTAATAGGAGTACCTGGAAAATCAAATGCTTTTGAAATTTCACGAAAATTAGGACTGGAAGATGAAATAATAAGAGGAGCTAAGAGCAAACTTAAAGCTCATGAAATAGAATTTGAGGATGCACTAGCTAAAATAGAGACGGATAGAAAAGCTAGCGAAAAAGATAGGATAGAAATAGAAAATCTTAAAAGAAAGCAAACAGAAATAAAAAACAAACTTGAGGAAAAAGAAAAAGAGCTCAAAAATAAAGAAGAAAAAATGATATATGACGCAAAAAAAGAAGAAAGACAGATAGTATCTAAAGCAAAAAAAGAAACAGCAGAAATAATAAGACAGTTGAGAGAACTTAAAATTGAAATAGAAAAAGATAAAAACATTAAAATAAATCAATTGAGGAATGATATAAATAATAAAACAAGTGACTACAAAACAAAAGTAGGTCTAGATAAAAACTATGAAAAATCAGAAGAAGAATTGGAAAAAGGAGATTATGTTCTTATTAAAAACCTAAACCAAAAAGGAACCATACTATCCGAAATAGAAAATAAAAAAGATAAGGTTACAGTACAAGTAGGAAGTATGAAATTAAATGTTGACTACAATAGTTTAAAAAAACTAGAAAAAAAAGAAAACCCAAAAACAACAAGGGGAACTAAAAATATAAATCTAATGAATAAAAAAGTTAAACCAAGCATAGATGTTAGAGAATTTAATTTAGAAGAAGCCTTTTTAGAAGTGGATAAATACTTAGATGATGCATACCTAGCTGGTCTAAATGAAGTAAGCATAATACATGGTAAAGGAAAGGGGATTCTCAGAAAAGGTATAGGACAGTACCTAAAGGGACATAATCTTGTAAAGGAATTTAGGTTAGGAAGCTTTGAAGAAGGTGGAGACGGAAATACAATTGTAAAATTAAAGCAGAGGTAAGAAATGATATTAATCAGTGCATGTTTATTAGGAATTAATTGTAAATACAGCGGTGGAAACAATAAAATAAAAGAATTAAAAGACTTATTAAAAAATGAAACGCTAATACCTGTTTGTCCAGAACAGCTTGGAGGCTTAGAAACACCAAGAAATCCATCGGAAATAATAATAAAAAATGGTGAAAAGTTTGTAGTTGATAAAAATGGTAATGATGTAACATTACAGTTTTTAAAGGGTGCAGAAGAAACTTTGAAAATAGTTAATATATTCAATATAAAAGAAGCTATTTTAAAATCAAACAGTCCATCTTGTGGATTTGGAAGTGTATATGATGGAACATTCTCTGGTAAACTAATAAAAGGTGATGGTATTACATCAGCTCTATTAAAATCTAAAAATATAAATATATATAATGAAATAAATTACTTTGAAAAATTGAAATAAAAACAACTATATGCTAATATCATATATAGTAAAATTCTATGGAGGTTAGTTAATGATAGACTATAAAGGGGCCCTAGCGGAACTTATATCAGAAAGCGTAAAATTAGAAAAAGAAAAAATATATGAAATTATAGAAATACCCCCAGATATGGAAATGGGAGACTATGCTTTTCCATGTTTTATATTAGCAAAAACATTCAAAAAAAATCCGGCATTAATAGCTAAAGAATTATCACAAAGTATTGAATTAGATAATAAATTTGACAAGGTAGTTAATAATGGACCATATTTAAATTTTTATTTAGATAGAACTGAATTTAATAAAGAAATTCTTAAAGAAATATTTAATAATGATAATTATGGTAAAAAAAATATTGGGAAAAATAGAAATGTAATAGTAGAATTTTCGTCACCAAATATTGCAAAACCTTTCCATATAGGACACATAAGAACAACTGTCATTGGAAATGCTATTAACAATATTTATAATTTTATGGGTTTTAATACAATAGCAATCAATCACCTTGGTGATTATGGTACTCAATTTGGTATGCTGATATCCGCTTACAAAAAATGGGGAAACAAAGAAACCATTGAAAAAAATCCAATTAAAGAACTGTTAAAACTTTATATTAGATTCAATAAAGAAACAGAAGAAAAACCAGAATTAAAGGATGAGGCTAGAGAATGGTTTAAAAAATTGGAACAGGGAGATAAAGAAGCCAAATCTCTATGGCAATGGTTTAAAGATGTAAGTTTAAAGGAGTTTAACAGAGTTTATGAAATGTTAAATATTAAATTTGACTCCTTTACTGGAGAAAGTTTTTATTCAGATAAAATGCATAGAGTTATAGATGAATTAGAAGATAAAAATCTCCTTAAAAAATCTGAAGGAGCTGAAATTGTAGACTTAGAAGAATTCGATATGCCGTCGCCTTTAATTAGAAAGAGTGATGGATCCACACTTTATATCACAAGAGATATTGCAGCGTCTATAAATAGAAAAGAAAAGTACGATTTTTATAAGAATATATATGTTGTAGCATCCCAGCAAAACTTACACTTTCAACAGTGGATAAAAATAGTAGAATTAATGGGATATGACTGGGCTAAAGATTGTATTCATGTACCTTTTGGTATGGTTAGTTTAGAAGAAGGCACGCTATCTACGAGAAAAGGTAGAGTAGTATTTTTAGAAGATGTTTTAAATAAAGCAGTAGAAAAAACTAAAGAAATAATCGAAGAAAGAAATCCGAATCTTGCGAATAAAGAGGAAGTAGCAAAACAAGTAGGAATAGGAGCTGTAGTATTTCAAGAATTATATAATAATCGTATAAAAGACTATACATTTTCTTGGAATAAAACTCTAAGCTTTGAAGGGGAAACTGGACCATATCTTCAATACACCTATGCCCGAACTTGCAGCATTATAAATAAAGCAAAAATAAAAATAGATGAAGAAGTAGATTATAAAGCATTAAAAAAAGATATAGAATTTGAAATAATCAAATCTCTCTATGAATTTTCCGATGTGGTAGAAGACGCAATGGAGAAATATGAACCATTTTATATAACAAGATACATAGTAGACCTTGCACAAAAATACAATAGATTTTATAATAAATGTCCTATCTTAAAAGAAGAAGAAGACTTAAAGAAGGGAAGACTGCTTATAACTTATGGAGTTAATAAAGTTTTAAAAACCGGACTAAATCTTTTAGGAATTGAAGCACCTGAAAAAATGTAAACAAACTATACCTTGACAAAGAGAAGTATATTTCATATAATGCCTTTTGATTATAAAAAGGAGGCACTAATGAATAAGAAAATTAAAATCATTACAATTTTATTACTATCTGTTTTAGTATTAGCTTCTCTCCAAAGCAGTGCGAGTGAAAAACTAAAAGGAAAAATTAATGATGTAGTGGAATATAATGATAATGAATATAGTTACGATGAAATCAATGAAGTGCAAAAAGAATTTTTAAATGAAATAAAACAAAGAAAGATTGAAACAATAAAAGAAGGAATTGGAAAAGAAAGTAAAAAGACATACACAGCGTTAGAAGATTTTGTTGTAGATGTCAGTGGACTTAACAGAGAAGATTCAAAATATTTAATCCAAGCCAGTGAAAATATTGGAGTAGATACTATGCTTATGCTTTCACTAATAAGAGTAGAAAGCTATTTTGATCCAAATTTAGTAGGAACATCTGGAGAAAGAGGAATTGGACAGCTTATGGCAAACACGGCAAAGCCTGTTGCTGAAAGCATAGGTGTTGAATATGATCCAGATAAATTATTTGAACCTCAATATAACATACTACTTTTTACTACACAGTTTAAGTACTTGCTTGATTACTATGATGGAGATTTACACAAGACATTAACGGCATATAATAGAGGTCAGTACGGCCTGCAAAAATATATGGCTTCAAGATCCTCTCACTCAAATCCAGAAGTAAGTGTATATTCATCTACAATATTAGAATATGCGGCTGAATACAAAAATCAATTTGATAATAGTAAATAAAGTTTATATAATATAGCTGATGTCAATCAGCTATATTTTTTTAGGAGAAATTATGGATAGAATACAAAACATATTATTGAATATTTTAAAAGATGAAAAACTAAATGATTACAAAGGTATTGGAAAAGAGGAGTTAATTTACACATATAAAATGCAGATTTTTATTATCTCATGCAAGTCCTTAGAGTATAAGAAAAAGGGTATAGGTATAAACTATACAAGATTTGATGAAGAGATGAAATTGCTTAAATACTACATAAATGGAACTAATAAATCACTTGAGATGGCTTTTAAAGGTGAAAAAAGCCGAGAAGAAGACGACACCATAATATATAGGATTTTGCCAATTGCTTTGGTAAACCATGATATTAAAATAATAGAAGAAGAAGTTATAGAAAATGTAATTAAAACTACTAGAAATCAAAAATCAATAATATTTGGATTAATATCAGCCTTTGCTATTGCAGAATACGTAAAAAATGGTAGTATAGATAAAGGATTAGTTAAAGAATATATAATAAGATTTTCTATAAAAAATTACTCGGATAAATACGATTTTATGGATAAAGCCTATATATTAAATTTTGAAAAAGAAAGAATAAGGTTTTTAGGAGAAATCGATGATACAGTGGATATGAATATAGGAAATTTAGACATTACTAGTAATAAAAAAAATACTATAAAAAAAGATAAGTATTTTAAACTATTGGATAATTTTTCACAATTTCTATCTAGTTTAAAAAGAGGAAGCTTAAATTTAGAAAAAAAAGAAATTAAAAAAGCTAACAAGAAGTTCAAAATATTCGAAGGTAATACCTTTGAACACTATCTTCTTGGGAAAAGTTTGATTGTGAAAAATGATAAATTACATTTTTATATAAAAACAAAATACGGGTTTTTTAAATTTAAAAAACAATAAGGTGAAAATATGAAAATACTACTAGTGGGAATAAATAGTAGGTATACCCACACAAATTTAGCATTAAGATATATGAGAGAATCATTAATAGAAAAAAACTTCAACGTAGATTTAAAAGAATATACTATAAATAATGAAATCGACTATATAATAGGAGACATGAATTACAGTGAGTATAAGTATATTTGCTTTTCTACATATATATGGAACATAAATGAAACGGAAGAGATATGTGAAGTTATAAAAAAGTCTAAAAAAGAAATTACAACAATATTTGGAGGGCCTGAAGTAACTTATAATAAAAAAGAATATTTAAAGAAATATTCTTACGTTGATTATACCATAAAGGGAGAGGGTGAAGAGGCGCTACCTTCACTAATAAATACTCTTGAAAATAATAAAAAATTAGAAAATATTAAAGGTATAATGTACAGAAAAGATGGTGAAATAATTGAAAATCCTGGGATAAATAAAATCCAAGATTTAGAGAATTTACCATTTCCATACAAAACAGAATACTCAATAGAGAATAATAAAGATTTTTTTAAGACTAAGTACATTTATTATGAAACTACAAGAGGATGTCCTTTTAGCTGTGGATTTTGTTTATCCTCAAGAGATAAAGGTGTAAGAGCACTGCCAATAGAAAGAATAAAAAAAGATTTAGATAAAATATATGAGTTGAAACCTTTAATTATAAAATTTGTAGATAGAACATTTAATTACAATTGGAAAAGATCAAAAGCAATAATTGAATATATAGTTTCTAAAAACATTTCAATTAAAGTTCACTATGAAATTACAGCAGATATAATTAACTTAGAATTTTTGGAGTTTTTAAAAACAGTGCCTAAAAACATGTTTCAATTTGAAATAGGTCTTCAAACCACCAATGAGTACGCATTAGATGAAATACAAAGAAAAATGGATTTAGAAAACATAAAATTTGTAGTTAAAGAGTTAAGTAGAATTAAGAATATTCATCTTCATGTAGACCTAATAGCAGGCTTACCAAAAGAAGATTATACATCCTTCATAAACTCCTTTAACGAAGCATACGCATTAGGGGTTGAAAAAGTTCAATTGGGATTTTTAAAAGTACTAAAAGGCACACCTGTTCATAAAAGAAAAAAAATAAACGGATTGGTTTACAGGTCTTTTGCACCTTACGAGATTATAAAAACAAAAGATATAAAAGCTGAAGAAATACAAAAGCTTAAAAAAATTGATAGTATATTGAATAAATACTATAGTGAGGGGTATTTTTCAAATACAGTAAACTATATACTAAAAAAATATTACAAAGAACCTTACGACTTTTACCTAGATATGTCTAACTATTGGCAAAAAAAAGATTATTTTAGTAAATATCATAAAAGAAAAAAACTTTACGATATATTATTTTATTTTGCAGACAACAAAGGCTACACAGATGAAAGTCTAAAAGATAAAATGGTATTAGATTACGTAGGAAACAATAAAAATCTGGAACTACCAACGTATTTAGATAAAAATAGAGAAGAAAAATACAAGAAGTATAAAAGAAAAATAAGTCGGGATGAGTTTTTTATAAATAAATACTTTAAAAATATTTATACAAAGTACAATAAAAGAATAATAAATGAATTTAGGATAGTTGATGTAGAAAACAAACCTACGCTATTCACGTATGAAGATGGAAACTTTTCTACGTATAAGATTAAAGAAGAATTAATAATATAAGAAAGGATGATTAATTTGAACATAGACGAAAAAATAGATGAAATACTAGATAAAATGAAAGATGAAATTTCATTTATAGAAATAAAATCTGGCACAAAAATTAATATCAATAAAAAGGATATAATCCTAAAAGAGGCAACATCTTTTCCCATATTTATAGATGAAGTTATAAATAATATAAAAGAGGAAGAGGACTTTAAAGGTTTTAAAAATAAAAATATAATTCAAGGTATGCTTTTTGTACTAGGAGTAGATTCAAAATTCAAATACAAAGATAAGTACCTAAATCTTTTGAAAAAATCAGGAATTAAACCTGAAGCTTATCTCATAAAACTAACAAACAGAGATGAAATATCCCTTGATAAAAAAATAGTGTTTTCCAAAGCTTTGATGAACATCGGAGAAATAGATCATAAGAAATATTTTATTTATGGGAATATACTTGAGATGAAAGGAACTAAACTTTTTGAAAACAATGAAACTCATACTGCAGAAGCTTATATGGAAAAAGCAGTATCTTATTACAATAAAGCACTAGATAAAAACCCTGAATTTTCTTTAGCATATTACAAACTAGGATACTACTACAGGCAGATTAATCAGTATCTAAATGCAAAAGCTTATTGGGATAAGTTTATAGAATATGACAATAATGATGTTAGAAAACAAGAAATCAGAGACCAATTAGAAGAATTAGATTACTTTTTGGAATTCGAAGAAGGCTACAAGTTAGTTTTAAAGGGATATGTAGAAAAAGGATTAGATAAACTACTACCACTTTTAGATGTATTCCAAAACTGGTGGAAACTATTTTTTATAATAGGAGTAGCTTTTAGGCAAAAACAAGAGTACGAAATTGCAAAAAAATACTTTAAAAATGTAATAGAACTTAATCAAGCTCAAGTAGAAGCTGTTAATGAACTAGCAGTATGCGAAATTACTACAGGTAATTATCAAGAAGCAAAACTATACCTAGATGAAGGAATAAAAACAAATCCAAATAGCTATGAGCTTTATACTAATAGAGCTGCATCTAATATTTATTTAAAAGATATAGAAGCAGCGGAAAAAGATGTAGAAAAGGCACTTAGTATTCAACCAGAAAATGAAGTAGCCTTAGTATTGAAAGAAGAAATCCAAAAATTAAAATAAAGGAATAAAATGAAAATAAAAAGATTAATTACTTCAACAGTAATTTTTATTGTCATCTTCATAGGATTATTATTTTTTATAACAAATAAATCTTCGGATATGAATAAAGGGTTTTATTTAGATGGAGAAAAGCTTCTAAATGATGATTATGTTTTTGTAGAAAATGATAATTATTTTATAAATTATGAACTTTTGGTAGATACAGATATAATAGATTCTTTTAATGATACAGACAGCAGATATATTCAAATATTTTATAAAAATTTTTTATATGAAATAAATTATAATATAGAATCAAATACATATAAACGACAAGGGGAAAAACTTTTTATAAATTTAAATTATATAAAATCAAAAACCAATTATAATATAGAGATATTCGAAAAAGGAGAATATATATTTGCGGATTTAGTTTATAATTTAGGTAAGACTATAGATAGTTCAAAAATAAGAAAAGACAAATGTTTGAATTCTGGAATTATAAAAAAAATAGAAAAAAAACAAGAAGTTAAAATATATAAGTTATACAACAACTGGGCCTTAGTTAGATTTAGAAGTAGTGTAGGATATGTTATGTTAGAAGATTTAGAATCCATATCTAATGAAATAGTTAAAAATATAAAGAATATAAAAACTAATGAGAACAAAATAGTAGCATGGGATTTATTCAATAGAAAAGCAGAAACTATTGCTAACTATGTTTACTATAAAGGATTGGACGTTATAGCACCAACCTGGCATAGCTTAGATAAAGAAGAATTTTTTACCGACTGGTATTTAGAAGAATACTATAACTACTATAAAAATAGAAATGTATTTGTATGGGGAGTATTCAGCAACTCTTTTGATAGA
>Ga0102926_1002202_pt1 | contig 11354 bp, 11 predicted proteins | sample SalPonR1_A_D2_MG_FD_78173 | JGI IMG/M metagenome (GOLD analysis project Ga0102926, IMG submission 78173) | Salt pond soil microbial communities from South San Francisco under conditions of wetland restoration - Salt Pond MetaG R1_A_D2_MG | ecosystem: Environmental > Aquatic > Marine > Intertidal...
AACCCCTCCCGACCAACTTTATCTTTGTAGGTTGGGCCAATTCCTTTAAGTGTGGAACCTATTTTGGTTTTTCCTTTTTTCTTTTCCGATGCCGCATCGAGAATACGATGGGTTGGTAAAATCAGATGAGCTTTTTTCGAGATGTAAAGGTTTTTGGAGAGGTCGAATCCCAGTTTACTTAACGAATCAATTTCTTTTTTGAATACAATGGGGTCGATAACCACACCATTGCCGATGATGTTAATTTTGTTTTCCCTGAAAATGCCCGACGGAATGGTGTGCAATACATGTTTTATTGCATTGAATTCAAGGGTATGACCTGCGTTGGGGCCACCCTGGAAACGGGTAATTACATCGTATTTGGGAGTAAGTACATCTACAATTTTTCCTTTCCCCTCGTCGCCCCACTGAAGGCCCAGCAATACATCTACACTCATGTTAATTCGATTTTAAATTACATACGAAACCGTGAAAACGTCCTTTCTTAAGTTCGTAATCACGGCTTACTGTTTTAAGCCACTAAAATTACAAATATTTTTACAGGGATATATAAAAATTCACCTGAACATTTTTTATTTCATGAATTGTTAATGGGAGAAATTTTAAGCTCCTCGTTTAGAATGTGGTAAGATGAATGAAGGTTTTGAATCTGAAATGCGGGCAGCTTCCATTAATCATTTTCCATGGAGCGGCCATAAATGTAAAGCGTATGATGCGAAAGTTTAAAATTATTTCTCAGGCAGGCATCTTCAATGATTTCCCTGATTCGCGGATCGTAGAATTCAACTACTTTCCCGTTGGAAGTGTCGATTAAGTGGTCGTGCTGCATGGTTGCAAAAGCTTTTTCAAACTGGGCAATATTTTTCCCGAACTGGTGCTTTACAACCAGCTTGCACTCGAGCAGCAAATCAATTGTATTGTATAACGTTGCACGGCTCACACGGTACTTTTTGTTTTTCATTGAAATGTACAGCGACTCAATATCGAAGTGCCCTTCTCTTGAATAAATTTCATCGAGTATGGCAAATCTTTCCGGAGTTTTTCTGTGGCCGTTTTTTTCCAGGTACTCGGTAAACATGTTTCTAACAGTTTCCCTGGTTTTATGGTTATTCATATTTAAACCAATTTTAAATAGGGTTCAAAAATAGAAATTTTTTTTGATTTTTTAGACTAAATAAAAATTAATCGCTGAGGTTTTCATCACGTGAAACGCGGTCAATCCCCCTGATTTTTTTCAGCTGTAATATGAGTTCGTTTAAGTCGTCGGCATTGTGGATGTAGATAAAAACATCGCCTTCGAAAACGCCGTCGTGTGTGTCGAATTGAACGGAGCGCATGTTTATGCTGTGTTGTTTTGAAATTACATTGGTTACCTCGTTAACAATGCCCACTCTGTCGAATCCTTCGAGGCGGAGTCGGGTCAGGTACGATTGTTTTTTGAAACGTGTCCATTCGGCGGCAATTATGTTATCGCCATGGCTCGACAAAAACTTTTCAACCTCTTTGCAACCCCTTTTTTGGATAACAACATGGTCGTCGGTACTCAGGTAACCAACCACTTCGTCGCCGGGGATTGGATTACAGCATTTGGCCAGCGAATAGGTAATGTTGTCCTGTGCTTCCTTTAGCACAAAAGGTTTTTGCTTATCAATTTTTTTCCCGTTCTTTTTCGGTTTTTTTTCTTCTCCCGGTTCGGCTTTTTCTTCTTTTTTTTTCCCGTTTAAAGTAATGTTTCTGTATTTTATCAGTTTGTTTGGTGATTTTTTTTCCAGTATTTCGTTTAAATTATTGAGTTCCAAAAATCCCATTCCCACTTCAGAATAGAGTTGTTCTTTATTGTTGAGATTATAATGCGCAATAATTTTTTTTAGGTTATTGGATGTTAATGGAGCTTTTGTTTTTTTTATGGCTTCATCAACAATTTCTTTTCCTTTTTCAATGTGTTTTTTCTTTTCGAGCTTAAAAACACTTTTGATCTTGCTCCGGGCTTTGGCCGTGGTGGCATATTTTAGCCATTCAAGTTTTGGCGATTGTTTTTCAGAGGTAAGTATTTCAACCTGGTCGCCATTTTGCAGCACATGACTGCTGGGGACCAGTTTGAAATTTATTTTGGCACCAATGCATTTGTTGCCCAGTTCGGTGTGTATTTCATAAGCCAAATCTACAACTGTTGCTCCCTGTGGCAACGAAACCATATCGCCTTTTGGCGTAAAAACATTTATTTCGGCTGAATATAAATTGAGTTTGAAATCATCGAGAAACTCAAAAGCATCGGAATCGGGGTTTCTGATGTGGTCGCGGATTCTTTCAATCCACGTGTCGAGCTCGCTTTCAAAAGTGCTGATATCTTTGTAGCGGTAGTGTGCGGCAAAACCATATTCCGCAACTTCGTCCATTCGTTCAGTTCTGATTTGAACTTCTACCCACATACCCTGCGGCCCCATAACGGTAACATGTAACGATTCGTACCCGTTTGCTTTGGGCATGGTAATCCAGTCGCGGATGCGGTCGGGGCGGGGTTTGTAAATGTCGGTAACCAGCGAAAGAACATCGAAACATTGTCGTTTCTCCGATATTCCGGGTTTAGCTTTAATTACAATTCTTACTGCTAAAATGTCGTAAATTTCATTGAAAGTAACCCCCTTTTTTTGCATTTTCTGCCAGATGGAATAGGTTGATTTCAGCCGGTGGGTAACATTGCTTTCAATATTTTCTGCTTCAAGATTTTCTTTTATTGGGCGAATAAACTCATTTACCAGGTAGTTACGTTTTTCTTCCTGGTTGTGGAGCATGTATAAAATCCGGTTGTACTCCTCGGGGTGTTTGTGTTTGAAACTGAGCTCTTCCAGCTCCGTTTTAATGGCGTAAAGCCCAAGCCGGTGTGCCAGCGGAACATAAAGGTAAAGTGTTTCACCTGCAATTTTTATTTTTTTATGCGGAGGCATCGAATCGAGGGTTTGCATGTTGTGCAGGCGGTCGGCAATTTTGATGAGGATAACCCGGATGTCATCAGAAAGGGTCATCAGCATTTTTTTGAGCGTGAGTGCCTGGCGCGAGTCAAAATCGCCCGATAGCTTGGTGAGGCCATCAACAATGCGGGCCACTTTTTCGCCAAACATATTTTCAATGTCGGTAATTGAATATTCGGTGTCTTCGGCTACATCGTGCAAAATAGCAGCTGAAATAGAAGTGGCGCCCAGCCCTAAATCGACAGCTACAATTTTGGCCACGGCAATGGGATGAATAATGTACGGTTCGCCCGATTTTCGTTTAATGCCATCGTGAGCAGCATTTGCAAAACGAAATGCTTTTTCAATCCGTGCCAGGCGTTCTTCGTCGAATTTATGACGAATAGCATTCAGAAAATCCTGATAACGGTCTTCAATCTGTCGTATTTCCGCTTTTGTAAAGTGTTGCACTTTATTTTTCCTCTCCTAATAATTCAATTTTCCGCTCAGTAATCAAGCCCTAAAAGTCCTTATTTTTTTAAATTCTACCAAAACAATGCCAATTAAAAAAGAGGATTATTTTTTGTTTTCAAAAAGCGTACTTTCTACCGTTTCACAAATGATATGCCCGATTAAAAGGTGTATTTCCTGAATGCGTGGAACATTTGTTGACGGAATTTTTATAATGTAGTCAGCAAGCGAAGTTAGTTTACCGCCTGTTTCGCCGGTGAGGGCAACGGTTAAAACACCCAATTCGCTTGCTTTTTCGAAAGCTGAAATAATGTTTGGTGAGTTTCCTGATGTGGAAAGCCCGATTAAAACATCGCCTTTTTGGCAGAATGCCTCGATATAGCGGGCATACACTTTTGTAAAATTATAGTCATTTGAAACAGCGGTAACAAACGAAGGATTGACATGACAGGCTTCTGCAGGAATTGGCGCGCGGTCGATATTGAATTTTCCTGATAATTCAGCTGCCAGGTGTTGAGCTTCGGCGGCACTTCCACCATTTCCGCAAAATACGGTTTTGTTTCCCCGGCGGTAAGCTTCGGTTATGGTTTTCGAGATTGAATCTATTATTTTTATTGTTGAATAGTCTTCCAGTATTTTGGTCAAAAGTTCGTTTAACTCATTAAAACGATTTTTAATATCACTCATGATTTAAATCCTTAAACAGTTCATAAATTGTTTCTGTCATTTTATTCCACTCAAAACGTTTTTTTTCCTCGATAATATTTTGTGAAAAAAGTCCGGCATAGTTGTTTTTAAAAAAATCTTTCAGCGCATTTTTAATTTTAATTTTTTGTGGTGGCACAACGTAACCAATTTTACCGTGAGGAATAATTTCTGAAAGCCCGCCCACATCGGTAACAAGCATTGGTTTGTTGAAATGGTAGCCAATTTGTGTAACACCGCTTTGCGTTGCCGATTTATAGGGCTGGGCCACAATATCAGCCGCATTGAAATAATTTTGAACTTCCGGGTTGGGTATGTAATCGGTTTTTAAAATTACCTGTTTCTCTAGTTTTAACTCATTTATCAGTTTAAGGTATTTTGCTTCGTCGGCATAAAATTCGCCAGCAACAATCAGCTTAATTTTATTTTTTACGAAAAATGAATCAGCAAAAGCCTCCAGGAGTAAATCGAGCCCTTTGTAGTCTCTAATGAAGCCAAAGAACAAAACATACCTGAAGTCAGCATCCAGATTAAGCTTTTCAAGGGCTGTGCCGCGCGATTCAATTTCACCATAATGATCGTAAACCGGATGAGGTGTGAATTTTTTGGGTTTGGTTTTGTCGAAAAGTGACAAGTCGTTCAACACGCTTTTCGACATGGCAATGAACCCGTCCGCATTTTTTATGAAATAATTGCTGAGGAATTTGTCGCCGGGCCTGCTTTCGTGAGGAATGATATTGTCAACAACCGAAATTATTTTTGTGTGGCCATTTTTCCGAACGGTTTTGCAAATTGTGCCCAGGCTCATTCCCATAAAAGGAAGCCAAAACCTGACAATCAGCAAATCGGGCCTCGATTTTTTAATTCTTTTCCCCACCTGGAGCCAGTTGAAAGGATTTACAGCATTTACATCGGGCGATATGGGGAAGATGAAGCTGCGTTTGTCGTCAGAAAATTGTGTTTTGCCCGGGAAAAGTATTTTGGGGTACTGCAACGAAAATGAAACAATGTTTACCTCGTGTCCCTCTGCAACAAGTTGTTTGGCAAGTCGTTCGTTTAGTGCAGCAATTCCTCCTCTCAGCGGATGCGCGGGTCCAAGAATGGTTATTTTCATGAAAATTTTTTTTCGAGTTCCTCTGCCGCAAATTTATCAATTGGAAAAGATAATTTAGCTTTCTTCAATTCTTTTATTTTTACCCACCTGAAACTCTGGTTTCCGTTAATCAGGTTTTTAAAATCGAATGGTTTTTCAGAAATTTTAAATTTTACCGGTGGTTTCAAGTTGGCAAGGTAATAAATACTGATGAGTTGCGCATTTTCATAAAACAATGCTTTTTGAAAGAAATCAGTGGTGTAAAAGTGGCGGATGTTTTTAATTTCCTGTCCGTTGCATTCTTCACGGATTTCACGACGCAAACAATCTATTGGTCCTTCGCCAAACTCCAGTCCGCCGCCCGGGAATTTGGTCATTTTTGTATTCAGCTGAAACTCATCAGTCAGCAAAATTTCATTATTGTCGTTGAAAATAATCCCGTAAACACGAATTAAAAATTGGCCTTCATTCATTGGTTTGTCGTATTTTATTTTCGATAAATTCAATTATTTCTTTAATCTGACCGGGTTCAAACCAGGTAATTTTTTCATCTCTTCTAAACCAGGTAAGTTGTTTGCGGGCATAGCGCCGCGAGTTCCTTTTTATCAGTTCAATGGCTTTTTCTTTTGAGATTTCTCCGTCGAAATGTGCAAATAATTCACGGTAGCCTACCGTGTTCAATGCATTGAGGTATTTGAACTTGTACAATTCCCGGGCTTCATCCACCAGCCCATCCGTAACCATTTTATCAACCCTTGCGTTAATTCGTCGGTGAAGTTCCTGCCGGTCGCAATTTAAGCCGATTTTCAGGATTGAAAACGGACGTTTCTTATTGGGAGTAGTCCGGAATGAAGAATAGGGTCTCCCTGTCATCAAACTAATTTCGAGGGCGTGGATAATACGCGCCGGGTTTTTAAGATCCACTTTGCAGTAGTATTCCGGATCAATTCTTTTTAGCTGCCTCCGCAAATTTTCCAACCCTTTTTCTTTTAGTTGAGCTTCTAAATTGGCACGCAAATCCGGATCGGCGTCGGGCATTTGGTCAATGCCTTTGCAAACCGCATCAATATAGAGCATTGAGCCGCCAGCCATTAACACGGTGTTGTGTGTCAGGAATAATTTTTCAAGCAGAGCCAGGGCCTCGGTTTCAAAACGGCTGGCGTTGTAGTTGTCGAAAATGGAGTGGGAATGTATAAAGTGGTGTTTCACTGCTTCAAGTTCGGTTTTTGTGGGGGACGCGGTTCCTTTTTGGAGTTCGCGGAAAATCTGGCGCGAGTCGGCTGAAACAATTTCGGTGTTAAAATTTCGGGCAATTTCAATTCCTGCTTTGGTTTTCCCTATTCCTGTTGGGCCGGTAAGTACAATTAAATGTTTTTGTTTCATGCTGTAATATAGGGCAAAATTATTTTTGGCAAAAAAAAGACTGCCCAAAATAAATTGAACAGTCTGTAATAAAATTAGTGCCTTTCCGTACAGGTAATGCAAGATTTAGAAATCTTCCATTTCACCGAAAAGTTCGTCGTAATCTTCAACAACACCAAAATCCATAAAAACCTCTTCTTCCTGAAGTCTGGTAGCCTCCTTTGGTTCTGGTTCTTCGCCGAGGACCTGTACGGGGGCGTCACCCTGCTTCAGAGTGACAAATGGTTCTTTGAGATTTTTTTCCATAATAATTCCAGTTAGTTCTACAAACAATGATCTGTCGTTAAAAAAATCAAAAGTGTATATGAGTTTTTGTCCTTCTGTTTTAAGCAAATCAGCCAATTTTGTTTTCTGCATTATATAATACACCCCGTTATTGATTCCCAAATCAAGCATCGATATCTCTTTAATTTTTTTCCGTGATCCATTTAAGATAAAGAATGAAGCCAGTTGATAGGTTTCGTATCCCAGGCTTTTTTGGATGACGGAATGAAAGTCGGAAAACGAATGTTTCCCGTCCAGTTCCACTTCGAAGTGGAAGTTTTTTGAATCCTGCGAGGTGATTTTAAAATGATAAATCATAGCCTTCAGTAAAATCTTGGTTCAAATTTATAAATGATTTCTTGTTAAATGCAAGTATTTATTTGGGGCATCCTTTCAATAAAATTTATATTGTATGGTTTTAAGCCCCGGTATTTTTTGACAGGATGTTCTCCAAAAAACTGATTTTTAACCAACTTCAGCTTTATTTTTCGTTATTTTTCATTCCCGGAGCATCGATTTTTCAGCTCATTTAAAAAATGTTAAAAAATGCCTGGCAGGGTAAATTCTCGAACAAAAACGTCACCTGTTCGTCAAATTAACCTCAAAACAGGCAAAAACACGAAATGTAATTTTCGGCATCTTTTCTTCACTAATAACTATTAAATTGTTGCAAATTATCTAACTTGTAAAGAAAAATTATGCGCCAGGTTACTCTTTTTGCTGAAAATATGAGGATTGCACTGCAGTCGGTGAGGAGTAATTTGCTCAGGACGGTGCTTACGGTTTTAATCATTGCCGTGGGCATTACTGCGCTTATCGGGATTTTAACAGCAATTGATTCGATTAAAACTTCCATAACCAAGGAATTCACTTTTATGGGAGCCAACACCTTTACTATTACCAGCCGCGGAATGCGTGTGCAGGTTGGAAACAACAGGTACCGTACAAAAAATCATGCTTATATTTCGTTTTATCAGGCAAAGGCATTTAAAGAACGTTTTGATTTTCCGGCATCCACGGCTATTTCGGTGTATGCTACCGGTAATGCCACAGTAAAATACGGTTCAGAAAAAACAAACCCGAATATTGGCGTGAGGGGAATTGACGACAACTATCTGTTCACGGCCGGTTATGAAATTGATTTGGGACGGAGCTTTACCGATTTTGAAATTGAGTCGGGGAGGAGTGTTGTGATTTTGGGAAGTGAGTTGGTGAAGCAGCTTTTTGGTGTTAACGAAAATCCGCTGCAAAAAGTAATAAGTATCGGCAGTGGAAAATATAAAGTAATTGGTACGCTCGAAAGTAAAGGCAGTGGTTTTGGCAGCAGCAACGATTTAATTTGTTTCATTCCCTACAGCAATACCCGGAATTATTTTTCGAGACCAAATATGAATTTCGATGTTCAGGTCAAAGTCGGCCAGCCTGAAATTATGGATGTGGCCATTGGGCAGGCAGAAGCTGTTTTTCGCAATGTACGCGGACTCGATCCGTTGGATGAAACCGACTTCAATATTGAGAAAAGCGACAACCTCGTAAATATTCTTTTAAACAATATCAAAAACATCACCCTGGTTGCAACTATTATTGGATTTATTACGCTTTTTGGGGCCGCGGTGGGGTTGATGAATATCATGCTGGTATCGGTTACCGAGCGTACCCGCGAAATTGGAGTACGGAAAGCAATTGGTGCCAAGGCCAATACAGTGAAGCAACAGTTCCTGATTGAAGCTGTAATAATCGGCCAGATTGGCGGGGTGTTGGGTATTGTTATCGGAATTTTTATCGGGAACATGGTTTCGGTGATGATCGGCTCAACTTTTATAATTCCCTGGGTATGGATTATTACAGGCGTGGTTCTGTGTTTTGTTGTGGGAGTGGTTTCCGGATACTATCCGGCACAAAAAGCAGCCCGGTTGGATCCGATCGAATCGCTAAGGTATGAATAAAAAAAGGCCGCTTTTCAGCAGCCTTTTCTATACCATTATATATATGGTGCACTTATTTTACTGAATCCATGTATTCAACCAGCTCAACCACTTTTGTTGAATAGCCCCATTCGTTATCGTACCACGATACAACTTTTACGAAATTGTCGTTAAGTCCGATGCCGGCACCTGCATCAAACACTGAAGTGCGTGATTCGCCGAGGAAGTCATTTGAAACAACTGCTTCTTCGGTGTAACCCAGTACACCTTTCAGCTCGCCTTCAGAGGCTTTTTTCATGGCCGCGCAAATATCTTCGTACGGAGCACCTTTATCCAGGCGTACAGTCAGGTCAACTACTGATACATTTGGAGTGGGAACGCGCAACGCCATTCCGGTAAGTTTTCCGTTCAATTCAGGAATTACTTTACCTACTGCTTTGGCAGCACCAGTTGATGAAGGAATGATGTTTTGGCCTGCACCACGACCGCCGCGCCAGTCTTTTTTCGATGGGCCGTCAACTGTTTTCTGGGTAGCTGTTGTGGCGTGGCATGTTGTCATTAAACCTTCAACAATACCGAAATTGTCGTGCAGTACTTTGGCTACCGGAGCCAGGCAGTTGGTGGTACAGGATGCGTTTGAAACGAATTCCATGTCGTTGGTGTAGTTTTTATGGTTGACACCCATTACAAACATCGGAGTATCGTCTTTTGAAGGTGCTGACATTACTACTTTTTTGGCACCAGCCTGAATATGGCCCTGCGCTTTTTCCTTGGTAAGGAACAATCCTGTAGCTTCAACTACATACTCAGCACCTACTTCGCCCCATTTCAAATCTGCCGGGTTAGGTTCTGATGTTACCCTGATTTTTTTACCGTTTACAACCAGCATACCGTTATCTACTGATATTTCGCCGTTGAAACGTCCGTGGGTAGAATCATATTTCAGCATGTAAGCGATGTAGTCCACATCAATCAAATCGTTAATGCCAACTACTTCAACATTTTCTTTTGCAACAGCCGCACGGAAAACCAAACGTCCGATGCGTCCAAAACCATTAATACCTATTTTAATTTTTGACATAGTAAAGTAAGTTTTAAATTTATTGTACTTTATTTATTTTTTAGAACATTACAGGTCTAAATTCCTGTTTTTAATTATTTACAAATTAAACATTTATAATTTACAGTTTCAAATTGAAATTTTGTTTTCAACGCAACCTTAATATTAATTTAAAAATTTTGTGTCAGACAAAGTTAGCCGGAGTCTGGCATTTGCAATACGATTTATTCCAAACAGGATTGGCGTATTTTTACGATTCCGGAATGTAATTATACTTAATATTATTTCTGCTTTGTTAAACACACCCAAAATTTCATTTTCCGAATTTCGGGAATAAGCTAACGTAACTATAATTTCGAAAAATAAATGAAAAGGTTTCATTTTTTTCTTGTGGTCCAATTTAGTCCTGTTTAATTAAACAGGTTAGTTCTGTATTTTGAAAAATCCCGGGCATGGGGTGAGATTCTTTTAAAATATTCATTTCTCAGCGGGGTAAAAACTATCTAATTTATTTTTTGTCAGTTTTTTATGGGTTTTTTAAGAGTGTTTAATGAGGCGTCATCTGGAGAAACAGCCAACTTTGAGCCTTTATTCAAACTTTATCTGGCCGCAAAGTTTCATTACTTACCTTTATTTCTGTTGCGGATTTGTTTTGCGAATAGGCCGGACATTTGCAGGTTTTGCACGAGGTGATTGACAGCACAAAAATGACAAGCACTGCACCTGCCAAAATTTTTTTCAGAAAAAAATGTGTTGGGGCAGTAAGGTTTTTTACATGGTGTCGATATTTATTCTGGTTAATTCTAACTAACCCAGAATGAAAAAACGTCAAAATGGATGCATTTCCCATAATATTTTACTTCGTCAAATGTTGTCCTTCCTTTTTTCAAAAGCGAAAAAAATGACTAATTATTATAGTTATTTGAAAAAATAAATTTAAAATTGCATAAACTTTAATAAAAAGCAAGCCTATGAGAAAAGCACAAAAAGATTTTAACAACCATCGCGCGTTATTAATATTCCCCTGTTGAAAACAAAGGTTTAGAGAGATATGTTTTATTCAACATTTAGTTTGTACATTGCGGATAAATTTTATACGTTTGTAATGTTTTGCATTTTAGGAAAGACAGGTTTGTCTGAAATAATGATGAAAAGATTAAATAATTTAAAATCAATCAATCAATTAAGTTCAATTTAAAGCAAGTTGCTATGAAAAAATTTACTGGAAATTTTTTATTCGGCGAACAGAGCTTAGGCCATGTTCTTCGAAAAATTGGCTTAAGCATGGTTGCAATCCTTATGGCAGTGGCGGTTTACGCTCAACCTCAGGAGACCTATCATGTTTGGGCTGAAAGTGCTGATGACTATTGTTATCGGCAAGATAATGTTTATGAAGTTGATGTACTGATGAGGGACTTCGTGAAAATTGACACGTTTGTACTAGTACTTGATTACGACGAAACGGA
>Ga0102926_1002203_pt1 | contig 11348 bp, 9 predicted proteins | sample SalPonR1_A_D2_MG_FD_78173 | JGI IMG/M metagenome (GOLD analysis project Ga0102926, IMG submission 78173) | Salt pond soil microbial communities from South San Francisco under conditions of wetland restoration - Salt Pond MetaG R1_A_D2_MG | ecosystem: Environmental > Aquatic > Marine > Intertidal...
CGCGTCGATCATGTCGCCTTCGGGATCACCAATGTAACCCGCGTCGATCAGGTTCCCGGTCTCGTCGCCCGACACGATGCCATCCGGGTTCTGGTCCGCACGATATCCTGCGTCGATCTCGCCCAATGTCTGGGCTTCGCCGAGATGAATCTGGACGGTCTGGCCTGTCGCCTGATCCCCATCACTGTCGGCCGTTCCGTCGCCGACATCCTTTTCCACCAGCGTCTTGTCGTCGACCGTGGTGGGAAACTGAATGGTGTAAGTACCCGCGGGAAGACCGCTGAACTGGTAATTGCCATGCGCGTCCGTCGTGGTCGTGGCCTTTACACTGCCATGTGCATCCAACAAAGTGACGGTTTGTCCGGCGATACCCGGCTCGAACCCGCCAGCACCATCGTATTCTGTGTTATCCGCATCTGTGTCATGAAACATGCGGCCCCAGATTACCGAGCTATACGGATCGTACAGGTAGTAAGTCATCTTCGAACTCCTCGTAACACTCAGGGAACAACCCGGTCACGTCTGTGTATTTGGACGCGGCGCGCAGATATCCACGCACCCGCTTGTCATTGTTCAAGCCATGCCAGAAAGGTAGGGTGAATAGCGGAGTTCAGATAGCCCGACTGGTGCGAGACTCGCCCGCACACTCGAAACCATTCAGCGGCAGCACCTTGCGCGACTAGCAGACACACACGGTATACGCCTCCCCCGCGCCCTAAATCAGACGCTGACAGTTCAGCGGCCGCCCCCACGACCAATGTATACCCCCCAGTTGGGCAACTTCTTAGATACGGCATCACTTATGACAAACAAAGTGAAATTTGTCCGCAAAACGGCGCGATCACTATACTTGGCCAAAATTCGGCCACAGAATACAACCCAAAGCTGAAAAAGAGACGATCGCTTGTTGATTAAACGTATTCAATAAAACGCGCCAAAATATTGTTTACCCATAATTTACAGGAAAACATCCGCGAAATTCCGCTCTGAAAACGGGCCTATTGTTTCCTGGTTGGAAACATGGGGAATTTGACCACACTTTCATCACATTTGGCGTTCGGTCGTGCTCCGCGCCTCTGACCTGCTCACCAATCATCAAAAAGACCGCCAAAAGGTGCAATTTCGGAAACAAACCATCTCGAATCACTAATACCTGGGCCGCGTGCCTGCGGCCGATCGTGGCGAAACTGGGGCACAGGGCCGGGCGCATCGCACCTTGCGCTATTGCAGGATAAAAGTGGTGCCCAAGGCGAGACTCGAACTCGCACGGTATTGCTACCGGGGGATTTTGAATCCCCTGCGTCTACCATTCCGCCACTTGGGCACGGAATGCGGTTTTAGCCAAGCTGTGCACCAACGTCCAGAGGGTGCGACCAATTTTATGCCGCTCAGGCTTGACCCCCCCGCGCCGTCATGGTCAGACACGGCACATCGCGAAAACAAGGCCTTTTACCATGCTCAGACGGCTTTATGACTGGACCATCCAGATGGCCCGCCACCCGCGTGCCTTGTGGGTGCTCGGGGCGGTGTCTTTTGTCGAAAGCTCGGTTTTTCCGATTCCCCCCGATGTTTTGATGATTCCGATGATTCTTGCCCGTCCGTCGCGGGCTTGGCTGGTGGCGCTTGTTGCATTGGTGACATCCGTTCTGGGGGGGCTTTTGGGATATGCGATCGGCGCGCTGGCCTATGAAAGCATCGGTCAGCCCATCCTTGAGTCGCTTGGAAAGGCCGACTCGATGGCCGAATTCAACACGCGGTTCAACGATGTCGGATTTTGGGCTGTCTTGATCGCGGGTATGACACCGTTCCCCTACAAGGTCATCACCATCATGTCCGGCTGGACGGGGATGCCGCTGGCCACGTTCATCGCCACGTCGATCCTGGCCCGCGGTCTGCGGTTTTTCCTGGTCGCCGGGCTGTTGTGGAAATTCGGTGCCCCGGTGCGCGATTTCATCGAACGGCGGCTTGGGCTGGTCACGATCGTGTTCATTGCACTGCTCTTTGGCGGGTTCTATCTGGTTCGGCATCTGTAATGGGACGCAGGACCGTAGTCATGACGCGCCGTACCTTGATCGTACTTGCCGCTGTTGGATCGGGCGCGTTGATGTTGGGCGCGCTTGGATTTCAGCACCTCGGCGGCATGCCGCCTTGCGAACTGTGCCTATGGCAACGCTACCCGCATGTGGCCGCCATTTTGATCGGACTTGTGGCGGTCGCCCTGCCCCGCGCATCGCTGGCCCTTGCCGGGGCCGTCGCCACACTGACCACCGCCGGGATTGCGTTTTATCACACCGGTGTTGAGCGCGCTTGGTGGGCCGGTCCGACCTCGTGCAGTTCCACCGACCCCGGCAACCTCAGCGCGGATGCCCTGTTTGATCAAATCATGGCCGCGCCTGTGATCCGCTGTGACGAAGTCCCTTGGGAGATGTTCGGCCTGTCGATGGCCAGTTGGAACACGCTGGCCTCGCTTGGGCTGGCGATGATCTGGCTTGCTGCCGCGCGGCAGATCCAAAAGCAGGGCTGACAAGCTTAGATCCGGCGCACCAACGTCGCGTCCGCAAGCCGTTTATCCAGCCGCCTTGCGCGTATTCAGCAAAAGGTTGGTTTCCGAACTTGCGATGCCATCGAATTTGCGGATCTGCGCAAGCGTGGCATCCAAGGCCTCCAACGTATCGGTGCCGATTTCGACGATCAGATCCCATCGTCCGTTTGTGGTATGCACCGCGCGCACCGCGCTTAACCCATTGAGTTGACGAATGATGCGGTCGGCGCCGCGGCCTTCGATTCCGATCATCATCAGCCCGCGCACCGGATCGCGCGCCGCATCGCCGCGCAACACCACGCTGAAGCCCACAATCTCGCCTGACTGTTTCAGCCGCTCGATCCGGCCCCGAACCGTAGTACGTGACACCCCAAGACCAAGCGCCAAATCCGACAGCGACGCCCGCGCGTCATGACGCAGGGCCGAGATTAACTTACGATCCGTTTCGTCCATTTCGGCACCTATGAATTACATTCTGTCCAAATCGGTGACGATTAGTGCAATTTGACGGCTTCTAATCAACCCATTTCGCAACAATTCTGGGCATCTTCATTTTAAAGGGCGATCCCATGACGCCAAAAACCTGCATTCTGATCGGCGCCCCTGTCGATAGCGGCAAGGCCAGAACCGGCTGCCTGATGGGCCCCGACGCTTACCGTGTTGCCGGTCTGCCCGAGGCGCTTGCCGATCTGGGGCACAGTATCTGCGATCTTGGCAACCTGTCCCCGGAACCGTATGCCCCCCAAGCCGATTTACCGGCTCACATCCACGCACCGTCGCAAACTATTGGCTGGACCATGGCCATTGCCAAAGCAGCACAAAGCGCCATGCGCGATGGCCTGCCGGTTTTCTTGGGCGGCGATCACAGCCTGTCTTTGGGCTCGGTTCCGGGGGTTGCGGCCCATGCCGCAAAAATCGGCAAGCCGCAGTTTGTGCTATGGCTGGACGCGCATAGCGATTTTCACACGCCGCACAGCAGCAGTTCGGGCAACCTGCATGGCACACCTTTGGCCTATGCGACGGGCGCCGACGGCTTTAACGGCTTTCCACCTGTCAGCCCCCCGATCCCCGAGGACCATATTTGCATTCTGGGCCTGCGCTCGGTCGATCCGGCCGAAAGCGATAGGCTGCGACATGCGCGCATCGTGACACATGACATGCGCCAAATCGACGAAACCGGTATCGCCAAGCCGCTGGCGGCTTTTCTGGATCGTGTGGCCAAGGCGGGCGGCGCGCTGCATGTGTCACTTGATGTCGATTTTCTGGATCCGGCCATTGCCCCCGCTGTTGGCACCACAGTGCCCGGCGGGGCCACCATCCGCGAGGCGCACTTGGTGATGGAGATGATCTGCGACAGCGGTTTGATGACCTCGCTCGATCTGGTCGAGCTTAACCCGTTTCTGGATGAGCGCGGCCGCACCGCGCGGGTCATGGTTGATCTTGCGGCGTCGGCCCTTGGCCGTCGCGTCTTTGACCGCCCCACCCAAGCCTTTGCATAAAATGGATAAACCGATGACTGCAACACCCCCTTCCGACAAGGCCCTCGTGCCCTTTGTCTCGGTCGAGAATATGATGAAACTTGTGCATCACATCGGGTTTGAGCCGATGTTGCGCGGTTTGGCCGATTACATCGAACAGGATTTCCGCCGATGGGAGTTGTTCGACAAGACCCCGCGCATCGCCTCGCACTCCACCGAAGGCGTGATCGAGCTGATGCCCACCTCCGATGGAGAAGTTTACGGGTTCAAATACGTCAACGGCCACCCCAAGAACACCCGCGCGGGGCTGCAAACCGTCACCGCCTTTGGCCTGCTGGCCGATGTCAGCAACGGCTACCCTGTGCTTTTGTCGGAAATGACAGTGCTGACCGCGCTGCGCACGGCCGCCACCTCGGCCATGGTGGCCAAGCATCTTGCCCCCAAAGGGGCCGATACCATGGCGATGATCGGCAACGGCGCGCAATCGGAATTCCAAAGCCTTGCGATGAAGGCGATCTGTGGTGTGACATCCGTGCGGCTGTGGGATATTGACCCGGCCGCGACGCACAAAGCCGCACACAATCTCAAAGGCTTAGGGCTGGATGTTCATGTTTGCAACAGCGCCGAATCGGCGATGGAAGGGGCGCAAATCATCACCACCTGCACCGCCGACAAACAATATGCCACGATCCTTTCCGACAACATGATCGGCAGTGGCGTGCATATCAACGCCATCGGCGGCGACTGCCCCGGCAAGACCGAACTGGCCCCCGGCGTTCTGCACCGCAGTGATATTTTCGTGGAATACCCCGAACAAACCCGAATCGAGGGCGAGATACAGCAACTGGCCCCCGACCATCCCGTGACTCAAATGTGGGAGGTGATCAACGGCACCAAGCCCGGCCGCACCAGCGCGGGACAGATCACCCTGTTTGACAGCGTCGGCTTTGCGATCGAGGATTTCAGCGCCCTGCGCTATGTCCGCGACCATATCGGCGGCGCGGACCTGTATCTTGAGCTGGATCTGCTGGCCGACCCCGACGATCCACGCGACCTGTTCGGCATGGTGCAGCGGGCCGCGCCTGTGGCTTAGGTTGCCTGCTGCAAGATCGCGATCAGGTCGTCCTGCGACAGGTCCACCGGGTTGGCCTTCATCGACGATGCGGCCAGCGCGGCCTCGGCCAATGTTGCGAAATCGGCGGACTGCACCCCCATCTCGGACAGGCCCGGAAGCCCGGATTGCGCCGACCAGTCGGCCAGCGCTTGGGTCGCATCGCTTGGCGCGCAATCCAACGCCTGAGCGATCCAGCCGCGAATTTCGGCCAAGCGCGTGGCCAACTGCCCCGTCGCGCCCTGCGCGTTACGGTCAAGCACGAACGGCAACAGGCGCCCACACACCGCCCCATGGGGCGCGCCGGTTAGCCCGCCAATTGGCCCCGCCAAGCCATGCACCGCGCCAAGCCCGGCATTGGCAAGCGCCAACCCGCCGCACAGGCTGACCCAAGCCATGTCATCGCGCGCATCGGAGCTTTCGCCCCGCATCAACGCGGTCAGCGCCACCAACCCGCGCGGAATGGCGTCACGGCACAGCGCATCGGTCAGCGGGTTGGCCTTGCGGCAGATATAAGGCTCGATCACCTGCGTGATTGCGTCCAAACCGCTGGCCAGCGTCACACGGCGCGGCGCATCATCGCTCAGCGCCGGGTCGATGATCGCCAGATCGGCCAGCATCCTATCATCGCGCAGCGACACTTTGCGCCCCGCCGCTGGCACGCCAATCACCGCATTCTTGGTCACCTCGGCCCCGGTGCCGGCGGTGGTGGGCAACGCCACGAACGGCAGTGGCGCATGATCCAAGGGTAGGCACTGCCCCACGACTTCAAGGTGATCTTCCAACGGTCGGGTCGCTGGCACAAGCGCGGCAATCGCTTTGCCAGCATCAATCACGGCACCGCCGCCAAGCGCCACAACCACCTGTGCCTTGGCCCCGCGCGCCGCTGCAACCCCTTGGTCGATCAGCGCGACATCGGGCTCGGACGGGCAGGAAAACAGCGTGACCCTTGCCCCCGCCCACTCCAACGCGGTGCGCAACCAAGCCGACCGGCCAGGGTTGCCGCCGATCACCAGCACCACGTTCTGGCCAAAGCCAAGCACAGCTTCGGCGGCCTCTTGTGCTGCTCCACGCCCACAGCGGATGTCTCCAGCCGTCAGGAACCGGAACGTTGTCATGGTCATGCAAGGGGCCCCTTCACCCTGAGTAAAAGGCCGCCCCGAAAAGGCGGCCTTTTGCAAATCAACGTATGGTCAGATCACATCACGATCCGATCAGCGACGGCACAATCGTGACAATCCCCGGGAAGAACCACAATATGGACAGCCCGACCACTTGGATCAGCACGAAAGGCGCGACCCCACGATAAATGTGGCCGGTTGTCACCTCTTTCGGGGCCACCCCGCGCAGATAGAACAGCGCAAAGCCGAACGGCGGCGTCAAAAAGCTGGTTTGCAGGTTCACCGCGATCATGATCGTCACCCATTTCGGGTCGAACGTGCCGCCATAGATAACCGGCCCGACAATCGGAACGACGATGTAGATGATCTCAAGGAAATCCAGCACAAAGCCCAGAATGAACAGCACCAACATGACGATCAGGAAGACTTTGTATTCGTTGTCAAAGCTGCGCAGGAATTGCTGGATGTAATGCTCTCCCCCGAACGAGATGACCACAAGGTTCAACAGCTGTGACCCGATCAGGATGGTGAACACCATCGACGTGACCTTGGCCGTTTCACGCACCACAGGTGTCAGGATTCCGCCCGAGAACAAAACCCAGCAGGAATACAGCAGGCCGAACGCGGCATAGAGATAGGCCGCGTAGGCCCCAAAGAACGCCAGCCAGCTTTCCAGCGGAACATCCTCATGGTTGATCCGCAGATCAAAGTTGATGCCCAGCAGGATCGAGATGATGATCGCGAAGGTCGACCAGATGATCACCATGGCCGAGCGGTCGATATCCTTGAGCCTGCGATAAGCCGCCAGCATGATCGCCCCACCGGCGCCAAGCGCCGCCGCCGGGGTCGGGTTGGTAATGCCCCCAAGGATCGAGCCCAAAACCGCCACGATCAACACCAAGGGCGGGAACACGACACGGATCAGATCGTTTTGCGCAAGGCGCTTGGCCGCGTGGGTGCAGCCATAAAGCGCCATGGCATAGGGTATCGCCAAGATCACCAAAGACAGGCCCGAACTGGTTGAGGGGGCGATCAGCGCGATATCGGCCAAAAGGCCAAGAACAACGCCCAAGGCCCCTATTAAAAGCGGCGCAGGCGGCGCCGATGGGCTGACCCCGCGCGCCACAGCAAGCGTTAGACCCAACAGCAGCATGATCGTTGCAACCCCGGTGCCGATCGGTGCGGCATTGGCCTCTTTCTCGGCCACAAGCTCGGTGATCTGCTCAGGTGTCAGGCGTTTGCTTTCTTCCAGCCCGCCGGACTCTTCGATGGCGGTTTGCTGTGCCACGGCCTCGTCCCAAGCGTCTTGGCCATGCAATTCGATCATCGACGCTTTGCATTCCGCGCCGACATTGGTGCGCAGGGCCGCAGCCTGCCCCCGGTCGGTAAAGCTGTCGACCTGCAAGTTTTGCGAGCCGATGATGTTCACCTGCCCTAAAAGCAGCATCCCCGCGATCAGCGCCACCGGCACACCGAGGAACCACGTGAAGGCCTCGCCGCGTGTGATCGGCTCGCTATTGGCGCTGCCCAACTCGACCGCAGGCGCACGCTTGGGATTGAACAGCGCGTAACCGAACGCGTAAAGCGCATAGAGCAACGCCAGCAATATGCCCGGCAACAACGCCGCTTGAAACAATGTGCCCACTGACACAACAGCCGGTTCGCCCAGATAGGTCAGCGCATCCGAACAGCCCGCAGTTTGCGCCCGCGCTTCTTGTGCCGACGAATACAAATCCCCCGCCAAGGTGCCCAGTAGAACGATCACGATCGACGGCGGTATGATCTGGCCCAACGTGCCGCTGGCCGCGATCACGCCGGTGGCGATCTCAGGGCTGTAATTGTTGCGCAACATGGTGGGCAGGCTCAGCAAGCCCATGGTCACGACCGTGGCCCCCACGATGCCGGTTGAGGCCGCCAGAAACGCGCCGACCACCACAACCGACACGGCCAGACCGCCGGGCAGCGGGCCAAAGACACGCGCCATGGTGGTCAGCAGATCGTTGGCGATTTTAGAGCGCTCCAGCGTGATGCCCATCAAAACGAACATCAAAACAGCCAGCAGCGTTTCAATCGACTGTCCCGCCAGCACGCGCTCGTTGATGCGGTTGACGATGAAACTGACGTTGCGGTCAAGCGCCACTTCCCAGCCTTGCGGGAACACGGGCAGCCCGACGCGGGGCAAATCAGGATATCGGAAGGTAGATATGGTCTCGGGGCGAACGCCCGTGCCCACCAACGCATCATAGGCTTGGCTAGAGGTGTCGATGGCCTGATGGATCAGCAAACCTGCGCTGTCCATCGCGGCAATGATACCAAATGAGATAACTCCCGCGCCACCAATGGCAAACGCCACCGGGAAGCCCGACAAGATGCCCCCAAAGAGGCACAGAAAGACGATGATCAGGCCGATTTCGACGCCATCAAGTCCGAATAACATACGATGCTGCCCCTTTAATGAGTGCCCTCAAAGGCTTCTTCACCTTCGCCAAGGCTATCCTTGTCGAGATATTTACCGGCGCTGTCCTCACCTTCTTTCCATTCCAGATACGACCGATAGAAGAACGCGATCGCATGCAGGAAAATCATGGCAGCGAAGGCCACCAGCAGGATTTTGAAGAGGAAATAGGCGTTGAACCCATTTGGCGAAAAGCCAATCGTTTCCACGTTCCAGCGCAGGGCGCGGGATTTCATCAGCAACCGATCCAGCGTGTCGCTGGCCGACGGGTTGGGCACGATCAGGTGACGCCACATAAAGAACCAGCCATACAGCCAGATCAGCACCGCCATCGGCATCATGAACACCAGCGATCCGACCATGTCGATCACCTTTTTGGTGCGAAACCGGACGGCGGAATAGACCAGATCAACCCGCACATGCCCGCCCTGCACAAAGGTGTAGGTTGCACAAAGTGTGACGACCAAGGCATTGTAAAGCTTCAGTTCTTCGGCCCACCAGCTGATGTCCATTTCCAGCGGAATACCAAAGCCGATCACGATATCTGGCCGGGCAAAAATCCGTTGCAGGAAGACAATGATGATCTGCTGGATCACCATCAACAGGCCAGCCCATGCAAAAAAGCGGCCCACCGTGTTTGCGAAGCCTTCCAGCACCCGCACACAGCCCCACATGACGTTGTTTTTCCACAAGCCGACGGCGGTGATCACAAGGAAGGCCGTAAAGACAACGAAAAAGAGTTCCGACGAGCCGCCATAATAGACAAAGCGCATGATGGCTTCTTTGTCGGACCAGTCCAGCCACAACTGCGGATGCGTCAGGGCATAGCCCAGATTATAGAAGGCAAAGCCGATACCGCTGAACAACCCGACGATCATGTCAACCAAGGCGCTCAAGGCTCCGGTCGAGGCTGGTTCATCCATAAGCTGAATCCTTGGCTGTTTTTTAATCCGTTATCTCAGGCGCGGCGACAGGTATGTTTCGCACACTGGATGTCTCGCACACCGAAAGATCCGCGCCCCGGTTCCGAAGACCGGGGCACGGCATTTTATGATCAAGCTGAGATTACAGGCCCATCACACGGTTACGCTGTGCGGCGAACTCACCTTCCGAGCGGCTGCCCCAAGCGGCAGATCCCTGCAAGGACGCCATGAAGCTGTCATGACAGGTCTTGTAGAGATCATCGCCAAGCGGCTCTTCAACCACTTCCTTGGCCGCTGCACCAAAGGCATCCCAGATTTCATCCGAGAAGTTCATCAGCTTGACACCACCCGACTGAAGACGCTGCAACGCGGCCGCGTTGTTGGCCATGAACAGAGCCATTGTCCACGAGTTCGAGGCGCGTGCCGCGTTCTCGACGATGCTCTGCTGTGCCGGTGTCAGGCTTTCATAAACATCCAGGTTCATGTTCATATTCAGGTTCGGGCCGGGCTCGTGGAAACCGGCGGTATAGTAGAACTTGGTAATTTCCTGGAAACCAGCCTTTTCATCGGCCCACGGCCCGATCCATTCGGTCCCATCAATCGCGCCCGATGCAAGCGCCTGATACACCTCTGCGCCGGGCAGGTTCTGAACCGATGCGCCCAGTTTGCCCAACACCTGACCACCTTGGCCCGGCATCCGGAACCGCAGGCCTTGGAAGTCTTCGACGCTGTTCATCTCTTTCGAGAACCAGCCACCCGACTGCGGGCCGGTATTACCGGCGGGGAAGCTTTTCAGGCCGAAGATCGAATACACTTCATCGGCCAATTCGCGGCCACCATCATGCGTGAACCAGTTGTTGAATTCCTGGAACGTCATGCCGAAGGGCACCTGGCTGAAGAACGACAGCGCGGGGTGCTGGCTGAGGAAGTAGTAATCCACACCGTGGAACAAATCGGCCTGACCGGCGGTCACGGCATCGAACACCTCGAAGGCGCCGACAAGTTCGCCAGCGGCTTTCAGGTCGACGGTCAGCGCGCCGTCGGTCATGGCGGTGATGGCATCGGCGCAGTATTGTGCACTGTCATGCACACCGGCCAGACCACGGCCCCAGGTCGTCACCATGGTCAGGGTGCGTTTGCCTTGGGCATAAGCGGGCGCGGCCAGCGTCGTGGCTGCGGCCGCTGCGGTCCCGCCAAGCGCGGTATTTTTCAGAAAAGAGCGTCGATCCATAAATGTGTTCCTCCCAGAGTGATTTAGAGTGAACCCGACACGAACGGTCGAGCGCACGTATCAGTTCAAGCAGCGTCAGGGTAACCGCACATTCCGCCATAGAAAATACCTAGAACTAAGGATTAGCGCCGGTTTGTTAGAAAAATTGGATCCCAAAGGGGTCAAACAAGGCGCGAAGCACCCTGAAAGACGAATGCACTGTGACAAGACACCACATAATGCCATTTTTTTCGGCATTTGTTAGCGCGCGGGTCTGCGCGCGGCTGCGCGTGCTCAACGCGTGCGATTCCATGACAGCCCGTCCCGCAGCCTCCGGGCGCGCACAAAACGCGAATCGCAAATCCTAAAAGACCGGGCCGACACATTCTGACGGCAGACATATCGGGCACCTTCCCACGGCACCGTCATCAGCGCGGGTGACATCCCCAAGATCCACTAATTCCCGCAAAGCACAAAGGCAGATTACGTATTTTGCGCTTCGCACGCA
>Ga0102926_1002209_pt1 | contig 11331 bp, 9 predicted proteins | sample SalPonR1_A_D2_MG_FD_78173 | JGI IMG/M metagenome (GOLD analysis project Ga0102926, IMG submission 78173) | Salt pond soil microbial communities from South San Francisco under conditions of wetland restoration - Salt Pond MetaG R1_A_D2_MG | ecosystem: Environmental > Aquatic > Marine > Intertidal...
GGAAAGGCCCGGTTACGTGACCGGGCCTTTTGATGTTTGGAAAACTTTCTGAGCGCGGCGCTATTCGCTCCAGTCGTGCACATGCACGTCACGTCCTGAGTGGCCTTTCAATATCTTGGTGGCCAGGTCTTCGTGGTCTTTGTCGCGGGTGCGCACCCACAGCAGAATGCCGCCGTGCCGCACCTGATTTTCATAATATTCCTTGTGGTGGTTGCTAGCACGACGGGCCAAGATCGTTCCGATCACAGCCGCCGGGCTGCCGCCGATCGCGACAGCCGCGATTGAAGCGATCAGCCCGCTGGCCGGTGTTAACAAGGCCGTCATCGCGATGGCAGAGCCGACAAAGAAGAAGCCCCCGGCGATTGCACCCTCCAACTCGCCCATTGCTTCTTCCGAGACAAAAATTGCCCGGGGTGCGCGTGGATCATCCTCAAGCTCGGGGGCTTGCCAGAACGCTGAGCCAAGTTTTTCTTCCAGCACGTTTTGCTGGGCCAATAGGCTGATGTCTGAATGGTGAAATCCCACGCTGCGCAGGTCATATACGGCCGCTTGCAGGTCTTCGAATGTGTCAAATACGCCCACGGCCTCGGGGACATTGATGACGGTGGCTTTCATCTCTTTTCCGTGTTCTGTCATGATAGAATGCCTTTTGATTAAACATGTGCCGTTGATAAAGCAAACGGGCTTGGCACGTTCCGCTTTGTTCACCCGTCAGGGACCAAGCAACAGCAGAACTGTTCCAATTACGATGCGTCGAGTCAACGAAACGTCGCCGCGCAAGGCGGGTGCCAGCGGGGGGCATTTGGCCAACAGAGGCAAAGCTGAGCCGATGACAGCGATTACGCCGCCATCGTTATTACTCGGCGGCCACCGCCTTGGGATCAAGCAGGGTGACAATATCCATCATGATCGTGTTCAGCTCGAAATCCTTGGGGGTATAGACGCGGGCCACCCCCATATCACGTAGGCGTTTGGCATCTTCTTCGGGGATAATGCCGCCCACGATCACCGGCACGTCGCCCAGACCGGCCTCGCGCATACGCGCAATCAGGTCCTCGACCAACGGGATGTGACTGCCAGACAAGATCGACAGGCCCACCACATGCGCCTGATCGTCGATGGCGGCGGTCACGATTTCTTCGGGCGTCAGGCGAATGCCTTCGTAGGAAATATCCATCCCGCAATCGCGGGCGCGGAAGGCGATTTGCTCGGCCCCGTTGGAATGGCCGTCAAGCCCCGGCTTGCCGACAAGGAATTTCAAGCGGCGGCCCAGCTTGTCGCTGACTGCATTTACCGCTTCGCGGATATCGTCCAAGCCTTCGGTCTTGTTTGACGGGCTGCCGGACACGCCGGTCGGGCCGCGGTATTCGCCATGCACGCTGCGCATCTGTGCGGCCCATTCGCCGGTGGTGACCCCGGCCTTGGCCGCCTTGATCGAGGCGGGCATGACATTGCGCCCCTCGGACGCGGCGGCGCGCAACTCGGCCAGCGCCTCTTGCACCGCTGTCTGGTCGCGCTGGGCGCGCCATTCGTTCAAACGGCCAATCTGATCGGCCTCGACTGCCGGGTCGACAACCATGATGCCGCCATCCTCGCCCATCAGCGGGCTGGGTTCGCCTTCGGTCCATTTGTTGACACCGACAACGACGGTTTCATTGCGTTCGATCTTGTTCAGGCGGTCGGCGTTGCTATCGACCAGCCGCGATTTCATATATTCGATCGCGTCCACCGCGCCGCCCATGCTGTCGATATTGGCCAATTCGTGCCGCGCGCCGTCTTTGAGGTGTTCAACCTTGGCATCAACGGCGGGGTTTTCGTCAAATAGATCATCAAATTCCAACAGGTCGGTTTCATAGGCCAAGATCTGCTGCATCCGCATGGACCATTGCTGATCCCAAGGGCGGGGCAGGCCAAGCGCCTCGTTCCACGCGGGCAATTGCACGGCGCGGGCGCGGGCCTTTTTCGATAGGGTCACGGCCAGCATTTCAATCAGGATGCGGTAGACGTTGTTTTCCGGCTGTTGTTCGGTCAGGCCAAGCGAGTTAACCTGCACCCCATAGCGGAAGCGACGATACTTGGAGTCTTCGACGCCGTAGCGCTCGGCGCAAATTTCATCCCACAGGTCGACAAACGCGCGCATCTTGCACATCTCGGTCACGAACCGGATGCCGGCATTCACGAAAAAGCTGATACGCCCGACGAGACGCGGAAAATCCTCGGCGGGGACGCGCGGTTTCAATTCATCCAGAACGGCGGTGGCGGTGGCCAGCGCAAAGGCTAGTTCTTGTTCCGGTGTCGCGCCGGCCTCTTGCAAATGGTAGGAACAGACGTTCATCGGGTTCCATTTGGGAATATTGGTATAGCAATATTCGGCCACATCGCCGATCAGCTTTAACGATGGTTTCGGCGGGCAGATATAGGTGCCGCGCGACAGGTATTCCTTGATCAGATCGTTTTGCACCGTGCCTTGCAATTGGCTGGTGTCGGCGCCCTGTTCTTCGGCGACGGCGATATACAGCGATAACAACCAAGGCGCGGTGGCGTTGATCGTCATCGAGGTGTTCATCTGCTCCAGTGGGATATCGTCAAACAGGGTGCGCATATCGCCAAGGTGACAGACCGGCACGCCGACTTTTCCGACCTCACCCTTGGCAAGCACATGATCGCTGTCATAGCCGGTTTGCGTGGGCAGATCGAACGCCACCGACAGGCCGGTTTGCCCACGCGCAAGGTTTGACCGATAGAGCGCGTTCGAGGCCTTGGCAGTTGAGTGGCCCGCGTAGGTGCGGATAAGCCAGGGGCGATCCCGTTGCGGTTCGTTCTGCGTCTGCGACATTGGCGGGCCTCGTGAATCAAGTTGCGCAATTTTGTTACGTCAACGCGTTTTTATCTGGAATAATGTGGCGCTGTCAATTCGCTGCATTGCGGCATGGGGCCATTTACCACGCCGTCAAACCCTGTATTGCTGTGTGTATGGGTAAGATGGTCGAAATGCCGCTTTGGGCGCTGATCCTTCTGATCGCCTTTGCGGCGGTGACTTTTGCGTCGCATTTTCTTTTCCCATCGGTGCGCTGGTTTTTCCGGCGGCGGATGGAACGGGCGGTGGCCAAGCTTAACGAAAAGCTGGAACGCCCGATCGAGCCGTTCAAGCTGGCGCGGCGGCACGACATGATCCAACGACTGATTTATGACCCTGAGGTCAGCCGCGCGATTTCCGATCACGCGCAGGCCGAGGGAATCCCCGAGAACGTGGCCTTTGAAAAGGCGCGGCGCTATGCGCGTGAAATCGTGCCGGGGTTTTCCGCCACCGCCTATTTCGGGTTTGGGATACGGGTGGCCAAATGGCTGTCGCGCAGCCTGTATCGGGTTCGGCTGGGCCATTTCGACGAGGCCGCGCTGGCCCAAGTGGACCGCAACGCGACGGTGGTGTTTGTGATGAACCATCGCTCGAACATGGATTACCTGCTGGTGACATGGCTGGCCGCCGAACGCTCGGTCCTGTCTTATGCGGTGGGGGAATGGGCACGGGTCTGGCCCTTGTCGCGATTGATCAAGTCGATGGGGGCCTATTTCATCCGCCGCAAATCGCGCAACGAATTGTATCGCCGGGTTTTGGCCCGTTATGTGCGCATGGCGACCGATGGCGGTGTGGCGCAGGCGGTATTCCCCGAAGGCGGGTTGAGCCTTGATGGCGGGTTGGCGCCGCCCAAGCTGGGCATTTTGAAATATATTGTCGAAGGCCGGGCAGGCGACGCGCGCGATGTGGTCTTTGTGCCTGTGGCGTTGAATTACGACCGGGTGTTCGAGGATCAGATCCTTGTGGCCGCTGGGCAGCGTGGCGACCGGCGGTTTCGGGCGCGGATCAGCGTGGTGGCACGGTTCATCTTGCATCAGCTGTGGCTGTGGATCCGCCGCCGCTATCATCGGCATGGCTATGCTGCGGTGAGTTTCGGTGCACCGGTCTCATTGACCGAGTTCGAGCGCAGCAAACCCGGCGCGGATGTTGAGGTGCTTGGCGAGTTTCTGATGAAGCGGATCGGGCAAGAAGTGCCTGTGTTGCCGGTGCCTTTGGTGGCGCGGGCGATGCTGCGGGCAGGCGTTCCGCTAAGCCGGGAAGATCTGGAAGGCCGGGTCAACGACATGCTGAAGGGGCTAAAGAAGGCCCACGTGCACCTGCCGCGCGACGATATTGCCTATTCGGTTGAGGTCGGCCTGCGTACTCTGACGCGACGTAAAATGGTTGTGGAAACAAACGGCTGCTTTGCTATCCGCTCGCAAGACACGCCTGTTTTGGCCTTTTATGCCCGTTCAATCGCGCATCTTTTCTGCGATTGCAGCACGAATTCCGCCTAATTTCTGCAACTGCTGGGTCATAAAATTACAAAAATAGACCCCACGGCATTGCATTGTTGCGTGATGGATTGTATCCCGGCTGGCACACCGGCGATTCTGCATCGCGGCAAAGGACACATTTTAGGAGACTTGGAATGGCTCTGGACACTGATACCGGGATTGCCCCCTACGACGCACCCGAGAAAGATCTCTACGAGATCGGTGAAATGCCGCCCCTCGGCCATGTTCCCAAGCAGATGTATGGTTGGATTCTCCGGCAAGAGCGCCATGGCGAACCCAACGAGGCGCTAAAGGTTGAAGTGGTGGATACCCCCGAAGTGGGCAGCCATGACGTGCTGGTTTTGGTGATGGCGGCCGGTGTTAATTACAACGGCGTCTGGGCCTGCCTCGGCACCCCGGCCTCGGTGTTTAATCAACACAAGGCCGAATATGCGATCATCGGTTCGGATGCCGCCGGGATCGTCTGGGCTGTGGGCGACAAAGTCACGCGTTGGAAGGTCGGCGACGAAGTTGTGGTTCATTGTAATCAGGACGACGGCGACGACGAAGAATGCAACGGCGGTGACCCCATGCTTTCGCCTTCGCAGCGAATCTGGGGCTATGAAACCGCCGATGGTTCTTTTGCGCAGTTCACCCGCGTGCAGGCGCAGCAACTCATGCCGCGCCCCAAGCACCTGACATGGGAGGAGTCGGGCTGCTATACCCTGACCCTAGCCACCGCCTACCGTATGCTCTTTGGTCATGAACCGCATGATCTCAAACCCGGCCAGGATGTGCTGGTCTGGGGCGCGTCTGGCGGTTTGGGGTCTTTTGCCATCCAGTTGATCAATACCGCCGGCGCAAATGCGATCGGCGTCATCTCGGATGAGGACAAGCGTCAGTTCGTGATGGATCTGGGCGCCAAGGGCGTTTTGAACCGCAAGGATTTCGATTGCTGGGGCCGTTTGCCAGAGGTCGGAACCGAGGAATACAAGACATGGTTCGGCGAGGTGCGCAAGTTCGGCAAGGCGATTTGGGACATCACCGGCAAGGGCAACAATGTCGACATGGTGTTTGAACACCCCGGTGAGGCAACCTTCCCGGTCTCAACATTTGTGGTCAAGCGCGGCGGCATGGTGGTGATCTGCGCTGGCACGACCGGCTATAATTGCACCTTCGACGTGCGCCACATGTGGAGCCACCAGAAACGCCTGCAAGGTTCTCACTTTGCGCACCTCAAACAGGCTGCCGCAGCCAACAAGCTGATGCTGGACCGGCGGCTTGACCCTTGCATGTCGGAGGTTTTCAGCTGGGCTGACCTGCCAGAGGCGCATATGAAAATGCGCCGCAACGAGCACCAGCCAGGCAATATGGCCGTGCTGGTGCAAGCGCCCAAACCGGGCCTGCGCACCGTTGAGGATGTGATCGACGCCGGAAAATAACCGCCGCATCGAAAATAGGATGGCATCGCGCCCGCGAATCGGCAGTCCCGATCGCGGGCGCTTCGCGTTTCCATTGGCTGATTATTGACAATCAACGGGTTAGTTCGCGCGACCCCCACTATTTATGGGGAGTGAAAATGCGTGAGTTATAAAAAATTATTACTCGTGGTATGGTTGTGTTAACCTTTCATTAACCCGGCGGGCGAACAGTGGACATGCAAAACGAATGGATACTTGACGTGCTTGCCGACCTGAAAGGCTTTGCCGATCAGAATGGTATGACCGCCCTCGCAGAACAACTGGCCGATACACGGCTGGTGGCGGGGGCAGAACTTGCGCGCCTTGAAAAGGGAACACCGGCGGATGACCGCAGCCTTACCTTTGCGGCCCGACACGATGGACAGCATGTTCAAGGCGCTGGAAGGCGCTTCTGAACTGTCTGACCTGCAACAGGTTATCGAGACGTTTTGTGATCATTTCGGCGTTGACCATGTTGTGTATCACTGGGTCAGCGGCGCGGGTGATCAATATGGGTGCGGAACTTATGCGCCCGAATGGGTGCAGCGTTATCTTGACCGCGAATATCTGCGCGTCGATCCGGTGGTTCAGGGCTGCTATCAGCGGTTTCATCCCGTAGATTGGAAGCGTCTGGATTGGTCCGGCAAAGCGGCGCGCGCTTTTCAGAAGGATGCAATCGCGCACGGGATCGGCAACCAAGGGTATTCGGTTCCGGTCCGTGGGCCGAATGGGCAATTCGCGTTGTTCACGGTAAGCCAAAATTGCAGCGATGAAGATTGGGCTGCATTCACCGAGGCGCACCGCCGTGATCTGATTTTGATCGCGCATTACTTCAATCAAAAAGCGCTTGAGTTGGAGCCGGATCGCCAACCTGAACCGTCACAGGCCTTGTCACCGCGTGAAGTCGATGTGATGACGTTTTTGGCCATGGGATACAGCCGCGCACAGGTGGCGCAAACCTTGGCCATTTCCGAGCATACTCTGCGCGTTTACGTGGAGTCCGCACGTTTCAAATTGGGGGCGTCCAATACGGTGCATGCGGTGGCGCGCGCGCTAAGTCGTGGCCTGATCGTCATCTGACGCATTTCTGGAACACACCGCATTTAGTTAAAATTCAATAAGGATACCATGCGCTTGCTAAGGGCGCTCTTAACCTTGGGTGTCTGACCCTTCCGGCAGTTTACGGAGGGTTCGGAATGCTACGCTATATTTACGGAAATCACTTGCACCGCTTTGCCCGCCTGCGCGACGACATGTTTCGCGACCGGGCAGATCAGTTCAAGGCCCGGCTGGGCTGGGACGTGTCGGTGGATGAGAATGGGTTCGAGCGCGATGAATATGATGCGCTGAACCCGCTCTACGTCATTTGGGAGGGGCCGGACGGTCGGCATCAAGGCTCGATGCGGTTTTTGCCCACCACAGGGCCGGTGATGATTAACGATCATTTCAGTCACCTGCTGAACGGCGATACCGTGCAAAGTCCCGATATCTGGGAATGCACCCGATTTTGCCTGTCGCGCGGCGCGCCATCACGGGTGGCGGCGGCGCTGATGTTGGGCGGGGGTGAGATCATGCGCCATTTCGGGATCACCCAATTCGCGGGTGTTTTCGATGCGCGGATGGTGCGGATTTACCGGCTTATTGGTTCCTCGCCGACCGTTCTTGGCAGCGAAGGCGGGGGGCGTGACCAGATCAGCGTTGGGCTATGGGCGTTTAGCGATGCGGCGCGTCATCGGGTGGCACAGCGCGCCGGGCTGTCGCCTGCGCTGTCCGACCTGTGGTTTCGTCGCAGTCTTGGCAATGCTGCGCCGCTGCGTTTGACTGCATAAAGGCCGCGTTTCGGCTCTGGTGCATGGCGGGGCGCTTGGGTAGGGTCGCGCCATGCAACAAACCGCGCTGACCTACTCCCCCGATCAGGCCGAGGCCCATGATAGCATCGCCGAGATGCTGCGCGCCGCGGGTGTCGATTTGACCGAAGGCATGGTGATGCCCGCCCGCGAGGGCGTGTCCAAGGTGATGGGCGTGACGGGCAAGGCCGGATCGGGCAAGACCCTGCTTTTGGCGGCGTTGACCCGCGCGATGGAAGAGGCTGGGGTCGAGATTGTTTCGGGCGATTGGGAGGGGCGCAAACGGCGCGACCGGCGCACGCTGGCCATTCTGGCGCCCACCAACAAGGCCGCCAGCGTTTTGCGGATGCGCGGTGTGCCTGCCACGACCATCCACCGTATTCTTTATACGCCAGTCTATCACCCGGAATACGAAAAGATCGCCGAATGGCTGGCCGGCAACGGCGAACGCCCCGAGATCGAGGAACTAACCGACGCGGCGCTGGACCGTGCATTGGCATTTTATCAAACCAACAAATCAGTGCCCGGGGCCTTGGCGGCCGCAGGTTTGCGGGGCAGCGATTTCATCACCGGCTGGAAACGCCGCGAAGAGCCGTTGGATATCGGGCTGGTTGATGAGGCCTCAATGCTGGATGACCGGCAGTTCGAGGACTTGCAGGAGATTTTCCCGAACCTTTTGCTGTTCGGTGATCCGGCACAGTTGGCCCCGGTCAATCAATCCGGCTCGATGGTGTTTGACAAGCTGCCCGATGGCGCGCGGCTGGAATTGCACCGCATTCACCGGCAGGATGCCGATAATCCGATCCTTGATCTGGCCCATGCCTTGGCCGATCCCGCACTTGGGTTCGAGGATTTTGAGCAGATGGTGCAAGAGGCCGCGCAGCGCGATGACCGCGTGCAATGGGCGCAGCGGGTCGAGGTGGATTTGATGGCGCGCAGCCCGGTCTTGGTCTGGCGCAATGCCACGCGCATACGTTTGATCAATGCGTTCCGGTCGGTGCATGGCGCGCCCGAGGATGCGCTGCTGGAAGGCGAGCCGCTGATTTGCGACGGGATCGAATTGCCGCTGAAGCATCGCAAGAAACGGCTGGACCTTGAGGCGCGCGGCCTGATCAAGGGTGCGCAGGTCATTTATCTGGGGCCGGGCAAGAAACCGGGCTTTTCGCGCCTGCATGTGATTGGTGCAGAAGATCCGCGTGTCAGTGCCGCCAGCATCGTGAAAGTGGAAAAGCCAGACGAGGAAGAGCCGTTCATTCCATTCGCAGCCCGCATGGGGGCGACGTTCTTGCACGGGGCGGCGGTGACCATTCACAAGGCGCAAGGGTCACAGTGGCGCGATGTGCAGGTGTTTGCCCCTGATCTTTACGCCGCCGCCCGGATGGGCCGGACCGAGGCAGGCCAACCCCTGTGGAAGCGGTTGGCCTATGTCGCCATCACCCGCGCCGAGGAACGCCTGCATTGGGTGGTGCGCAACCGGCTGGCCAAACCCACCGGGCCGTTGCGCGTTGATGATTTGCGCGCGGCGCCGGTGCCTCTGACGCTGGAAGCGCAAGAGGAGTCTGAAGTATGAAAACCATCCTGATCACCGGGGCCAGCGCCGGGATCGGCGCAGAATGTGTGCGTGCCTTTCTGGCTGACGGCTGGCGCGTGGGCTGTCTGGCGCGGCGGCCTGATGCCTTGGAGGAGGTGGCGCAAGGCCATGCCAACGCGGTGATCCTGCCCTGTGACGTGACCGATAGCGTGGCGGTTGAGGCCGCGTTTGATACGTTCACGGCACAGATCGGGCGGCTTGACGTTCTGTTCAACAATGCGGGCACCTTCGGGCGCGCGGCTTTGATTGACGAGCTGGGCCATGAGGACTGGCGGCAGGTGGTGGATGTGAACCTGAACGGGATGTTCAACTGCGCGCGTGCGGCCTTTGGCCGGATGCGGACGCAAGCGCCACAGGGTGGGCGGATCATCAACAACGGGTCAATCAGCGCGCATACCCCCCGCGCGCACTCAGTAGCCTATACGACAACCAAGCACGCGATCACCGGGCTGACCAAAAGCCTGTCACTGGACGGGAGGCCCTTTGACATTGCCTGCGGTCAGATCGACATAGGCAATGCCCGAACCGAATTGCTAGAGGGGATTATCGCCGCCAATCCTGACGATCCGCCGCCCACGATGGACGTGGCCGAGGTGGTCCGTGCGGTGCTGCATATGGCCAACATGCCGCCCGAGGCGAACGTGCAGTTCATGACGGTGATGGCCACGAAGATGCCCTATATAGGGCGCGGCTAAACGCAAAAAGGCCCGGCGCGCTGCCGGGCCTTTTCAGGATAGGAAGGGGGCCGGTTATCCGGCCTTCTTGATCTCCACCGAATGCGGGTAGGGGATAGAGATCCCGTTCTTGTCGAACGCCTCTTTCACGGCTTTTGTCATCTCGAACTTGATGTCCCAGTAATCGGCGGCGTCACACCAAACCCGCGCCGTCAAATCAACGCTGCTGTCGCCCAAGTTGGTGACGCGCACCCAAGGTTCTGGGTCGTCATGCACGCGGCTATCGGCGCGGGCCAGATCAAGGATGATCTCCATCGCCTTGTCGGCGTCATCACCGTAATCAATGCCAAAGGTCATATCGACCCGGCGGGTGGAGTGGTGCGAAAAGTTGGTGATGATCGCGCCCCATGCCTGCCCATTGGGGACGATGACCTGCACGTTGTCCGGTGTAACCAGTTCGGTGATGAACAGGTTCAGGTCTTTGACCGTGCCGGACGTGCCGCCGATATCCACATATTGACCCAGTTTGTAGGGCCGGAAAAGGATCAGCATGAAACCGGCCGCCAAATCGCTGAGCGTGCCTTGCAGGGCCAGCCCGATGGCCAGCGTCGCCGCGCCCAAAACCGCAACAAGCGAGGTGGCTTCGATTCCGAAAATGCCCAAGACCGCGATCAGGACAACCAGCAAGATGGCCCATTTCACAATCGAGGCCACGAAATTGCCAAGTGTGTCGTCAATCCGCGGGTTTGCGTTCACCTTGCGACGGATAACGCCGCCGATGATGCCTGCGATTATCCAACCGATGATCAGAACGACAAGCGCTTTGACCGCACTTATAACAAGCGGCGCATAAGCACCCAATGTATCCATAATAGCTTCCATAAAAGCCCCCAAAAAACACCGGGGGCCCAATGCTCCCCTTACCAGATGCGCACCTACAGCGCAGTCAGCCTGCCCTCTAGGTTTTTTTTGTCAAGAATTTCCCCGAAAGCGGGGGTTAACCGGGCAGTTGCCCTTCCAGCACATAGTGCAAGATTTTTACGACCTGCTCGGGCTCGCGTGCCATGGCCAACGCGGCGGCGTTCACTTCTTTCAGGGCGTGGTCATGCTCGGGCGGTTGCAGAATGATCAGCGATTTACCAAGAGCACTGGCATAGCCCGCATCAAACGCGGCGTTCCATTGCTTGTATTTGTCGCCAAACCGCACCACGACCACGTCGGCATCCTCGATTCCTTTGCGCGTGCGGATTGCGTTGACCATCGCGCCTTTGTGGTCGTGCCAATACTTGTCATCCTCAGCCCCAAGGATCGCCACGCCGCAATCGTCGCTGGCGGCATGATCGGTGACAGGGCTGTTGAATCTCACATCAAGGCCCTTGGCCCCCTCGACGATGCGTTCGCGCCAATCGGTGTGAATTTCGCCGGAA
>Ga0102926_1002215_pt1 | contig 11324 bp, 8 predicted proteins | sample SalPonR1_A_D2_MG_FD_78173 | JGI IMG/M metagenome (GOLD analysis project Ga0102926, IMG submission 78173) | Salt pond soil microbial communities from South San Francisco under conditions of wetland restoration - Salt Pond MetaG R1_A_D2_MG | ecosystem: Environmental > Aquatic > Marine > Intertidal...
GGAAAGACGGTAGCTGTCATTGGTTACGGTAGTCAGGGACATGCACATGCCTTAAACTTAAAAGAGTCTGGAGTTAATGTAGTTGTAGGACTTTATGAGGGTAGCAAATCTTGGGACAAAGTAAAAAATGATGGTTTAGAAGTTAAAACAGTAGCTGAAGCGAGTAAAAAAGCAGATTTAGTTATGGTTTTAGTACCAGATGAAAAACAAAAGAAAATATATGAAGAAAGCATTGAACCAAATTTAGAAGAAGGTAACGCACTAGCATTTGCTCATGGTTTTAATATAGTATTTAATCAAATTGTACCACCTAAAAATGTGGATGTATTTATGGTAGCACCAAAAGGACCAGGACATATAGTTAGAAGAGTATACAAAGAAGGACAGGGAGTGCCTGTGCTTATTGCAGTAGAGCAGGATTATACAAACAAGTGTAAAGAAGTTGCTCTAGCTTATGCAAGAGGTATCGGTGGAACTAGAGCTGGTGCTATTGAAACAACTTTCAAGGAAGAAACAGAAACTGACTTATTCGGAGAACAAGCAGTACTTTGTGGTGGAGTATCAGAACTTATAAAAGCTGGGTTTGATACCTTGACAGATGCAGGATATCAACCAGAAATAGCATATTTTGAATGTTTACATGAAATGAAATTAATAGTAGATCTTCTTTATGAAGGTGGATTAGAGAATATGAGATATAGTATAAGTGATACTGCTGAATATGGAGATTATATGACTGGTACTAGAATAGTAAACGAAGATACAAGAAAAGAAATGAAAAAGATTTTAGCAGAAATTCAAGAAGGAAAGTTTGCAAGAAAATGGATTCTTGAAAACCAAGCAGGAAGACCAGAATTTAATGCAATCAAAAATAAGGAACTTGAGCATAAGTTAACTGGAACAGGTAAAAAACTTAGAGATATGATGAGTTGGATTGAAAAGGAGTAGGGAATGGGTAGTAAATTAGTTAAAGAAGGATTGACGAAAGCACCCCATAGATCTTTGTTTAAAGCATCAGGATTAACTGATGAGGAAATAGAAAGACCCCTAATAGGTGTAGTAAATTCTTTTAATGAAATAGTACCTGGACACGTAGGATTAAATGATATAACGGAAGCTGCTAAAAAGGGAGTTTTAATGGCTGGAGGAACCCCTCTTGAATTTCCTGCTATAGCAGTTTGTGATGGTATTGCAATGAATCATGAAGGTATGAAATATTCATTAGCTAGTAGAGAGTTAATAGCTGATAGTATTGAGACTATGGCCTTAGCTCACGGACTTGATGGGTTAGTCATAATACCAAACTGCGACAAAAATGTTCCGGGATCTATGATGGCTGCAGCGAGGTTAAATATACCTGCTATTATTGTTAGTGGGGGACCTATGCTATCCGGAAGATACAATAATAAACATGTTGATTTAATAAGTGTTTTTGAGGGAGTTGGATCAGTTACAAACAAGAAGATGAGTCGAAAAGAACTAGAAGAATTAGAAAATTCAGCTTGTCCTACTTGTGGATCTTGTTCTGGAATGTTTACTGCTAATTCTATGAATTGTATGAGTGAAGCTCTAGGGATAGCCTTACCGGGAAACGGAACCATACCAGCAGTGTTTTCTGAACGTAAAAGACTCGCTAAAAAATCTGGAATGAAAATAATGGAACTTGTTGAAAAAGATATAAAACCTAGAGATATTTTAACAGAAGAAGCATTTAAAAATGCTTTAACCGTAGATATGGCATTAGGATGTTCAACAAATACAGTACTTCATCTTACAGCTATAGCTTATGAAGCTGATGTAAAAATGGATCTTGATATTATAAACCAAATAAGTAAGGTAACTCCTAACTTATGCAGGTTAAGTCCAGCAGGACCATATCATATTGAGGATTTGGATTCAGCAGGAGGAATATCTGCTGTAATGAAAGAACTTGATAAAAAATCCTTAATCAATAAAGATGTAATTACAGTTGCTGGAACTGTTGGAGAAAAAATATCTAAGGCTATTAAAAAAGGTGATAAAATAATTGCATCAGTTGAAAAACCCTATTCAGAAACAGGTGGAATACAGGTTATGTACGGTAATTTAGCCCCTGATGGAGCTGTAATAAAAAAATCAGCTGTAGATGATAAAATGCTTAAGGTTAAAACTAAGGCAAAGGTTTTTGAATCAGAAGAGGCAGCAGTTGAAGCAATTTTAGGAGGCAGTATTAAAGCTGGAGACTGCGTAGTTATAAGATATGAAGGACCAAAAGGTGGTCCTGGAATGAGAGAAATGCTTACACCAACATCTGCACTTTCGGGAATGGGTCTGGATGATAAAGTATCATTGATAACAGACGGTAGATTTTCAGGAGGCTCTAGAGGGGCAGCAATAGGTCATGTATCTCCAGAGGCTTGCGAGTTAGGACCAATAGCCTATATAAAAGATGGAGATGTAGTAGATATAAACATTATAGAAGGAAAATTAAATGTTCTTATCTCTGATAAAGAGTTTGAAGAAAGAAAAAGAAAAACAAAGATTAAAGAAATTAAATACAAAGGATATTTAGGCAAATATGCTAAGTTGGTAACTTCAGCATCTACCGGAGCTATATGTAATTAATAAAGGAGGGTAGTTTTCTACCCTCTTAATTTTACGAAAGAATCATATTTTGTATGTTTTTTTCTTAAATTTAAGTATTAAATCTTTTTGAAAGGAGAAGCAATGAAACTATCTGGATCTAGAATTATATTAGAGACTTTAAAAGAAAATAATGTAAATACTCTGTTTGGATACCCTGGAGGAGCAGTAATACCTTTATACGATGCTTTATATGATGAAAGTGAAAGCTTTACACATATAAGAACTGCTCATGAACAGCATATGGTACATGCAGCAGATGCTTATGCTCGAACTACGGGAAAGGTAGGAGTTGCTATTGCAACTTCAGGTCCAGGTGCTACTAATACAGTTACGGGGATTGCTAATGCATATATGGACTCGGTTCCTATAGTTGTTATTACAGGACAAGTACCAAATATGCTTTTGGGTAAGGATTCTTTTCAAGAAGTAGACATCACAGGAGTTACTTTGCCTATCACAAAACATAACTATCTGGTAAGAAGGGTTGAAGATTTAGCTCAGGTTGTAAATGAAGCTATATATGTAGCGGCTGAAGGAAGACCCGGACCAGTACTTATCGATGTGCCAAAGGACGTTTTTTTAGCTGAAGCAGAATATATTAAAAAAGATAAATTGAATTATAGAGAAGAAAAAATAATTCCTTCAAAAAATTCGATTGATAGAGCCGCTAAGTTGATTAATACTTCTAAGAAGCCTGTAGTTTATGCAGGGGGTGGTGTAAGAATCTCAAAGAATGATATTCTTCTTCAAAAGCTTGTTGAAAAAAATGATATTCCTACAGCAAATTCCTTTATGGGATTTGGAACTATTCCAAGAGACCACAGATTATCTTTAGGTTTAGTTGGTATGCACGGACACAGGGAGACTAATTTGGCTGTTACAGAGAGTGATCTTATTATAGCAATTGGAGCAAGATTCAGTGATAGGGTTATTGGTAAACCGGATGAATTTGCTCCTAAAGCAAAAATAATTCATATAGATATTGATGATACAGAGATAGATAAAAACACGAAAGACTGTGTTCCTTTAATTGGAAATATGAAAAGTATTTTAGAACTTTTATACCAAAAAGTAGAAAAAAATACGAGAACAAATTGGCTTAAATCGATATTGAAAGAAAAGATTGATGATCCTGAAAAAGACAAATTTGTCCCCAAAAATATACTTGAAACAGTAAATGAATACTTTAAAAAAGATACTGTAGTAGCTACAGATGTTGGTCAGCACCAAATGTGGACGGGACAGTTTTGGAAATTCAAAAAATCAAATGAGTTTGTTACATCTGGTGGTCTAGGTACTATGGGTTACGGACTAGGAGCGGCTATAGGAGCCCAGGTTGGAAACCCAACTAAAAATGTAGTTCTGATTACTGGGGATGGTAGCTTTAGAATGAATTCTATTGAACTTTTGACATTATCGAAATACAACCTACCTATTCGTATGATAATGATGAATAATCATTCTTTAGGAATGGTAAGGCAGTGGCAGAGGATGTTCAGCAACAGTAGGTACTCTGAAACGGATACTTTTGATTTCGTGGATAATGTTAAATTAATGGATGCTTACGGAATAATGGGATATAGAGTAGGATCTATCGAAGAATTGAATCAGGTTTTAAAAGACACAAAAGATTTGAATAGATCAATTTTTATCGAATGTGTTATAGATAACAATGAATCAGTATATCCAATTGTTCCACCTGGAAGACCCATTAATGAGCTTCTTTTAAACGGATAAAAAACTTGATACAAAGCCAAAGTGCATCCTAAATATTAGATGAGAAAGCTAATCTTTAGAGGTGCACTTTTTATGATTCGATTTCTTTTATACCATCCACTGTTTGAAGCCCTTCAATTATATCAACGGGAGTAGTGGTTACAGGGAGTCTTAATATTATTTTTAATCGAAGAGATTTTTCTTGTTCATCGTGAATAGAAATCTGTTTTATTTGTACATTTTCATTTCCTAAGTAAGTTCCTATGGCTCCGATTTGACCAGGTTCATTTGTACATATAATATTGACTCTAACTTCGTGACGTCTATTTACTAATACACGATTTAATTTTTGGAAAAATACAAGAGAAAACATAACTATTGCTGTGGTAAATACAGCAGGTGCTAAAAATCCAGCACCACAGGCTAAGCCGATACCGGCGGTGGCCCATAGACTAGCAGCCGTAGTAAGTCCTCTAACACTTACGCCTTCTTTAATAATAGTACCAGCGCCTAAAAAACCAATACCGCTAACTACTTGAGCTCCTAAGCGAGCTGCATCTGTATCTGCATAAGTTTCAGCAAGAAATATGCCTGTGACCATTATTAATGTAGAGCCGGTACCTACTAAAATATGAGTTCTCAGTCCGGCAGGTCTATTAATCCCCTCGCGTTCTATACCAACAATACCGCTTAATAAAAACCCAACAAATATTCTCAATATGATTTCATTCATAGTTAAATACATCATATTACCACCTCTAAAAAATTATCTTTCCCATCTTAGATCTTTGCCGTAAAATTTACATCCTATATAATTATTTAAAACTCTTGATACAATCCTGTCTGTATAGTTTCTACCTAAGTTTTCAATAGGAAGATTAGTAGAAACGATAGTATTTTTACCTGAGATTAATCGAGAATTAATTATATTAAAAAGTTCTGTTTTTGTAAAAGAGTTGTTTGATTCTGTTCCCAGATCATCTATTATTAATAAGTCAGAATCAAAAAGAAGTTGATAATTAATTTTATCCATTTCGTTACCACTTTTGTTTCTGAATTTATAGTTGCTAATAACTTCAAACATCTTGAAAGATGTTTGGTAAACTACAGTGTAGCCCTCATCAATAAGCTCTTTAGCTATACAATTGCACATGAAGGTTTTTCCTAGTCCTGTACCTCCGTAAAAAAGAAGATTATCCTTTGTTTTATGAAAATTCAAAGTAAATTTTTTGCTTTCTCTATAAATATTTTTCATATTTTCTTTAGGAGAAAGATTTTCACCAGGATAAATATTATTGCTGAAAATATCAATGTCAAAGGTCTCGAAATTTTCTTTTTTTAACATGTGCTCCATATTAGACATTTTATAAAGTTGATTAATTATCTCCTGTTTAAAACAAATACACCTTTCTCCGTTTTGAAGATACCCGGTATCATTGCATATTTCACATTCATGAGAGGCTTCTAGATAATCTATAGGTATATTTTTTTCAGTGTAAATACTTTTTCTTTTCTTCTTTAAATTTTCTAATTCTTCTTTTAAGTTTGATATTTTTGCTTTGTAATCTTCTGGCTTACTGAAGGTATACTTAGATATTTTAATGCTTATTAAAGAAATTTCTTTATGAATCTGTTTTAATTTTGGTACCATCTCGTACAGTTCATTTTTTCTGTATTCTAATTCGGATTTACTTTTCAATCTTTTTTTATCGTAATTTTTCAATATATCTCTTATTATTTCATTGTTCATAATATAAATCTACTCCTGATTTTTCTTATTAAACTTTCTTCTCGCTATTTTATCAAGCTCTTCTGGCGTATAATTTTCGTACCTTTGCTCAAAATTATCAAAATCGGCTTTTTTAGTTTTTTTACTTTTATAAGTAGATCTTTTTCTATCTTTGATATCTTCTACTTTTTTATATCCTTTTTTATGCCAATCATTTAATATAGAATTAAAATAATTAATATTTGGGTTCGGTATCTTACTTGAATTTTCCAAAGCCTTTAAGACCATTTCTATGGAAAAACCCCATTCAAAAAACCACTTATCTATGATATCCATTTCACTTTTGGTTAATTGTCTTCCAGAAAAACCTAGAGAAGTTTTAATTTTTTTATAATACCCATAAATTTCCGACTGCTTTTCAAAATAATCGCCAAGATCTTCAATAGTTTCTACGTTACTATCGTACCAAGAACTCAATACGGATTCTATATATTTTAAGCTTTTAACTTTTTTCCTTTCAATGCAAAATATAAATCCTTGAATTATAATAATATTATTGAAAGAATATTTTTCTTTCCAAGATAAAACTTTCCGCTTTTCGTTAAAAGTAAGTTCTCTTCCCAGGGTCTTCCTCAATTCTTGGAACATCTCTTTGGTAGATTCTTTTTTATTTGATTCTACCAAATCATTAAATGAAAAATCTTTTGCATTTGAATTACAGTTGTAAACTTTTTCTACGTATAGTTGTTTAAGGTTTAGAAATTCTATGTCATATCTACCGTCATTGTCGTAGTGCTTTCTTACAATACCTTGTTCTTCCCAGTAAGACCAAGCTTCATCTATTTTCTCTTCAGATATGTTTAGGTTTTTAGAAATAGATATATTGCTAAAGTCATCCTCTACATCTTCTGAATATTTGTAACCTAGGATATATACCTTCACGAAAAGACCCTCAGCTTGAGGCATAAAGTCATTTATGAAAATATTTTCAAAATTTGTATTGCCTAAATCCATTTTTTGTTTTTCTTTATAAAAAGTCATATTATCAGTCCTTGTATTAAAATGATATTTTTAATTATAACATATTATAGAGTATAATTTAATCAATAAGAAAAACAAAAAAAATAAATTTGATAATTTTTGTCTTAGATATTATAATAATAGATGTGGTCTGAAAAAATTTGAATACTTAATTTAATCAATTGGCTTATAATGATTAAAGATATACAAAAAATAGAGCGGAGATATTCTATGAAAAGATTGGCAAAAAATTTCTTTGGAAATAAAAAAATATTTAATAATATATATTTTAAAAGGATTTCAGTTCTTTTATTAATGACAGTTATAGTATTGGGTATTTCTCATTTTCATAATATTAAATATTTGGAAGCTCAGGCTCAGGCACTTCATGAAAAAGAAACTAGATCAAAAGAAATATATATCGATGGAAAATATATAGGAGAACTGAGAAGCGAAGAAGTATACGGGGATGTTATAACTCGAATAAAGGAAAGCCTTCAACACAAGGAAGGTATGGATGTGAAAATTTTAAACGATATAGATTTAGTAGATTCCCATGCTGAGGATGAAGAACTTACCAGTAAAAACACTGTACTCAATGAGATTAGAAGTAAATTAGAATACGATATAGTTGCTTATGGAATAGAAGTAGATGGAGAAATTATTGGTACATTACCATCAAAAGAATTGGCAGAGCAGTTAATAGAGGATATTAAAAAACCTTACTATGAAATGACTAAGGATTCTGACACGGTAGAAATTGAAATAGCTCAAGATGTGAATATAAAAGAAGTGGAAGAACCAAAAAAAGAATTAGATAAATACGACGAATTATTATACTACGTTCAAAAAGGAACAACAGTAGAAAAAACTCATATTGTTGAAAAAGGTGAAAACTATTGGACTATTTCAGACAAATATAATATATCAGTTTCAGATTTAATCACTGCTAATCCGAATGTGAATTCAAACTTGATACATCCTGGAGATGAGTTAAGTTTAGTAATACCAAAACCTTATATAGGAGTAAAAACAAAAGAAGTAGCAGTTTATGAAAAAAAAGTATCCTATGAAACGGAATACGAAAAGGTTTCCTGGTTATATAATGATGAATACCAGACAAAAAGAAATGGTGAATACGGGATAGTAGAAGTTAAGGCTGAAATAATAAAAGAAAACGGTGTAGAAATAAGTAGAAATATAATTGAAGAAAAAACTGTAGAAAAACCTGTAACAGAGATATTGTATAATGGTTCAAAAGATCCACCGCCTAAAAAGGGCACAGGATACTTCAATAACCCACTGCCAACAGGATATATATCATCAAGATACGGGCCTAGATGGTCAGGTTTCCACCACGGTATAGATATAGCTAACTCTATTGGGACACCTATTAAAGCAGCTGATGGGGGAGTAGTAATATATGCAGGCTGGTATGGAGATTATGGATATTTAGTAGAAATTGATCACGGTGGAGGTTTTACAACTAGATATGCTCACTGTTCCAAAATATATGTAAGCGTCGGAGAAAAAGTTTATCAAGGAAAAACAATAGCAGCTGTTGGCAATACAGGATATAGCACGGGTCCTCATGTACACTTTGAAGTAAGAAAATACGGTAGTACAGTAAATCCATCAGCGTATATAGGAACACAGTACAGAAACTAGGAATATAAGCAGCATATCTAAAGGTATGTTGTTTTTTTATTTTTTAAAATACCTTTCCATATGTTATAATATAGTTAATAATGATATATGGGGGCAACATGATAGATGTGAAGAGTGAACCTGCATTATTTTCTAAAAAAATTTTTCTGAGAGGGCTAGACGTAGATAAGGATACACCGGAATTGTATATTATATTGAAAAATCCTGATATTCATAAATGGTTGGGAACGGAGATTCCAAAAAATGGAAATGAAGTAAGACAATCAATAGAAAAATACTGCAGTAGTAATGAAGTATATTCTTGGGCTATAGTTGATAGTAATAGTCGAAAAACTATAGGAATCTATTATTTATGGAAACCAATACAAAAGATAGACGGAAATACGATTATTCCTGCAGAATCCCAGAGATTAGCAAGACACTGCTGGAGAAAAGGCTATATGAAAGAATCTAGAAAATTAGTATACAATTTTGCTTTTAATACTCTTGAAGTAGAAGAAATTCATGCCCAGGTTTGGAAGAAAAATATAAATTCAATAAAGTCTATGGAACACAGCGGATTTAAAAAATACAAAGAAGTAGAAAAAAGTATTTTAAAGTATAAAAAAACATATACAGAGTGTCATTATCGACTAACAAAAGAAAATTTTATTAAAAGTGATTTGATAAAAGAAAATTAATTATTTTCTAATATTTGACTAATATATAATTAATATTAATATAGTATAAATATAATATAGACTAAATTAAGAGGTGAAAAAAATGGCGAAAAAACTTTATAAAAATCCATCTAAGAAAAAAATTGCAGGGGTTTGTCAAGGGGTAGCTGAATATTTTGATTTAGATCCTACTTTGGTAAGAATTTTATGGTTTGTAGTTGCTTGGTTTTATGGAGTCGGAGTTGGAGTATATATCCTAATGTGGATTATTCTACCGGATAAATCAGAAGTTGCAGAAGTATTAGATGAAGAAGAAATTGGAAGAGATAAGGTTAGAGATTTTTACAAAGAAAAAAAAGATAAAAAAGAAGAATAAAATTCTAGCTTTAGTAATTTAAAAGAAGGAACTTGGTAGCTTAGCTGTTATTAAGTTCCCTTTTTGATTTAAAATGAAAAAATAACAATAAAATGATATAATATAGTAATTCTGAAGATTGGTGATAAAATGAATATAAAAGAAAAATACGTACTTACTGTAGATTGTGGAACTCAAAGCATAAGAAGCTTAATTTTTGATAGCAAAGGAAATTTAATAATTAAAATAAAAAAGACTTTCCCAGAATATTATAGAGAAAAAGATACCTGGGTAGAAGCTGATGCGGATATGTTTTGGAAATATTTAATAGATGTTGTAAAAAAAACAAGAATTGAAAAACCAGAAGTATTTGACAAACTTGCAGGCGTTTCTGTTACGACTCAGAGGGATTCTGTAGTTTTTTTAGATAAAGATTACAAACCTCTTAGGAAAGTAATAATGTGGATGGACACAAGAAAAACTCGAAAACCTAAGAAAATGAAGCTTTGGGTCAATATTGTACTACGGATAGTTAGGTTTAAAAGAATTGCAGAAGAATTTAATAAAGAGTGTAAAGCCCACTGGGTAGAGGAAAATGAAAAAGAAATATGGGAAAAAACTAGAAAATTTGTATTGTTATCAACATATTTAAACTATAAACTGACAGGTGAATTGAAGGATAGTAAAGCATCAGCTATAGGCCATATACCTTTTGACTATAAAAACCAAGATTGGTCTGGGAAATATGATATTAAAAACCAGGTTTTTCAAATAGATAGAGAAATGCTTCCAGACCTAGTTCAGCCAGGAGAAACATTAGGATATATAACTTCTAAAGTGGAAACTCTTACAGGTATAAAAAAAGGACTTCCATTAATAGCTTCAGGTTCGGATAAGGGCTGCGAAACTATAGGGACAGGAACTATTGACCTCACAAGTGGGAGCATATCCTTAGGATCTCAAGCTACTATTCAAACAACATCTAAGAAGTATTTTGAGCTGAGAAGGCTTTTTCCACCTTTTACTGCAGTAAGGCCGGGGTATTATAATCCGGAAATTAATATATACAGAGGATACTGGATGGTAAAGTGGTTTGAAGAAGAATTTGCTCACGAGGAATTAAAAATTGCAAATGGAGATACACAAAAGGCTCTAAATTTATTAAATGGGAAATTGGAAAAAGTTCCTCCGGGTTCAGAGGGTTTAATACTCCAACCATTCTGGGGTAAAGAGTTATTAAGGCCCGAAGCTAGAGGTTCTATTATTGGGTTTTCAGATAAGCACAAAAAAATACATATATACAGGGCAATCATTGAAGGAATAGGATTCGCTCTTTTAGAAGGAATAGAAAGAATAGAGAGAAAATCTAAGGTAAAAATGGAAAGGCTAGCTATATCAGGTGGAGGATCTCAGAGTGATTCAATATGTCAGATATGCGCAGATATATTTGATAGGGAGATATATAGGGTGCAAACATACGAAACCTCTGGCTTAGGTGCAGCTATAGCTGTCTTTGTAGGAATTAAACATTACTCAGACTTTGAAGAAGCAA
>Ga0102926_1002216_pt1 | contig 11324 bp, 11 predicted proteins | sample SalPonR1_A_D2_MG_FD_78173 | JGI IMG/M metagenome (GOLD analysis project Ga0102926, IMG submission 78173) | Salt pond soil microbial communities from South San Francisco under conditions of wetland restoration - Salt Pond MetaG R1_A_D2_MG | ecosystem: Environmental > Aquatic > Marine > Intertidal...
AAAACTTTAAAAAAAAAAATATCATAATAAAAAAAAATTTAAAAAAAAAAGAATGAAAAATTTTCTAAAAAACAAAAAAAAAAGAAAAAAAGAAAAATTAAAAAAGAAGAAAAACAAGAAAAAGAAGAAGAAAGTAATAAAATAAAAAAGGGGGAGGAAGACAAACCTAAAAAAGAGGATGGTGATGAAATAAAAAATATCAATGACAAAATTAATGATATTTTAAATAAATAATCAAAAAAAATATGAATGTTAACAAAGCTATCATTTTAGGTAATGTTACAGCTGATCCTAAAATTAAAACTACTCCTAAAGGTCAAAATGTAGCTTCCTTTGGTTTAGCTACTAATCAATACTGGACAGATAAAAATACTAACGAGAAAAAACAAAAAACTGAATTTCATAATATTGTAGCCTGGAATCGACTAGCTGAAATAGCAGAAAAATATATTAACAAGGGTAGTTTAATTTATGTAGAAGGTAGTCTTCAAACTAGAACTTGGGAAGGTAAGCAAGGTGATACAAAATATAAAACTGAAATAGTAGCTCAAAGAATTCAACTTGGCCCTAAAAATGCTACTACTAGTACTAGTAGTAATCAAAAAAATAGAAATCAGGCACGTCCTCAAACCAAAAAACAAACTCAAGACAATCCAAATGACGATTCAGAAGAAATTAATGTAGAGGATATACCCTTTTAAAATACTTTAGACAACCTAATTAATAATTAGTTATATAATTTTTATTTACTCTTATGTTAAAACAACAAAATCATTGTTTCTTTTGTGTTAATAATATTCAAGCAATTGATTATAAAAACATCAATGTATTAAAAAAATTTATTTCTCCATATGGGGAGATAATTCCTAGAAAGAAAACTGGAATATGCACAAAACATCAAAAAAAATTATCTCAAGCTATAAAAAGAGCAAGAATTATGGCTCTTTTACCATTTGTTAAAAAATAAAACACATGGAGATAAACAAAATATTTAAACTTGCCAAAGATTTAAATGCATCTGATATCCATTTATCTAACAATTTACCAGTATATTTTAGGATAGATGGTAAATTAAAAAAAATTGATAAATGGGGTAAATTAGGGGAGAAAAAAATAATTTCTCTAATTGAAACTATAATAAAACCTGAACAAAAAGAAAAATTATTTAAACAAAAATTTTTAGAATTATCACATGAAATTAAGGCAGGTATTAGATTTAGAATAATTATTTATTTTGAAAAAAATCATTTAAGCTTATCAGCAAGGCTTATACCTTCAGTAATTCCTTCAATGGAAGAAATTAATATGCCTCAAAAAGCTTATGAATTATCAAATCTAAAAAATGGCTTAATTTTAGTTACTGGTCCCACTGGATGTGGTAAATCAACAACTCTTGCTTCTATTATAGAAAATATTAATCAAAAAAGACCCTGTCATGTTGTAACGCTCGAGGATCCAATAGAATTCGTTTTTAAACCCAAGAAGAGTCTTATATCACAAAGAGAATTAAATCGAGATATGACGTCTTTTAAACAAGGATTAAAGCATGTTGTAAGACAAGATCCAGATGTAATCCTTGTAAGTGAAATGAGGGACTTAGAAACTATAAGTTTAGCAATTACATTAGCTGAAACAGGTCATTTGATATTAGGAACACTTCATACACCAAGTGCTGCTCAAAGTATTGATAGAATTATTGATGTATTTCCTCAAGAAAAACAAACTCAAATAAGATTTCAACTTGCTATGAGTTTACAAGCAATAATATCTCAACATTTACTACCACGTAAAAATGAAAAAGGTAGAATAGCAGGTAGAGAGATTTTAATTAATACTCCTGCTATTTCTAATTTAATAAGACAAAATAAAACTAATCAAATAAGATCTATTATTCAGACAGGCTCTAGAATGGGGATGAGAACTCTTGAGCAAGACTTAAAAAGATTATATCAAGATAATAAAATTTCTAAAGATATAGCAAGATCTTATTCTAATTATTCAGAAGAAATTTTTAAATAAAACGCCCCTGTAGCTCAATGGATAGAGCGTCTGGCTTCGGACCAGAAGGTTGCACGTTCAAATCGTGCCAGGGGTACTTTTCATAAAAAATATAAATAAGCGCGCATAGCTCAACTGGAAGAGCAGGGGCCTCTTAAGCCCAAGGTTGAAGGTTCGATCCCTTCTGCGCGCATTTTTTTTATATAAAAATTATAGCCTCCTAACAGGTCGGACCTGCGAGGAGGTTTTTGGATCGAACCAGAAAGGGGTCGGGAAAACTGTATTGTTTTCCCGTGGAGGAAATACTAAAACCGAGTGGTTTTAGTAATGACGTTAAACCTTGTTTAACGAGTGATGTTCGATCCCTTCTGCGCGCATTTTTTTTATATAACAAAAGCACCCCCTTAAAAGGAGGTGCTTTATTATAGGATTAAAATCTATTTCCTAACTGCTCTTTTTAAACCACTACCAACTTTAAATTTAGCAACCTTAACTGCTGGAATTTGCATTTTTTCACCAGTTTGAGGGTTAACTCCAGTTCTAGCTTTTCTTTTCTTAGCTTGGAAAGTACCAAAGCCAGAAATACTAACTTGATCGCCTTTTTTAAGGGTAGATTTAACAGTTTCAATAAAAGCATCTAAAACTCTTTTAGTTTCAGCTTTAGAATTAGCATCTGCTTTTTTGTACATTGCTTCGACAAGTTCTTTTTTGTTCATAATAATTTTTTAATTAATTAATTAATTTATTAAATTAAACCTTTATTGGCATTATTAAATAAAAATAAGATTCATGTTCTGGAGATGTAATTATACCCGGAGTATTATCATTAACTAACCTTAAAACAATTTCCTCACCTTTTACATGTAAAAGACCGTCTAATAAATAGCGATAATTAAAAACTATTTTATTTTTATCACCATCTATTTCAGCATTAATTTTAGTAGTACTTTCTCCTATTTGACTATTAAGAGAAGAAACTACTAATTCATTATTTTTAACATCTAAAGTAATATCATTAATTCCTTCTTTAACAAAAAAACTAGCTTGCTTAACGGCATTTATAAGATCTTGTTTTTTAAATTTACACTCAGTTACCCAAGTTTCTGGAATAGTTTCTTTATAATCAGGATAATCACCAGTAATTAAACGAGAAGTAATTTCAGTATCTTTATATTCAAATAATATTTGATTTTCAGAAATATAAATATTTAAATCCTCTTCACTATTATCATTTATAATTCTTATAACTTCCTGGAGTGTAGTTAAAGGAACAATTATAGATTTCTTCTTGTCATAATCCTTAATTTTAACTTTTTTTTCAGCTAATCTATAACTATCTGTACCTACAATAGTAAGAATATTTTTATTATCTTTATTAAAATCAAATAAAGCCCCACTTATTTCACTTCTAATTTCTCCAGAAGATATTGTAAAATAAGTACTTTCTAAAGCATCTTTAAATTTAGAGGCTGATATTTTTATTTTATTTTTTCTATCTACTTTAGGAACTATAGGAAAGTCTTCAGGATCTGTAACTTTAATATTTGTTTTTTGATTTTTATTATCTATAACAAGATTATTATTTTTCTCTTCAAAGTTTATAGCCTTATTTGGTAAAAGTTTTATATAATCATTTAAAAGCTTAGCAGGTACAGTAGTCTTACCTTGGCTTTTTATTTTTGCTCTAACTTTTGTTTTTACTGCAATTTGTAAATTAGTTGTTATTAAAGTTAAGTGTCCTTTTTCTGCTTTAATTAAAACATTATCTAGAATTTCTAAATTAGTTTTTCCAGTTCCAGCTATTTTAGTATTTTGATTTAATCCCTTAGTAAGATTTTCTTGCAAACAGGAAAATTTAATTTTTTCTTTATTATTTTTTGTCATTAGTTATTAATATAATATATTTATTTTAAATAATAGTAGTCTTAATAGGAGTTGTGGAATAGTAGGAAAAGTTAAATATTTGTTTATACTTATATAAATTTAAAACATTTTTTTGTTATTAACAAGTGTAAAACTTTTTAATAAATAGTATAAAAGTTTGGGATAAAAAATATTTTTTTAAAATTATAGATTTTTTTAATTTTTTATACACAATTTTTACTAAAAAAATTAATACTATTTCCACTTGTTTTTAAAAGGATTTATTTTATGATAAAAATTTGTCCAAATACTATATTGAAAAACAGAAAACATTGCTATAAATAAAGTAGTAATAATTGTTTGAATGATAGGCCAAATAATTGTAAGAATATGAAAACCAATATCGGACTTTATATAAAGAAACAAAATAATTATTAAAGTAAAAGGGAAAGCTATAACAGAGGATATTAATAATAATGCTAAACCAAAAAGAAAAGTTATAAAGAATAAAAATAAAGAAGTTTTAATAATCTGAAAGAAATTTTTCCAAAATATTAGCCAACCCTTTTGAATAGCAGGAAAAAATTTCTTTTTCTCTATAATAATAGTTAATATAATGAATCTTATTATTAATCCTATTATTAATGAGATTAATATAAATGTAATAATATAATAAAGGATAGGAATAGATAAGGCAAATTTAAAAGAAATTTTAAATAAATAAAATATTATAAATGTTATTAATATACTTAAAATATAAACTAATATAATTTTCCAAATTGATTTATGGCTATTTTTAAAAATTTTTCCAAGCTTTAAATCTTTTTTAGGAGTTGTTTTTAATTGGGAAATATAAGATATAATAATAACTTGAGATAAAATAGCAATATATAAAGGTATTATTATAAAGGAAATAATAATAATAAGATTATAAAGAGGTAAAGAGGTTAAATTATTTACTAGATTTAAAGAGAATTGAAAAGAATCTTGTAAAATTTGTAAAGTCATTAAATTTTCAATCCAACTAATCACTTTATTAATATTTAAAAGAGCTAAACTAATTCTATTTGTTATAAAAAGAGAAGCAAAGATACCAAATAACCATAAAATAGGATTATTCCACACTATTTGTAAAGACTTTTTGCTTATGGATTTTAAATTAATTTTCATATTAACTCCTATTTTTTATCAGAATTCTTACTATTATTATCTTTTTTAATAATTTTTTCAAATTGTTCTTTTTCTAGGGTTTCTTTTTTTAATAAAGTTTCAGCTATTTCTTTTAATTTGTCTTTATGTTCTTTAAGTATTTTTTCAGCTTTATTATAACATAATTTAATTATTTCGGAAACTTCTTCATCAATTTTTTCAGCAACTTTTTCAGAATAATTTCTTTTATGAGAGATTTGTTCTCCTAAAAATATTTCATCATCTGTTTCTCCAAAAGTACGAGGACCTAAGTGTTCACTCATTCCATATTCAGTGACTAGTTTTTTAGCAATCTTAGTTGCTTTTCTAAGGTCATCTGAAGCACCAGTGGTAACATCTTTGAATGTTAATTTTTCGCTTATATATCCACCTAGGAGGGCGCCAAGTTTATCTAAAAATTCTGTTTTGTTTTTTAATTTTTTTTCTGTTTCTGGCATTTTTAAAGTATATCCTGCTGCTCTGCCTCGAGAGATAATAGAAATTTTTTGTACTGGATCACAACCTGCTGAAAAAAAGCTAACAATAGCATGTCCTGCTTCATGAAAAGCAATTATATTCTTTTCCTTGTCAGATAAAATATGGCTTCTTCTTTCTGGTCCTAGTATAACTCTTTCTATACTTTCAAGAATTTCATCCATAGTAATTTTATCTTTTTTTCTTTTTGCTGTAAGTATAGAAGATTCATTTAATAAGTTTTCAAGATCAGCACCTGTAAAGCCAGGTGTTCTTTCAGCAACTCTTTTTAAATTAACGTCTGAAGCTAAAGGTTTACCTTTGGCATGTATTTTTAAAATTTCTTTTCTGCCATTTATGTCCGGTAGGTCTAAGATAACTTTTCTGTCGAATCTACCCGGTCTTAAAAGGGCAGGATCTAAAATATCAGGTCTATTAGTAGCAGCCATTACAATAAGACCAGAATTTGGTTCAAAACCGTCTAATTCAACTAAAATTTGGTTTAAAGTTTGTTCTCTTTCATCATGTGATCCTCCTACTCCAGCTCCTCTTTTTCTACCAACTGCATCTAATTCATCTATAAATACAATAGCAGGTAAATGTTTTTTTGCTTTTTCAAATAAATCTCTTACTCTAGAAGCACCTACTCCAACAAACATTTCTATAAATTCTGATCCAGATATGTGATAAAATGGAACGCCTGCTTCTCCAGCACTTGCTCTTGCTAAAAGAGTTTTACCACAACCAGGTGGACCGACTAAAAGTACTCCTTTTGGTATTTTAGCCCCTAATTTTACGTATTTTTTAGGATGTTTTAAAAAGTCAACAATTTCTTCTAAATCTTCTTTTGCTTCTTTTGCTCCAGCAACATCATTAAAATTAGTTTCTACTTTTTTATTTTTATCTATTTTTTTAGCCTTACTTTTACCGAAATCAAAAGCTTTCATTCCCTTGCCTTTCATTTTCTTAGAAAGATAATAAAAAATTCCTATAAATATTAAAATAGGAAAAATTAATGGGAGAATAATATTTAAAATGGCATCAGTAGTTTTGGAACTTTTAACATTAACATCAATATTAGCAATCTTTTGAGAGGAAATATTATAACCTGTTAGTATATCAGTAAAGTTTTCATTTTGCTCTTTAAAAGTATATTGTTTTTTACCATTTTTTAATAATATGTTTATTTTATCTTTTTCAATGGTTATTTCTTGGACTTGTTCTTGTTTAATCTCTTGAACTAATTTATTTATACCTATTTTACTAGTTTCTTGGCCTTGAAGGTTAAATAAACTAAAAATACCAGAAATAATTAGAAATATTATTATAAGTATAATAAAGTTTTTAAATAATGATTTCATAGTTAATAATTATAATATTAAACTTTTTTATTTCTGCTTGTGTAAAGATAAGCCTAAGCGATGATTTTCTGGTTCAATAGAAACAATTTTAAACTTTTTTGTGTCACCCACCTTACCAATATTTGATAAATCATTTATATTTTTATCGGATAATTCTGAGATATGAGCTAAACCATGAATATTTTTATCTAGTTCTACAAAAAAACCAAAAGGATTAACTTTAATAATTTCTCCTTCAACTATATCTCCCACACTATATTTTTCTTTAACATTTGCCCAAGGATCTTTTTTTAATTCTTTAATAGAAAGAGAAATTTTTCCTTCATCACTAATGTCAATTATCTTTGCTTTTACCTTGTCACCAACTTTTACAATATCGCTGGGATGATCTAATCTTTGCCATGCAAGTTCTGAAATATGTATTAAACCTTCTTTATTATCATCAAAGGTGACAAAAGCTCCAAAATCAACTATTCCACTTATTTTTCCTTCAACCATATCTCCAACACTATATTTTTCTTTAATCTCTTTTTCTTTTTTAGTGGTAACAGCTTTTTTCTCTGAAACAATAAGTTTGCTTTCTTCTTCATCAGCAGTAAGAAATTTAACTTTTATTTCTTGACCAATAAAATCCTTTAATTTTTCTAATATTTTTTCTTTATCACCTTCTTTTACTCTAGGATAATTTTTAGGTCTTAAATGAGAAACAGGTAAAAAGCCTTGGATTTTTCCATATTTAACAATTAAGCCACCTTTATTAGCATCTACAACTTTTACTTTTACGGTTGTATTCTCGTTTTGTATTTTTTCTAATCTTTCCCAGGCAATTTTATGACCGGCTATTCTAAAAGATAATTCAATAAGGCCTTTTTCATTTTCTGTTTTTACTACTGTTGCTTTTACTTTGTCTCCTTTTTTAAGATTAGTAAATTCTCCAGATTCATCAAGTAATTCTTTACCTCTTACTATACCAGTTTTTATGCCTTTAAGGTCAATGTAAATACTATTCTCTTTTACTTGCATAACTGTTCCTTCTATTAAATCACCTTCTTTTGGGATAGATTTAATAGGTTTTTGATATTCTTTTTTTGTGGTAATATTTTTTTTCATATAATATATATTATAATAGTTTATAATTTAATTGACAAGAGATAATCTATGAAGAAAATAAAACAAATTTTAATATTTTTTATTATCTTAATTACCTTCCTGTTTTTTATTAGTCTTACCTTGCTTTATTCTAATAATAATGAGAAGTTTATTCCAGAAAATACTTTAGTTTATATTAATATTCCCAATAAGGGTTTAGAAAATTTAGCAAATTTAAAACCTTTTAAAAAGATTTCTTTACTTGATTCTAACTTTAAAGCCATTGAAAACATTAATTATTCAGATGTTGAAAATTTAGGCTTTATTATTATTAAAAAAAATGAAAATATAGATTTAGCTTTAGTTTTGAATTTTAAACAAAAAGACAAGTTTAAAAATCTTGTCGATTTGAACAAAGATTCAATTTTAAAACTTGATTCAAAAGTTTTAGGAATTAGAACAAATAAAGATATTTTTAATAATATTAAAAAAGATGACTTTAAGTCTAATTTTTTTCAAACACTTTGGTCTAAAGTAAAACTTTTAGCCAATAAGAGTGTTGGTGATATTTATTTTAATTTTAATCAATTTCAATCCCGTGACAATTATTTTAACAATCTTTCTACTTTAAAGTCAAGTGTTTTAAGCCTTGATAAGAAAAAAGCTGAGATAGGATTTTCTTTTAAAAGTGAATTTTATCTTAATTATAAAGGTATAAAAGATCAAAAATTCACAAAACCGTTTGTTTTCGGATATAAAGAAAACAGAAGCATTGAGAAGATTTTAGATAATTTAAAAAAGAATTTTGCTTTAGAATATCCTATAATAAAGAAAAACATTTTACCAGATAATTCTACTTTTTTAGAAAAAATTGCTGATCCAGAAAACTTTATTTTTAAAGAAAAGAAATTATCTCTTGATCAGGACTTTAATAAAGATGCTTATGTTCTAAATAATAAGCATGTAAATATTATAGTATTAAAAAGGGGTGATATGTTTATAATGTCTAACCAAAATAATGCTCTTAAAAATTATTTAATAAAGCAAGACTATTTAAAGCAAGAAAAAGATTTATTCTTTTATTTGCCTGATTTAAATAATGGCTTTGATAGTTTATTTTTAAAACAAAATAATAATAAAATAAACGGTTATATTAAGTTAAAAAATGATTAAACTAAAAATTTCTAAATTTATAATAATTCTTTTTTGCTCCTTTTTATTATTTATTTTAGATAGAATTATTAAAATTATCGCTAAATCAGGAGAAACTTTTGAAACTATTTTTGTAAATTTTAAGTATACGCCTAATCCTTATATTGCTTTTTCCATTCCTATTTCGGGTTTTTTGCTATATTTTTTAATAGGATTAGGAATTTTTTTTATTATAAGTTCTTTAATAATAGAAGTAAGGCAAAAAGAATGGCTAGGCTTTTTAGGTTTTAATTTAATTTTAATAGGTGCTATTAGTAATTTATTAGATAGAATTTTTACTGGATCAGTAACTGATTATTTTGTTTTTCTAGGAATCAGTGTTTTAAATCTATCTGATATATTTATATTTATTGGGATTGTAATTGTTTTAATTTCAATTTTTAAGACCAATAAAAAGGATAAATTGTTTTTTAAAAAATAAAGCTTTATAGTATAATTTTTTTAGAATATATTTTTTTCTTTGATTTTTATTTTAAGTCTTGGCTTTAAAGTGTTTTTCCTTTTTTAATATTTAATTAAAAAATCTCATAAATCTCATTTAAAAACTTATAATAATTATTTAAGTTTTATTTTTTTATAGGCTATTTTAAAACGCCTGAAAATGTGTTATTATAAAAAAAATATTTTAATTTAATTTTTTATGGCTAAAAATAAAAAAAAGAAAGCAACAATGCTGAGTTATATTGGATTTGTAATATTTATTATTATAATATATATGGCATTTAGTAAGGCGGGTCTAGTTAAAAAAGATTTAAATTCTAAGGTTTTTGTTATTGATAAGGGCCAAGGCTTAAGTGAGATAGGTGATAATTTAGAAGATCAAGGCGTTATTAAAAATGATAAAATTTTTGAATTAACTGCTTTTTTAAAAAATGTTAAGAATAAATTTTTACCAGGCGAATATGAGCTTAAGTCTGGCATGAGTTTAAATGATTTAATAAAAACATTAACTTCACCCTCAAAAGCAAAAGAAGTTGAGGTGACAATTTTAGAAGGAGCTAATAATTTGGAAATTGCTAATAAGCTTGAAGATCATAATCTTTTATCTAAAGAAGATTTTTTTAATGGTTTAAAAGAAATGAGTCAAGATGAGCAAATTTTTAATAAATATGAATTTTTAACTCCTTTAACTATAAAAAATGATAAAAGAGAAATTTTTCAAGGCTTTTTATTTCCTGATACATATAAATTTTATAAAAAAGCAAATGCTAGACATATAATTGAAAAAATGCTTAATAATTTTTTAAAAAAGGTTTATATTCCCCTTAAAAAAGAAATTGAAATTAATAATCATTCATTTTATGATGTTTTAACTTTATCTTCTATTATTGAAAAAGAAATGAATCAAGATAGAGAAAGAAGGCTAGCAGCGGATGTTTTTTGGGATCGCCTAAAAATAAATTGGGCTCTTCAGTCAGATGCTACTATTAATTATATTTTAAATACTAAAAAACTCCAACCAAGTTTTAAAGATACTAGAACTCCTTCACCTTATAATACTTATACAAATCCAGGCCTTCCTCCTGGGCCAATAAATAATCCTAGCTTTTCTAGTATTAAGGCTACCTTAAATCCAATTGAAAATGATTATTCATATTTTTTGGTAACCCCAGATGGTGAAAATCTTTTTTCTAAAACAATTGATGAACATAATAGAAAAAAAGCAAAATATTGGGGGGATTAATAATTTAAAACTATTTTTATATAATGTTATTTTTAGCAAAAATAAAAAAGATATTTTATTGGATTGAAAAAATAATCCTTAAAATACCAATTATTAGAAAATATCTTTATTTAAGACAGTTATCTAAATTTATAATAGCAGGGGGGATAGTTACTTTGCTTGATTTTGCGATTTATTTTTTCCTTACTCGTTTTTTTGATTTTTGGGGTAATCACTTTCTTTGGGCCAATTTTATTGCAATGTCTGTGGGAGCTATTGCTAGTTACATTATAAATAAAAATTGGGTTTTTAAAGATAAAAGAAAAGCATTAATTTCTCATTATATAAAATTTTGGATATTTGCAGGGGCTGGTGGTATGCTTTTTTATCAATTAATATTTTATTTTTTAACAACCTCATTGAATTTATTTGATATTTTATCTAAAATAATAACAGCCTTAATCGTAGTTTTTTTA
>Ga0102926_1002217_pt1 | contig 11322 bp, 11 predicted proteins | sample SalPonR1_A_D2_MG_FD_78173 | JGI IMG/M metagenome (GOLD analysis project Ga0102926, IMG submission 78173) | Salt pond soil microbial communities from South San Francisco under conditions of wetland restoration - Salt Pond MetaG R1_A_D2_MG | ecosystem: Environmental > Aquatic > Marine > Intertidal...
ATCCACGCCCATCCGACGCTTTCAGAGGGCGTAATGGAAGCCGCAAAGAGCGGACTTGGAAAAGCTTTTCATCCCCAAAAGGGATAAAAATACAAGACGAAAGGAGAAAGAAATGGACAAAAAGATTCAGAGCCTTGCAGAAGCCTACAAGAAAAGGCCTGTCGAACTGAAACAGGCGAAACAGGACGGCAAAAAAGTAATCGAGTACATAGGCCACTTCGTACCCGAGGAAATGATCCGAGCAGCCGGAGCCGAGCCCTACTTCATGTGCAGAGGAGGAGAACCCGAGCCGCCCGATGCAGTCCTCGAGTACATGCTCAGATTCATGAATCCCCTGGCACGCTCAATGATGGGATACCAGCTCATGGGACTGGATTCGGTAACACCCATGGCAGACCTTATCGTGGCCCAGCAGGCAGACTGCCACATAGGAAGAATAACAGAGCTCATGGAGTTCAACGAACTTCCCGTATACAAAGTGGGAGTACCCCCCGACTGGAAAAAAGACTTTGCGGGAGAATACTACTACAAGGCCCTAATGAAACTAAAAGCCAAACTGGAAGAAGTCACAGGCAACGAAATAACAGACGAGAGCCTCAAAGAGCAAGTTGAATACTCAAACGCAATAAACGAGTCCTTAAGAAAAATAGGCGACCTGAGAAAGAAAGACAATCCTCCAATAGGCGGATACGAATTCATCCGCCTCAACCACTACTCCTTCTACACAGACCCCAAAAAGACAGCAGGGGACCTGAACGAGATATATGAAGGCCTCAAAGACGCGCCCGGAAAATTCAAGGAAGGATCCCCAAGACTGCTGCTCGCAGGACATGCAGTGGCAATAGGAGACTACGTAGTACCCAGAATGATAGAAGAAAACGGGGCCATGATAGTATCGGACATGCTTGACGAAGGACTCAGATGGTACAACTGGGACATCCCCACAGAGGGAGACATGATGAGAAACATCTGGAAGACAAAATACCTGGACAAAGTTCCGGTGAACATCTTCCAGCCCGCATGGAGAGAGAGATTCGCATACATCAAGCAGCTCATAGAAGACAACAAGATAGACGGAGTGGTCTGGTACCAGCTTTCATTCGACGAGATATACGACATGGAATGCACATGCCTTGCAAAATGGATGAAAGAGATAAACATGCCTTTCCTGAAACTCGAATCCTCATACGAATATTCAAGAGAGGCCATGGGACCGCTCGCAACAAGAGTAGAGAGCTTCATTGAAGCCGTTAAGGGAGGTATGTAAGATGGCAAGAGACATATACAGGGAATTTCTTGAGCTTTGCGCATTCGAAGGCGAAGAGCTCGACAAAATGGTTCCCGTTTGGGAAAAGTATTCAGCCCTTCTCGGATTGTCCGAGGAAGATGTAAGATTCGCGCTTGACGAGTGGATTCCAAAGTATTGGGACATACAGTACCTTGGAGTAAGAAAAATGATTGGGGCCTATATCAGGGAGGCAATCGAAATAGCCAAAACTCCCGAATACAAGGAGCAGGGTGTAAAGATTGTCTATGGAATACTGCCCGCCATACTCACAAACTACCAGGCAATGAAGATCGCCGGAGGAGACGACATATTCGTAAGCTTCCCGGACATGCAGCTTGTTACAATCCTCAATTCATTCTTCCACAAGGTGGACGACTACCTCGATTCCGCCGAAGAAACGGGCATGACATACGGATGCCGCCACTGCGCTCTCAACAAGACAAGAATCGGCGCATTCCAGAACAAGGTCATCGCGGCTCCTGATGTGATTTGGAGCTGGGGTTTCAACTGCGACGAGGGACCCAAGACAGACGAGTACATCAACTGCCTTTTGGACGAGGATTGGAAATATGTAATCTCAAGAATACCGCATGACACGCACTTCGGAACCATAGATGACGAGGATGAGGACAGAGTCATATACATGGCCGAGCAAATGCGGGACGGACAAAGGGAAATAGAGGAAATGACCGGTATCAAGGTTACAAAAGAGAATATGCTCCAAGCTGTCAAAGAGCAGGGAAGATACGCCTTCAAGTTCTCGACGCTGACTCAGCTTGTAGCCAATGGAAATCCCCAGCCCCTTTCCGGAAGCGCACTTACCAATTTCGGGCAAGGCATGACATGCCCCTTCAACTCGGGACTCAAGTATATTGAGGAAGCCCTGGACATAATGATCAGGGAATGCAGACAGGCAAAGAAGGCTGGAACGGGAATCCTTCCCAAGGACGCTCCCAAGGTTGCGAGCTATTTCGTTCCCTTCTGCGTGCCGTGGGTTGACGGAATTTTCAAGGAAAACGGCGTAGGCACAACCTTCAGCCTTACATTCACTGTCACCAAGAAGCAGCTTGAACCTACAAAGTATGAAGATCCCTACATGCAGGCCGCAGAGCAGTGGCTCAAGATGGCATTTGGGCAAAACATCGGTTATGAGTCAAAGAACATGATCGAAAAGGTTGAGGCAAACAAGCCTGTCGACGGCCTCCTCATGGGATTCTTCGATTTTGACAGATGGCTGGGAGCCCACCAGAAGATGTGCGCCAAGATAATCCAGGACGCAACAGGTGTTCCGACCTTCTATATGGAGTCCGACTTCTGGGAAGACAGGGACTACAGTCCTGAAGCACTCAGGACAAGAATCGAGAGCGTATGCCAGGTTGTTAAAATGCGAAAGGAAATGGGAATGTAGTATTGCTTGGGGGCTCGGCTGATGCCGGGTCCCTTATTCATAAAAAGATGCAAAATATTCATAATGTGTTTATAATAGTTATAAATGGTCTTAAAGTCACAAACACAAGCGAGGCGACTTATTATGAAAAATGTGCATAAAAAGTTTTTGGAATTTATAGGTTTTTCCGATGTCGAAGCGGAGAGCATGCTTGAAGACTGGAAAAAAGCTGCCGACTTGCTGGAATTGGATGAGAAGGACATTGTTTTTGCCATAAAAGAATGGATTCCAAAGCACTGGAACATGAAATTGAAAGGCATAAGGCAAATGCTTTGCGCAAACATAAGGGAAGTCGTGGACATTTTCAAGATCGAAGACTATAAAAAAGACGGATATGGTATAATATACGGCGTATTGCCTTCTGTTCCAACCAACTATTACGCAATGAAATACGGAGGAGGCAAAATATATGTCGGCTATCCCCACTACCAGCTGATATCTGTTATGGGGGCATTGTTCCACAAGGAAAACAAATATATAGACAGGGCCGAGGCGCTTGGAATGACCCAAGGCTGCAAGCACTGCGCACTCAACAAGACGAGGATAGGAACCGAAAGCGAAGGATTATTTGCTCAGCCCGATGTCGTTTGGAGTTGGGGATACACCTGCGACGAGGCTCCCAAAACCGATGAGTTTATAAAATGCAGCCTTAATAAAAATTGGAACTACATTGTAACAAGGCTTCCGCATGACACAAACCTTGGAGAAAGGGACAATGAGAAGCGTGACAGGGTTGAATATGTTGCCGAATCAATAAAGGACGGACAGAGGCAAATAGAGAAAACACTGGATTTTACGGTTTCCGATGAAGACATGTGGAAGGCGGTTTCTGATGTAAGCAGATATTTCAAGAAGATTCACAGGCTGAATGAGCTCAACTGCAAACTTCCACGGCAATTGGTCAGCGGAAGCGAAATGTCTCTCATAGCCCAGCCGATTCACATACCCTTCAATACAGGGCTCGAACATCACGAGACAGCCCTTGACACATTGATTTCAGAAATCGAGAAAAAAGGCGAAGAGGCGGACGGTCCTAAAAGGCCCAAAATAGGATGCTACTTTGCTTCCTACAGCCTTCCTTGGATAAGCAGGTTATTTTTGGAAAATGATATAGACCTGTCCTTCAGCACGATAATGAGTTTTACTGACAGGCAGTTTGAAGCCTCAGCCTACGATGACCCCTTCATGGTGATTGCGGAGCAATGGCTGGGGATGCCTTTGGCTGTTAATGCAAGCTACGAAATGGAAATGGTTTGTGAAAAAATCGAAAAATACAAGCCCGATGCAATGCTGTTCGGATTTTTCAATTTCGACAGATGGATGGGCGGACACCAAAAGATGATGGTTTCAAGGGTGGAGGAGAAAACAAGCGTCCCCCATTTCTATATTGAGGGCAACTTCTGGGATGACAGGAATTACGGAATTGACGACCTTGCAACAAGAATAGAAAGCATAAGCAATTATGTAAAAATGAACAAAATGCTTGACGGTGTGGGCGACGATGAATAGAATCCTAAGATTTTTGGAGTTTTTTGATATTCAGAAAGAAGAGGCTGAAGCTGTTTCAAAGGATTTTGCAAAGTTGCTAGGACTTCTGGACATTGACGAAAGAGCACTTGACGAAAGCATAAAAAAATGGGAAAAGATTCCCTACGATATCCATTTCAAGGGAGTCAGGCGTTTCCTGGGGCTCGTAATACGAGAGGCTGTTGCGCTTGCAGGAGTTCCGAAATTAAGGGAAGAAGGCGTAAAAATAGTATATGCTTCCGTGCCTCTTCCGCTGCCGATTCTGCACGCTCTGCGAAGGGCGGGGAATGGGAGGGTTTTCGCAAGCACACCCGACATGGTGCTTGCCACATTCGAAAGGATGATTCTTTTTTCGGAAAACACAAGGGAATACAATTACGCTGTCGGATGGAACCCTTCATGCAGGCACTGTCTGCTTAACGGTAGTCGTTTCGTTTATATGAAGCGCGGCATATTGACGCCGCCTGATTTGTATATTGGAGCAAGCGCTGTTTGCGATGAAGCCGGCAAGATGGACGAAATGATAAAAATGCAAACCGGTCTTGACTGGGAGACTGTTCTGCTTAAACTGCCGGGTGATTTTGAAAACCCGGGCGCCTATGAAAACTCAATTGCCTATTTGAAGGCGGGAATAAGCGGAGTTTTCGAAGTGGCTGAAAAATGGGGAGTCAGCGTCGACGAGAAATGCATCGAAGATTCCCTTGCTTGGTGGAGGCAATTGTCCTTGCAGGTATATAATCTTAATTCATTTGTCAGCAAGGCCCCTCTCCAGCCCATGGGGGGAGCGGCTCTTGCGCTTGTTTCAAGCTGTCTTGTAATGTTCATGGATACGGGATCTGACTGTATGGCGGGCGTCGTGAAAAATCTTTCAAGGGAATTGAAGAAGGCCGTCAGGGATAAGCGGGGAATACTGCCCGAGGGTTCTCCGAAAGTTGGCTTTTATTTCATGCCTTATCTTTATCCTGAGATAGAAGAGGTTTTCAGAAAAAACAAGGTTGCAACCGTCTTCAGCGCGGTATTCGCATCGCTTGTTACGGATGAGTCGGGAATGGAGGCAATTGACGGAATAGAGTCCCTGGCAAGATTATGGATGCGCCTTCCAATGGCCGCAGGACTGAAGACGGAGTCGGATGCTCTGATAAGCGCGATAAAGAGGCTCGGGCCTTCAGCAATGGTGTATGGATTCCTCGATTTCGACAGGCGGATGGGAACTCATGGCAAAATGCTAGTGGCAAAAACCACGGAAGAATGCGGAATACCGGCATGGCTTATGAGCGGCGATTTTTGGAATCCCGACTCAATGAATACATTTGCAGCTGCAGACAGGCTTGAATCGCTTTGCCGAATCATAAAAAGATAAAGAAAGATGACATAGATGGAAAGGGGGGGAGAAAAATGGCCCGAAGCAAGGCTATATACGACAAAAGCGTCATCATAGACAAAGCATTTGAGATTGTTCAAGGCCAGGGTGTTGAATCGCTTACAGCCAGAAATGTAGCGAAAGCCCTTGGGGTTTCTCCCATGACTCTTTACAATTACGTCAAGAATATCAGAGAAATTGAAAAAGAAATAATAATCAAGGGCTTCAACATACTTTATAGAAACGTTTTCGAGGATCTTGTTGCAAACAAAGAAAAAATGAAGAAAAGCGGCATAGAGACCATTTGTCTCCTCATGGCTGAAAACATGATTGATTTTGCTGAAAAATACGAGGGGATATATTTGATGATGAATTATCTCGCCCCGGCGGAAATAAGAAAGGATCCCGAGGTCCAGCCCTTCTACAATTTTTTCAAGAAGCTTACATACAGGATCAAAATGGACGGAGAAGAGAAAAAACGGCTCAAGGAATCCTTTTATCTCTTCGAGCTTATAATAAAGGGACTCATTGACGACAGGATAAGTTCCGGAGGAAAGATTGAAAGAGACGAACTTTTTGCACACATAGAGGCGGCTATAGAGAAATTGTTTGGAAAGGAGAATATGAATGATTAAAGTGTTGGGAAAAGAAAAAAGCAATTGCCCGGTTTGCGGAAAAGAAATCGATGCGGTGGTTGTTATTGAAAACGATGAAATGTTAATAATGAAGCAATGCGGTGACCATGGAGCATTCAAGGAGAAAATTGATAAAGAAACCGAATTGTACAACAAATGGCATGTTGAAGAAAAAGATGCAATCGCGTCAAAACTGGCAAAAAAAGCCTGCAGTGCGGGATGCAAGGCAAGTTGTTCGACTTGCCCAAGCGACATAAAGGGGAAAAAGCAATGACTGTGATGCTTAGGAAAACCGAAAGCCTCTGTCCCGTATGCATGAAGAGGATTGAGGCCTTTGTAACAAGCGAGAAAAATAATGTCTACATGAAAAAAAAATGCCAGGAGCATGGCTCTTGGAAGGTCCTTCTTTGGAGAGACGCAGAGCTTTACCAAAAGTGGGGCGAGGCTTGTGTGCATGCCGATCCTGTGGAAAATACAATGAAAGAAAAAGAACACGGATGTCCCTTCGACTGCGGGCTCTGTCCCGACCACGAGGGGGGGACCTGCACGGCCGTAATGGAAATAACCAATTCATGCAACATGGCATGCCCCATATGCTTTGCCCAGGCCGGCCAGATAGAGCCATTCAATCCCGGCATGGAAGAGATAAGGGCTATGTATCAGACCATACTCGACTCCGGAGGCATATGTTCGGTGCAACTGAGCGGAGGGGAGCCCACAGTAAGGGACGACCTGCCCGAAATAATCCGCATAGGCAAATCAATGGGCTTCAAGCACATACAGGTCAACACAAATGGAATCCGCATATCCGAGGACTACGAATATCTAAAGGCTTTAAAGGATGCCGGAGCTGACCTCGTTTACCTTCAATTCGACGGAACAAGGGAAGACATACACCTCTTCACAAGGGGAAGGGAGATGCTTTCGATAAAAGAAAACGCAATTGCGAATTGTGAAAAGGTAGGCATGGGGGTTCTTCTCGTTCCGGTCATAGTAAGGGGTCTAAACGACGACAACATAGGAGACATACTGCGCTATGCAAAGAGCAAAATGCCCGTGGTCAAGGGAATTCATTTCCAGCCGGCAAGCTGGTTCGGACGCTTTCCATACGAGCAGCCGTCGGACGAAAAGCGCATGACCCTGCCCGATGTTCTTAAGTGCCTTATCGAACAGACCGACGACGGCTTTGAAATGGACCACTTCATACCGCGAAAAAGGTTCGATTCTCATTGCGCATTCAGCAGCCTTTTCCTGCTGGACTACGAAAACCGCCTCCATGCGGCAACCAAAATAGGCGAAGAGTCCAAGGAGCTTATAAGGGAAAGAATGAATGCCTACAAGTCGTCCAAATCGGAAAAAGACAACAGCGACTACTTTACGAACGGTGCAAACACCTTTACGGACAAGCATTGGAGGATGGGTGAAAAAGGAAAAAGCGGAGACTGGGAAGCAATAGAAAGGATAAGGGACTACAGGCTCTCTATTTCAGGCATGCCCTTTCAGGATGTCTGGAACATTGACATCGACAGGCTCAAGGGTTGTTGCGTGCATGTAGTGGGGACCGAAAATAGGCTCATTCCGCTTTGCGCATATCACCTCACGGCCGCCGACGGAAGCAGAATCTACGGCACAAAGGGAGAGTGAAGCATATGGAATCTGTAAGAAAGACAAAAAGCCTTTGTCCTGTCTGCCTTAAAAAGATTGACGCCGACATAATAGAAGAGGGCGGAAGCATGTACATGGTTAAAACCTGCCCACAGCACGGACTCTTCAAGACGGTTGTATGGAGGGAAGATAAAGATAGATATATGGAATGGATAAAGGCTGCAGGCAAACAGCCGCGCGGCGCTTTTCCCAACTCCAAAAGCGCAACAAATGGCTGTCCCTACGATTGCGGGTATTGCCAAAGCCACAGGCAGGACCTGTGCAGCGCCGCTCTAATGGTAACGGAAAAATGCAACCTTAATTGCCCCGTATGCTTTACAAGAACGAGAAACAGCGAGCCATACCATCCTAGTTTGGATGAGCTTAAGAGCCAACTTGATGGATATCTCAGGCAGACCGGTTCGCCGTATCCGCTGGAATTCTGCGGAGGCGAACCTACAGTAAGGGATGACCTTCCTCTTCTTGCGGAATATGCAAGGAGTTTGGGCTATGACTATATCCAGTTGAATACCAACGGCGTAAGGATAGCCGAAGACATAGACTACCTGAGAAAACTCAAGGATTCGGGCATAACCACAATCTATCTGGGCTTTGACGGATTCAGCGACGAGACATACAAATATACCTCGGGGAAAAACCTTCTCCAGCAAAAAATGAAAGCGGTGGAAAACTGCAAAAAGGTAAAGATAGCCGTGGTTCTTGTGCCGGTGGTTATTCCCGGTCAAAACGAGGACGAACTAGGCAGAATAATCGAGTATGCCAAGGCCAATACACCGACTGTGAAGGGCGTCTTCTTCCAGCCCATAAGCTATTTCGGCCACATACCCAAGATTCCTACAGACGAGGACAGGATAACAATACCCGAGGTGCTTGACAAATTAGAAGACCAGACGGGCGGCGAAGTAAAAAGAAGCAACTTCCTTCCACCTGTGTGCGAGCATCCGGTATGCTCCTTCAATGCGTTTTTTCTATTGAAAAAGGGGAAGCTCTATCCAATGACCAAGTTTTCACAAAGGAAACCCGTTGAAGATGCCGCCGAGAGAACAAGAAAAATAACTAAACGCAACTGGACATACAACGAGCAGAAATATCTGACAATAGGTGGGATGGCCTTCCAGGACGTCTGGAACATTGACCTTGAAAGACTTGAAAGATGCACAATAGGAATTATTTCCGGGGAAAAGGGAATAGTACCGCTTTGCGCAAAATATCTAACGAGCGAGTCCGGGGAAAAGCTCTACCCCGGCATAGCGTAGAAAAGGAGTTTGAAATGAACAAACCGGTATCCCTTCAAAAGGGACTTCTTGAGCTCATGGAAAAACAGATTCCTCTTTTTCCCAAGTTCGAGACAAATGCGAAATGGACAGACGAAGAAAAATTTCAGGCATTCAGGCTGCACAAACTTAAAAAGACAATAGAGCTTGCATATGAAAAGAGCGCTTTCTACAAGCGCTTGCTTGACAATGCGGGAATAGAGCCGGATGATATACAGAGCTTTGAGGATTTGAAAAAGATTCCCTTTACAGAGCCTTCCGACCTTGCGGCAAAACCGTATGACTTCCTGTGCGTGTCACAGGGCGAAATAGAGCGCATAATAACCTTCACAAGCTCAGGGACCATAGGGCCTCAGAAAAGGGTTTGCTTCACTACGAAAGACCTGGAACACATAACAGATTTTCTTGCAGTCGGTATGAATACCGCCACAGGAAAGGATTCGACCGTTCAGATCCTTCTGCCTGACGGACCGGTCATGGGCCAGTCCGACCTTCTCAAGAGAGGTGTCGAAAAAATGGGCGGTACGCCGGTTATGTCGGGCCTCTTCGCTCCTTCAGAGGAGCAGGTCAAAGCAATAAGGGACAATGGATCAAAGGTCATTTTCGGGGAAACCCGTCTCATATACAGGATATCCAAGGAGATGGAGGATACTTGGGACCTTAAGGCATTGGGTCTTGAGTGCGTTTTCGTTACAACCAGCTATCTTCCCGATGTCATGAGAAAGTTCCTCGAGGAAAGCTACGGATGTAGAGTAAGCACCCACTACGGACTTTCCGAAATGGGCCTTGGCCTTGCGGTCGAATGCCCCGAGAGCGGACTATACCATTTCAATGAGCTTGACACATATGGCGAGCTTATAAATCCCGAAAGCGGAGAACCTGCGGGGGACGGAGAAGAGGGAGAGCTTGTTTTCACAACCTTAATGAGAGACGGAATGCCTCTTTTGAGATATAGAAGCCACGACCTTGCGAAAATGCCCAAGGAAAAGTGCGGATGCGGATCCTTCCTTTCAAGCATAGGCCATGTTCACAAAAGAAGAGAATCGATAGTGGCTCTTCCAAACGGCGCCCGCATATATCCCTCAATGTTCGATGATTTTCTTTTCCAAAATCAATCAATTATAGATTTTGACATATCTCTTGACAGAAAAAACAGAACCCTGGTTTTTGATGTGGAAACAAAAGCCTCGGAAAATGCGGACGCCGAAGGAATAAAAAGGCTGATTGCACAAGCCGGACTTACAGAAGAAATAGAAATTGATGTTAGACCGGTGCCTCAGGGAAGCCTCAAGCAGGGAGTGCATTTCAAGAAGGTCATAAAGGAAATATAGCAGGATGCAAAAATTATAATAAATTTAAACAGAGGAAAATCTCGTGAAAAGGGGTTTTCCTTTTTTTTGTTTGGTAATTATTTATCAAAATCATTGCGTGAAGAGAATAAAGATGTTATTATAAATGTACAGTGTACGAATAAAATGGAAGGAGATAAGCGATGGCAAAAAAAATAGGATTTAGTCAAGCAGCGCTCGAGATGATGGAAGAGCGCGGAATAAAAGAAGAAGACGTAGCCAGGGCAGTGGAAACAGCCGAAAACGGAGGCGACAAATTGTATACCGAAAGCGGGGATTTTTTGGCCAAGGCTATGGTTGGAAATTATACGGTATATGCCGGATACAAAGAATCGGGCGATTCGCTTGTGGTAGACAACGCATACGGACACAGAGTTACAATCATGGAATACGAGGGATAGGGGGATAAGTAATGAAGGAATGGTATTGCGCAAAAGACAAAGTAAAGATGGAAGAGGTATATGACATAGCGCTAATGTATGGAGACATGGAATTACCGGAAGCCGAAGGCTTGAGATGTCCGGTATGCGGAGCCCAGTACATAGACGAGGAAACGGTAACGGGAGAGCTTGCATCTGCAGAGCAGATGCTGGAGGCAAAATAAGAGCCCACAAGGAATACCACAAATAGAAAGGGGAGAAGAGAATTGAGAGAGTATGACGTGCTGGTGCTCGGAGGAGGATCGGGAGGCTGCGCATCTGCGATAAGGTCGACAGACCTTGGCAAGAAAGTGGCGCTTATCGAGTACCGAAAGAAAGACGGAATAGGCGGGACCTG
>Ga0102926_1002219_pt1 | contig 11317 bp, 13 predicted proteins | sample SalPonR1_A_D2_MG_FD_78173 | JGI IMG/M metagenome (GOLD analysis project Ga0102926, IMG submission 78173) | Salt pond soil microbial communities from South San Francisco under conditions of wetland restoration - Salt Pond MetaG R1_A_D2_MG | ecosystem: Environmental > Aquatic > Marine > Intertidal...
CACGGCCTCGACCTGGGACATCAGCTCCTCGTCGATGGAGAGACGGCCCGCGGTGTCGAGCATGTAGACGTCATAGCCGCCAAGCGAGGCCTGCGTCTTTGCCCGCCTGGCAATGGCGACCGGGTCCTCGCCCTTGACGATGGGCAGGGTATCGACGCCGATCTGCCGGCCGAGGATCTCGAGCTGCTCCATGGCCGCGGGGCGATTGACGTCGAGCGAGGCCATGAGCACGCGCTTGCCGTCCTTTTCCTTGAGGCGTTTGGCCAGTTTGGCGGTGGTGGTGGTTTTACCGCCCCCCTGAAGGCCAACCATCCGGATCGGGGCCGGCGGGTTGTCGATTTTCAGCGCGCCGGGATCTTCGGCGCCGGTGAGAGTATCGACAAGGGCGTCGTGGACGATCTTGACGACCTGCTGGCCGGGGGTGACGGATTTGGTGACCGCTTGGCCGGTGGCCTGATCCTGCACCTTCTTGACGAAGTCGCGCGCGACGGGCAGCGAGACGTCAGCCTCAAGCAGGGCGACGCGGACTTCGCGCAGGGCGGTTTTGACGTCTTCCTCGGTGAGCGAGCCTTGTTTGGTCAGCCGATCGAAGACACCGGACAGGCGTTCGGACAGATTTTCAAACATGTCGCGGCCTCCTTCGCCGGTTTCAGGTTCTGCCCCCAAGGTAGGTAGGGACGTATCAAATCACAAAGGCCCCCACGGGCGAAACTCGCTGGTGGGGGGCGATCCCGGGCTTGGCCCAAGGGACCGGAAGCATCGGGGACTTCCGGAGATTTGAGAGGGCTTTACTGTGGCGGAGGGGATGAGTCAAGCGCGGGCCCGCGTGGCTGGCGGGCCCGGTGGTGCCTTTAGGCGGCTTGGGTGAGTTGTGCGATCTGGTCTTGGGCGCGGCTGAGGCTGGCCTCGGCATCGAGGGCCATCTGGTCGGCGGCGACAACGATGACATCGGTGATGCCGATGAAGCCGAGGATGTGGCGCATGTAGGTCGAGGCGAAGTCGATCTCGGAGCCTGCGGCGGTGCCGCCCGAGGCCATGGCGAGGACGGCGCGTTTGCCTGTCAGAAGGCCCTCGGGGCCATTGGCGGTGTAGCGGAAGCTGCGGCCCGCGCGGGCGACGTTATCGACCCAGGCCTTGAGGGCGGCGGGAGGTGCGAAGTTATAGACCGGCAGCCCGATGACGATGGTCTCGGCGGCCTCGACCTCGGCTAGAAGCTCATCGGAGAGCGCCAGCGTTTCGGCTTGGGCCGTGGTGCGGTCCTCGGGCGGGGTGAAGTTGGCGGTCACCCAGCTTTCGGTGATTTGCGGCACGGGTGTTTGCGCCAGATCGCGATGGGTGATCTTGGCCCCGGCATATCCCTTGGCGATGCGGGCGGTCAGGTCACGGGTGACGGAGCCTTGGGTGCGGGCGGAGCTGTCGATGCGGAGTAGGGGTGTCATGCGGGTCCTCGTTGGGTTGCGTTTGGATGTTGAGGATCATTTTGCATTGTGCTTAAATAAACTCAATACAAGGTATTCAACATTAATTGTTTGCCTGCGCACAAAATTGGATGACATGACATGGATAATTGGGACGAGATTCGCACGGCCTTCAACGTGGCCCGTGTCGGCACGGTCAGTGGCGCGGCGGAGGTGTTGGGCGTTCATCATGCCACGGTGATCCGGCATATCGACGCCTTGGAGGAACGGTTGGGCGTGAAGCTGTTTCAACGCCATGCGCGCGGCTACACGCCGACCGAAGCGGGTGAAGACCTGATGCGCGTGGCGCAGGCCACCGACGATCAGTTCGCGCAGCTTTCGGGCCGGATCAAGGGGCGCGGCAATGATGTCTCGGGCGATCTGGTGGTGACCTCATTGGGCAGTGTGAGCCATTTGCTGGTGCCGGTGCTGACCGCGTTTCAGCAGGCCCATCCCGAGATCGTGGTTAGATACCTGACCGGGGACCGTCTGTTCCGGTTGGAATATGGTGAAGCGCATGTGGCGGTGCGGGCCGGGTCGGCCCCCGACCAGCCCGACAACGTGGTGCAGCCCTTCGTGACACAGGATTTCACCCTGTTTGCCAGCGATGGGTATATCGCGCGGCATGGCGTGCCCAAGGGGGAAGACGATCTGGCGGATCATTGGTTCGTCGGCGCGGATGACATTTCATCGCGGGCGCCGTTCTTCCAGTGGATGCATGCGACCATACCGTTGGAGCGGATCATTTTCCGCAGTGGCGATGTTCACGCGCAACGCCGTGCCATTCAGGAGGGTGCGGGTATCGGTTTCATGTCGCGTTTGCATGCCCGTGAAATCGGTGACTTGACCGAGATCATGCCGCCGCGCAAGGACTGGGCCGCGCCCTTATGGCTTGTCACGCATATGGATTTGCACCGCACGAGCAAAGTGCAGGCCTTCCTGTCTTTCCTCAAGGAGCGCTCGGCGGACTGGGCCGCAATATGACCGATGCGGTGCGTGGCCATTTGGCGATGCTGCTGTTTTCCGGGCTGATCGCGGGGTCATTCTCGCTCAGCTCATTGGCGAGCCCCTATATCGCATCGACCGCGATGAACGCGCTGCGCTTTGCTTTGGCGGCCCTCATTCTGGGGGTCGTGGCGCATCTGCGCGTGGGCTTGCGCCCCGCGCAGTTTCGCGCGCCGTGGCGCTTTGTGGTTCTGGGCGGGCTGATGGGGTTTTATTTCGTCACCATGTTCGAGGGGCTTAAAACCGAGCCGCCGGTGAGCCTGTCGACGGTCTTTACCCTGACCCCGGCGATTTCGGGACTGTTTGGGTATATCCTGCTGCGGCAGGCCACGACCCGGCGCATGGCTCTGGCCCTGAGCATTGGCGCTCTGGGCGCGGTGTGGGTGGTGTTCCGCGCCGATTGGCAGGCTTTCCTCGCGTTCGAGATCGGGCCGGGGGTGGCGCTTTTTTTCTTGGGCTGTGTGGCGCATGCGCTATACACGCCGTTGGTGCCGCGCCTGAACCGGGGCGAAAGCCCGATTGCCTTTTCCTTCGGGGCGCTGGTGGCGGCGACGGGGATGATCTTGGTGGCCGGGTGGAGCGATATTCGCGCCACGGATTGGGCCAGCCTGCCGCCCATTGTCTGGATCGCGATTGGCTACACGGCGGCCATGGCGACGGCGGCGACCTTCGTGCTGTTGCAATATGCCTCGCTTCGCCTGCCGAGTGCGAAGGTCATGGCCTATATTTACCTCACGCCGGTTTGGGTGATTGTCTGGATGGCGGCGCTGGGTGAAGGCCTGCCGCCATTGAAGCTATTGCCTGGGGTTGGGGCGGTCCTTGTGGCCTTGGCGCTGTTGCTCAAGGATGAGCATGGATCACAGGAAGCCTGAGTGTCTCAGGCCGCGTTTCAACTGTCGGAAAAAGACTTGTGGAATGTTCGGATCACGCCCTTTGCCGGGTGGCAGCAGGGGGTTGAGGGTGACAAGCTCAGAGTCGCAGAAGGTGCGGATTTGCGCCACGAGGGCGTCAAACACGTCCTGACGGTGGCGGCGTTGTATGAGGCCCACGCGGGTGCCTTTTTGCAAGACAAAGGGCGCGAGGTGGAAGGCCGATCCATCGGGGCCAACGATCTGTTTTGCGGCCATGTAGCGCGCGCATTGGTCGGCCAAGGAATGTTTCTGGGGGTGGAAGATGGTGTAGCCCGCTTTAGCCATGGTCTGTTCGACCAGATCTTCCTTGTCCATGGCCTGCGCCGCATCTTTGAGCGCGGTGCGCGAAATATAGAGTTTCTCGGGGCCGTCGGGGGTGATCTGCGATGTAAGGCGGTGGCGGATGTGCTGCCGGAATTCGGGCGTGGCGGTGAGCCAGTTCATGTGCCCGAACCCTTGGGTCGGCACGTAGAGGGTTTCGACCTTGATCGGGGTTTCGGCGATATGCACGGGCAGGCCACCGGACAACAGATCGAAGAATTGCCCCAAACGGCGGCGCATGACAGCACCGAAATCAATACCGTGCTTGGGGATCACGACGATACCGTCGCAGGGTTTCGCCTGATGATCCAAGGCCCAGAGCCTTGTGATGGTTTCCACGAGGAAATGGCCGAAATGGTGCCGCCCCAGCCCGGCAAAGAGATGGCACCCGTGTAGCGGGGTGGCTGTTTCGGGCGCTTGCGGTATCCCGGTCATCCGGCCCGCCGAAAGCCGGGTAGCAGAGGTGTCACAAAAAGAGCCGTCGGCACGAAGCACGCCGCAAGCCTGTTCGGGGCCTTCGGTCATGGACACGACCGTGGCCCCTTTCAGGGTTTCGACCTGTGCCTCGGGCAGGGGGCCTTTGGGGTCAACCATCCTCGGGCAGTTCCTTGGCAAGGAAGCGTTCAAACGCGTCGAGGTTCACGGCCTCGAATTGGCCAAAGCCCTGCATCCAGATGCTGGCATCGCGCAGGGCGTCGGGTTCAAGTTTGCACCATTTCACGCGGCCGCGCTGTTCTTGGCTTATGAGGCCTGCGCGCGTCAGGATGCCAAGGTGCTTGGAAATCGCGGCAAGGCTTTTGTCAAACGGGGTGGCGACATCGGTAACGGCCATGTCGTCCTCAAGTAGCATGGCCAGAATGGCCCGCCGGGTGGGATCGGCGAGCGCGTGGAAGACAGTATCAAGGTCATCGGCCATGGGCCTTGTTAAGCCGCGCGTTTGCGGCGGCGTCAACTGCTTTTGGGGTATTTGATCTGCCGCAAGGCAGTGGCATGCGCGCCTTTCTAGGTTGGATGCGCGATGCAAATCGGAAACGCGAAAGGATAGTTTATGTTCAGCAAGATCATGGTGCCGGTGGATTTGGTCCATAAAGAGAGTTTGGGTAAGGCGCTTGAGGTGGCCGGCGACATGGCCAAGCGGCATGGAGCCAGTATCGAGGTGGTCAGCGTCGGTGGCGCGCTTCCGGGGAAGCTGGGCCATACGCCGGAGGAGTTCGGTGAGACCGTGAAGGCATTTGCCAAGGACTTGGCCGATAAATTCGGCGTGCCGGTAGAAGGCGATCCGGTCATCAGCCATGACCCGGAGATCGAGACCACAGGCGCCTTGATGCGCGAGATCGAACGCACCGGTGCCGATCTGGTTATTGTGGCCAGCCACGAGCCGGGGGTTCTGGAGCATGTCTTCTCCTCTCATGGCGGGTATATCGCGCAACATGCCAAGTGCTCGGTTTTCGTGGTGCGCTAGGGGTGGTCAGAGAGTGATTTTGAATAGGGTCGCTTGGCAATCCCGGGCGGCCCTTTTTCTATTCTCAACCGTTTGGTTGAATATGGGTCTGGGGCAAGAATAGCGGATTGGGCGCCTGCGGCAGAATATCAGCGGAGTCTGCGGGTCGGGAAATTCATAGTGTATTCAGAGGGTTGGCAGGTCTTCGGCAACGCGGTTCGCGCGCTTGACTCAGGGGGCTGCGCGGCATAGCACATGGCCAACCGTTTTGGAGGGGCATAAGGTGACCGATCCGGACCAAGGCAAGCGCCTAGAGGAGCTTGAGGACAGGATCGCGAAGCTCAAGCACAAGGAGCAGCCGAAAGCCCACCAAGAGGAGCACTATAGCCAGGCGCAACAAGCGTGGCGGATGGTGATCGAACTTGTGACCGGTCTCATGATCGGGTTTGGCATTGGGTACGGGCTGGATAGCCTGTTCGGGACGATCCCGATTTTCCTGGTGCTGTTTACATTTCTGGGCTTCGCGGCCGGTGTGTTGACGATGATGCGCAGCGCCGCCGAGATGCAGAAGGCAAACATGGCCGAAAAGGCCGACGACGACACAGCGCCCGATACGGGCGACGAGGAGAGGACGAAAGATGGCGACTGAAGCGCAGGGCGAAGAAGGCGGTCTGGTATTCCACCCAATGGATCAGTTCATCGTGAAGCCTTTGTTCGGGGACGGCCCGGTGGGCCTGTTCACGATCACCAACGTGACGCTTTGGATGGCCCTGACCGTGGTTGCGGTTGTCCTGCTGATGGTTCTGGGCACCTCGAAGCGCTCGACCATCCCCGGGCGGATGCAGTCGGTGGGTGAACTCGCCTATGGCTTTATCTACAAGATGGTGGAAGACGTGGCCGGCAAGGATGCCGTGGGCTTTTTCCCCTACATCATGACCCTGTTCATGTTCATCGTGTTCGCCAACTTCCTTGGTCTTATCCCGATGTCCTTCACCACCACCTCGCATTTCGCGGTAACGGTGCTTCTGGCGCTGCTGGTCTTCTTGACCGTGACGGTCGTGGGCTTCGTGAAGAACGGCGCCGGGTTCCTAGGGCTGTTCTGGGTGTCGAGCGCGCCGCTTGCGCTTCGCCCGATCCTGGCCGTAATCGAAATCATTTCCTACTTCGTGCGCCCTGTCAGCCACTCCATTCGTCTGGCGGGCAACCTGATGGCCGGTCACGCGGTGATCAAGGTGTTCGCGGGCTTCGCCGCGATTGCCGTGGTCAGCCCGGTGTCGGTTCTGGCGATCACCGCGATGTACGGCCTTGAGGTGCTGGTGTCCTTCATCCAGGCCTATGTCTTTACCATTCTGACCTGTGTGTACCTGAAGGATGCGCTGCATCCGTCGCACTAGGTCGCACCAACTGCGGTGCGCAGTGAATGCGCACCCTACAGAAACCCTGAATTACTAACTTCCAATCGTAAGGAGATACATCATGGAAGGCGAACTCGCACATATCGGCGCTGGTCTGGCTGCAATCGGTTCTGGCGCTGCGGCCATCGGTGTGGGCACCGTGGCAGGCAACTTCCTGTCGGGTGCCCTGCGCAACCCGTCGGCGGCTGCCGGTCAAACCGCCACCCTGTTCATCGGCATCGCCTTCGCAGAAGCCCTGGGGATCTTCTCGTTCCTCGTCGCTCTGCTGCTGATGTTCGCCGTCTAAGCCCACGGAACCTTATCCTTACGCGCGGGCGGCCTGATCAACGGGCCGTCCGATAGTGAGACACAGTTCCGACGGAGGACGCGATGGCGACCGAAACAACAGCGGGCACCGCAAGCAAATGTGTCGTTGACGGCTCTGCCGTCGGTATGCCGCAGCTTTGCTTTGACTGGTGGCCCAACCAGATTTTCTGGCTCATTGTCACGCTCGTCGTGATCTTCTTCTTCCTGTCGCGCATCGCGCTGCCGCGGATTGCTGCCGTGCTGGCCGAGCGTCAGGGAACCATCACCAACGATCTGGCCGCTGCCGAAGACCTCAAGGCGAAAGCTGTCGAGGCCGAGGAAGCCTATAACAAGGCTCTGGCCGACGCCCGCGCGCATGCGCAGGACATCGTCAACCAGACCAAGGCCGAGATCAAAGCCGAACTGAATGACGCAACGGCGAAAGCCGATGCAGAAATCGCGGCCAAGGCGGCGGAAGGCGAAAAGAAAATCGCCGAAATTCGCGCCAATGCCATGGAAAGCGTCAAGGATGTTGCTAAGGACACCGCCAAGGAATTGGTCACTGTCATGGGCGGCAAGGCCGACGCGAAATCCATCACCGCGGCGATCAACGCACGGATGAAGGGGTAACCGATATGGCACGATACATCGCATTCATCGCCGCCATGACCATGGCCAGCCCCGCAATGGCCGCCAAAGGCCCGTTCTTTTCGCTGGGCAACACCGACTTTGTGGTTCTGTTGGGGTTCTTGGTCTTTATCGGCGTTATCTTCTACTTCAAGGTGCCTGGCCTTCTCGGCCAAAAGCTGGACGAGCGCGCCGAGGGCATCAAATCCGAGTTGGACGAAGCCCGCGCCCTGCGTGAAGAAGCACAGACCCTGCTGGCCAGCTATGAGCGCAAGCAGAAGGAAGTGCAGGAGCAGGCCGACCGCATCGTGGCCCATGCCAAGGATGAGGCCGCAGAAGCCGCTGAGCAGGCCAAGGAAGATCTGAAGAAATCCATCGCCCGACGCATTCAGGCCGCGGAAGATCAGATCGCTTCGGCCGAGGCCAATGCCGTCAAGGAAGTGAGCGACAAGGCGGTTGCGATCGCCGTGGGTGCCGCAAAGGACGTGGTGGCCAAGCAAATGACCGCGACCGAAGGCAACAAGCTGATTGACGACGCGATCAGCCAAGTGGACGCCAAACTGCACTAAGGTTCAGCGGGCTCACTGGAATTGAAAAAGCCCGGATCATGTGATCCGGGCTTTTTGCTGTTCCGACCACCGGGCCGGGGTGTGTTGCGTGGGGCTCCGGGTCAAGCCCGGGCCCGGTGTTTTAGGCAGACTGCGCAAATGAAAGGGGGCCGTTGCACCGGCCCCTCAATCACTCCTGCCATGTGACTGATGTCGCTATTGGAGTTTCGGAATAACGAGTGTCTGGCCGACGCTCAGATGACTTTCATTCGGAAGCGCATCGGCATTGGCCGCCAAAATCGCGGTGCCATGTTCGGTGCGGCCATAGTATCGGTAGGAAATCGAGGCCAGCGTGTCGCCGGGCGCAACGGTGTGCGTGTAATGCCCGGGGTCGACCGGTTGCGAGAGGGTCGCGAGCAGGGCCGAGGTATCGACGCGCCCGTCGGAGGTAATCAGGCTTTCGGGGACGTCCACCTTGCCCTTGTCGGCGGCGTCGTTCACCAGCGCGCCTATGTAATCCTCGGATTGACCTTGCTTGAGGGCGCTCAGGATCATGGTTTCGAGACGCGTATCACCTGTGACCTTCGGTGCGGGTTGCGGTGCGACCGTGTTCGAAACTTTCGGCGCGGCGTCCGCGGTGGTCGGACCCGCGGTGACATCGAGATCTTTGAGGGCTTCGAAATCGGTGTCTTGTCGCGTGACAGCCGGCTCGTGCTGTACCACTTCGGGGACATGCGCGGCGTGACGCGGGGTCGATGGCTGCATCATGATCAGCGCTACGGTGATGCTAATGAACCCTGCGGAAATCAAGACGATACGGATCATGCGGCAAAGGCCCTTAAATTCGAACAGGTGCCGGAGATTTCCTTGGCGCCGCGATCGGCATCACACAGCCTGCGCAGTAACCGGTGCCGTTTTCGTTGCGGCGCTTTCTCCTGACACACCTGCTTTACTGCCCGATGTGACAACAAGTTGTAGATGCTGCCTCAAGATATAGGCGAATTTTTGCAAATCCGTCAATATGGAGTGATTCGGAAAATGCCGCTTTCGCCCCTGTTTTTAAAGGCCATGAGAGTTTTCCGAATCGTTTCAAGGGTTTGGCAAAATTGCGATTATCCGTTTTCTCGCAAGATCGCCCCGGCGAGGTAGAGTGAACCGCAGATGAGCACGCGCGCTGCGGGTGTTTCGGCGGTGATCGCCGTGATCGCCTCAAGCGCCGTGTCGGCGGTTTGTGCCGGCAGGCCGACGGTGCGGGCGGCTTGGGCGGTATCCTTGGCGGGAAGGGTATTGGCCTCTCCGGGGATGGAGATGGCGGTCAGGCTGTTGGCTTGTTCGGCCAGCGGCGCGAGGTAGCCCGAGATGTCCTTGGTATTGAGCATCCCGCAGATGAGGTGCGTGGGCCGTTCGGGGAGCGAGGCCAAGAGGCGGCCAAGCGCTTGCCCTGCGGCGGCGTTGTGGCCGCCATCCAGCCACAGTTCGGCCTGCGGGGCGGCGTCGGTCAGTGGGCCGGTCTTGAGGCGTTGCATCCGGGCGAGCCATTGGGCGGAGGTCACGGCGCCGTCGAGCGCGGTATCGCCCATGCCAAGGTAACGCAGGGCGGCAATTGCGGCACCGGCGTTCTGGATCTGGTGGTCCCCCGGCAGGTTGGGCAGGGGCAGGTCGCGCAGACCGTTTTCGTCCTGATAAATCAGGCGGCCCCGTTCCTGTGTGACATGCCAGTGCTGGCCATAAGCGAAAAGCGGAGCGCCGAGGCGGCGGGCGGTTTCTTCGATCACCTCTAGCGCCTCGTCTTCCTGCGGGCCGACGATGCAGGGGACGCCACGCTTGATGATCCCGGCCTTTTCGCTTGCGATCTTGGGCAGCGTGTTGCCCAAGAATTGTTCGTGGTCCATGGACACGGGCGTGATCATGGTCAGGGCGGGATTGGACAAGACGTTGGTGGCGTCGAGCCGCCCGCCAAGACCCACTTCGAGCAGGGTGTAATCCGCGCTTACGCGATTCATGGCGAGGAGTGCGGCGCAGGTGGTGATCTCGAAATAGGTGATGTCGCCACCGTTGTTGGCGGCATAGCATTCATCAAGCACGGCGGTCAGGTCGGGTTCCGAGATCAACTCACCGGCCAGCCGGATACGTTCGTGAAAGCGTGCGAGGTGCGGCGAGGTATAGGCGTGGACCGATTTGTCCGCCGCCTCAAGCCCGGCGCGGATCATCGCTTGGGTGCTGCCCTTGCCGTTGGTGCCGGCGATATGGATCACCGGCGGCAGGGCGTCTTGCGGGTTGCCCAAGGCCCCAAGCAGCCGCCAGACGCGATCAAGCGTGAGATCAATGATTTTCGGGTGGAGCGACATCATCCGGTCAAGGATGATGTCCGATGTTGGCCCGCTCATTCCGCTTTGTTGTCTTCTTTGGAGGCGTCGGCCTTGCCTGCCTCGGCCAGTTCTGAAGGGTCGGGGGCGGGCAGGTCACCGCGCACGGCGGGCGGCATGCCCATCAGCATGCGGGTGATGGTGATCAATTCATCGCGCATTTCGGTGCGCGGGGTCACCCGGTCAAGCATGCCGTGATCCAGCAGGTATTCGGCCCGTTGGAAGCCCTCCGGCAGCTTTTCACGAATGGTTTGTTCGATCACGCGCGGCCCGGCAAAGCAGATCAGGGCATTGGGTTCGGCGATATGGACGTCACCCAGCATCGCGTAGGAGGCCGTGACCCCGCCGGTGGTGGGGTGGGTCAGGACCACGATATAGGGCAACCCTGCCTCTTTGAGCATCTGGATGGCCACCGTGGTGCGTGGCATTTGCATCAGGCTGAGAATGCCTTCCTGCATACGGGCACCACCGGCGGCCGAAAACAGGATAAGCGGGCGTTTGAGTTTAACCGCCTCTTCAGCGGCGGCGATGATGGCGTTGCCCACATACATGCCCATTGACCCGCCCATGAACGAGAAATCCTGTGCTGCGGCGACGATGGGGGTGCGGCCCATTTCGCCGGTGGCCACGAGCATGGCCTCTTTCTCGCCGGTGGATTTTTGCGCGGCGCGCATACGGTCGGGATATTTTTTCTGGTCCCGGAAATGCAGGGGGTCGGCCGTGGGCGCGGGAACTTTGATCTCGGCGAAAGCGCCGCCGTCGAAGAGGGCGGCAAAGCGTTCCCGCGGGGTGATCGCCATGTGATGCCCGCAGTTGGTGCAGACATTCAGATTGGTGCTGAGTTCGCGGTGAAACAGCATGGTGCCGCAGTCATCGCATTTGGACCACAGGTTCTCGGGCATCTCGCGGCGCGAGAAGATCGAGTTGATGCGTGGGCGCAC
>Ga0102926_1002224_pt1 | contig 11311 bp, 10 predicted proteins | sample SalPonR1_A_D2_MG_FD_78173 | JGI IMG/M metagenome (GOLD analysis project Ga0102926, IMG submission 78173) | Salt pond soil microbial communities from South San Francisco under conditions of wetland restoration - Salt Pond MetaG R1_A_D2_MG | ecosystem: Environmental > Aquatic > Marine > Intertidal...
GACGCAAGCTGAGAACCGAGATTGTCCCTTGCGGTCCTGAGCTGGCTTTCAATCGCATTGTAATTTGCCATATCCACTTCACTGTCGTCCAATTCAATCAACAGCTTGTCCTTTTCCACACGTGCCCCTGTATTTGTATTTATTGTCTCAATATATCCATCGCCCGAAACGTATATGTCAACTTGCTTGTTGGGAACGACTTCGCCCACAGCCACATATGTGTGCTCAACCACATCCCTCTTCATTGACATCAATTCTATTGGCGTATTCTTTGCCTCTTCCTCAATTGTGTCGACATCCGCGGCGCATCCTGTTATCATCATTGCCGCAAGAGACAAGCCCAAAAATATCATAATGTTTTTTTTCATGGCTTCATGTCCTTTCTGTTGAACAATCCATAAATTGTCGGTATATAAACCAGCGTCAGCAAGGTTGTTACCATAAGTCCAAAAATCAAGGCAAAAGAGAACTGCGCATAATAGGCTTCCTTGAAGGCAAGGGGAAGCACTCCGCTTATTGTAGTGAGTGTTGTTGCCAGCACGGGATTGAGCCTTGTCCTGCCGGCTTCTTTTATGGCCTCTGCTACATCCTTTCCTTGTTTTCTCAAATAGTTTATATATTCAATAAGCACAATGGCGTCATTTACAGCAATTCCGATAAGAGCAACCAATCCCATAAAGGCGTAGAAACCAAATTCATTGCCGGTCAATACAAGTCCCCATATGACCCCTATGAAGCCCATTGGCAATGTGGTAAGTATTATGAACGGCTGTCCAATCGACTTGAACTGCAGTGTCAATATTATGAACACCAGAAAAACGGCAAGAATCATGCTCTGCAAAAGATTCCCGAAATTCTGTTCAATGCCTTCCACGTCGCCGGCAAATTTGATTTCGATTCCTTGCGGCAGTGTGTTTTCAGGATAAATCGATTTGATTTGATTTACCACATCATTCACATTGTATCCTTCGCGCAAATCTGCCGAAATGGTGATGACCCTCTCCCCCTCTTTCCTTGAAATGCCCGATATGCCGCTGACTTCCTCAATGTCGGCAAAGCTGCTGAGTGTGAACATGTTGCCAGTAGGTCCCGCAATAAAGAAATTCTCGACCTTCTCAACAGCGTCGACAGCCGTCAAATCCTTTCTTAAAACGATGTCGACCTCCTCATCCGCCCTTTTCAACGTAGCCGCTTTCAGCCCGTTCAGTTCGCCTCTGAGCTGGTTGGTCATTTGAATGGGAGTCAATCCGTAAGTCAGCGCCTTCCCTTGGTCTATGTCTACAACCAGCTGTGGAACACCGTCAGTTACACTGGACTCGACATTATATACTCCGTCTATTGCGTTTATTCTGCTGTAGACCTCCGAAGCAAATTCGTTTGAAACGGCAAGGTCTTCTCCGTATATCCCTATCTCAATGGGTTTTCCTACAGGCGGCCCCGAAGCAATTCCCTGAATGTTTATAACCGCGCCAGGCACATTTTCAAGTGCCGATTCGACAAGGTTGCGGTTGTCGAAACCGCTCAATGTTTCTGTGTCGAGTTCGATTGAAATGGTCGCAAAGTCTATCTCGTTTCCGCCTACTGTAGAATTGAACTGGGTTATTGTATCTATTTCATAAAGCTTTTCTTCAATGTCACTTACCACTCCATCCGTTTCTTCAAGAGTCCGGCCTCCTGCGGTGTCAACGCTTAAAACCAGTGATGTCGGTTCGTTCACCGGAAAGAATGCAACTTTGAGAATTCCGGTGAAAAATGTGCCAAAGCTTATGAAAAGAGCCAGAAATCCAATTGCAAGCACCAAAATCCCTCTGCGTTTTTTAATGACAATCCACCATATTAAGCGACTGTATCCTTCTGTCAAACGAGTCTCTTCCAAGCCTTTTTCCGAGACATACTTGGTTCTAAAAAACATCAATATGGTAAAAATCGACACCATTATTATTGTAATCCACATGCTGCCGACTCCCCTGAAGGCTACGTAACTCAAAACAGCAACTGCCAATGTTCCGCCTACAACACGAACCCTTTTTGTTAATTGAAATTGCTTTCCAACAAGTATCTTTGCTGAAAGACTAGGTGTTATGGCCAATGAAACAAAAAGCGATACAGAAACCGTTATCATAATAGTTACTGCAATAGGGGAAACAAAGTTGCCAAGAACACCCGGCAAAATGGCCAATGGGAAAAAGGCAGCCAATGTTGTCATCGTTGCGGATGTAACCGGAAAAGCGACTTGGTTGGTACCGTAGAATGCGGCTTCAAAAATTGAATACTCTTTCCTGTGCAGGCGATCGATGTTTTCCATCACAATAATTGAATTGTCCACAAGAAGGCCCAGCGCCACTATGAGTCCCAGAACCACAAAAGTGTTGAATGTCAGATTGAAAAGGTTTAAAATCCCCAAAGTTCCAAGCAAGCTTAGAGGAATGCTGATGGATACGATAAGCGATTCCCTGAGCCCTATGAAAAGGAACAGCACAATGATTACAACCAGCAAACCCGACCATGCGCTGCTTTCTATCTTGCCCAAGTCATTGTCCACATTGACCGCCAGGTCGTTGGAAACATTGACCGTGACATCATCTGTGTATAGTGTGCCTTTAGATTCCTCCAGCAATTCCTTTACGGCCAGGCTTGTGCCTATAACATCGCTGTTGACTTCCCTGTTGACCGTAAGAAACAAAGACGGCAAAGCCTCCTTGTTCAAACCTCTGATGAATGTCCTGTTGTAGCTGTCTACAGGAGCAAGCCCTTCAACCACCTGGGCCACGTCCTTTATATATATCCCCTCTTTTATAAAGGTGTTCTCGATGTCCGAAATACTGGTGTAGGACTCGTCCACTCTTAGGTTGTATCTCACACCATTGAGCGGAAGTTCCCCAAGCGGAGCATCGAAATTGTTGACTTGTATTGCCTCCCTTATTTGATTGTAATCGATTCCGTACTTCATCATCTTTAGCTCATCCAATACGACTTCGATTTCCCGGGACACTTCCCCATTTATAGTAACGCTGTCAATCCCCTTGACGCCTTCAATTTCATCCTTAATGTCGTTTGCTATGTTTGTAAGCTGCGGCAGTTCATAGTCGCCAGCTACGCTTATGTTCATAAGCGGAAGAAAGTCTGCTGTGGAAAGGACGAATGATTCCGGGTTGCCGACCCCATCGGTAAAACTGATTTCCCTGAGCGCATTGTCCAATTCGATTTTCTTGCGGTCTATGTCAACAGAATCGAGAAACGTGGCATTTACAACAGATATTCCAAACCCTGTTTCGGAGGCAAGAGTATCGATATCCTCAAGGTCCTTTACCTTGTTTTCAATCTTCTTAGTGACCAATGTTTCTACATCCTCGGGGCTTGCACCCGGAAATGCGGTCTGGATTATTATTTCAGGAAATTCAAACTCCGGCAACGATTCCTTTGGAAGGTTGGCGAATCCAAGCAGTCCGACGCTTAAAATCAGCAAAATTACCAAAATGGACAACTGAAACTGATTGATGAAAAGCCGGGCGATTTTCCCAAATATATTGATTTTGATGGATCTTTCATCTTTATTCATAATTTTTCCTTCGTTTGCATTTTTTATTCTCGACTTTTTCTATCGAGTGATACATGTGTAATAATTACCCAAATAATCCGTGTAAATTCATGCTGTTTTCATTTCTAAAGAAAGTTAATATTCTTATTGCCCAACATCCTTTTTCATCTTTATATACATTTACAACATCATTATTAGTTGAATAAAGAGTAATTATCGCATTCGATTGATGTTTTTTCATTTTGTGGAACTTTATCATGTTACCCTCCGTCAAAGTAATAAGTCTTAAAAAAATAAATCAAAAAAGGAGAAAAAACTAATGAAAAAACGAGCAGCATTAATTATATTGTCTGTATTATGCATGGCAAACATAGGGGTGGCTTTCGCAGGCAGCGATGCCGAGCCGATTCAGTTGCCAGCCGTATACACAGAAACTGCAATTCCATCGCTATACAATGAAGCCGAGCCAGTTCCGGTATTATACACTGAAGAAAATCCGCTTCTGATATCAGAAAAACCCGAATTCAAATGGAACAGCGAAGGAAAATCCGGCGTAATTGAAAACTCCCTAATACGCAAAAACAATTCTATGTATTTTCCTTTAAGGGAAATAGCCGAAACGATGGGGTTTTCTCTAAAATGGAATAGTGTGAACAGAAGCGTAGATATAGCCAAGAACGATTTCGTTTCTAAAATGCACATCGACAACACGGATTTTAGCGTCAACGGCTCTTTTGAAAAACTCAATTCGAATCCCCTTGTTGTTGAAGGACGCACTTATCTTTCTGAAACCGATATCGAAAACATACTCGGTCTTTTCATTACACTGGATGAAACCGATTTATTTCTTAATGCTTCAGATGTTGAAATACTCGAGGGAAGCGAAAAAGCGATCAAAGACTGGCTTGGAAAAAACAAGGAAACTTCTGGAACCCATATAAAGACAATTAACGGAATATCATATGTTTTGATTGTCGAAGAGGAGAAAAACACAGGCGGATACGCCTTCAATTTTAGCAACATTGAAATAGATGGCGGCGTCCTCCGAGTCGAGTACAGTCTTAACCCACCAGCAGATATGGCCACGCAGGCTCTGGCAAAGCCTTACGCCTTGCTTAAAGTATCTTCAGAGATTTCGGAAGTGAAAGTCGACCACTACAATTACACGGGAACCATAAGCGACCTTAAATTCGAAGAACACGGCGCAACGCTTTATCTTGAGGGCGGAAACCTTGAAGAAAGAATCGATGACCTAGTTGTCCGGGTAGGAATGGACATGATAATCGAAGACGGCACAGCAAAAGATTTTAAGATTGGAACCGTGCTGGACATTCAGTATTCATTCTCTACTAAAAGCATACCAGCCCAAACCAATGCCGAAAAAATCAGAGTAATTGAAACGCCAGAGATTTTTTCGACATACACAGGAGCAGTCAAAGAAGTGACCGAAAATGACAAGAGCTTTTCAATACTCCTTTCAAAGGACGAAAACCATATGAATGACTTGATTGTCCATATTAAAAAGGGAAGCTACATGGAATCTGAAATGTATGAATTGGACGGCAAAACCGTTACAGTTGAATACACAATCTGCACAATGAGTCTTCCTCCCCAAACATCTCCAATTAAGATTCAAGTGGAAAGGTAGCATATTTTATCATTATTTAAATAAAAATTCGGCTTGCTGAACTCAGCAAGCCGAATTTTTATAGGCAAGAAACATACCCTCTTTCCCATTTAATTATCGATTATCATTATTTTTATTATGTTTTTCGTTAATATTTCATTGACTTTCTATTCCTCCAGCTATATTCTATGTTTATAAGACAACTTCTATTAAGAATGTCACTGGAGGCTCAAACCATGAAATCAAAAATCAGCTACAGAAACATCAACAATCTGCATTCCTTAATCAAGTTTTTTTACTATGCAATTATCTTTTTTACCTCTTTGGGCTTAATTGTCCTCGTTTACATGTTCAGCATCCCCGATTCTGCCATTTCCTTTGAAAGAGGAATCCGCGGATGGATTTATTCGATAAACATGCCTCTTGGCATAGGAAGCGCTTTTTTCAGGATTTCGGGGGAAATTCCAAAAGCCATACTGCATTTTATTCCGCTCCATATGATAAATATTCGTGCCGCAATCTTTTTCGACTCACTGATAAGCAATATACTGCTTTTCATCATTACAATTATCGGACTGAAAAAGATCAATAATCTGACAAGCGACATGCTGAATAACAAAACTCCATTTCAAGCAAAACATATACATTCATTGCGGAGACTTTCATATGTCATTTTGCTTTATTCCACCTTGGGAAATACCCTTCTAAGTATTCTGACAAGCATATTTGTCACCGATATTTTTCTCGTCACAGTAGTTTTTTCATGGACTGGGGTACTTATAGGCGCACTGGGTTATATCTTTTCTGACATCACAGAGTATGGATTGTTCCTGCAGGATGAATACGACACGACACTATAAGGAGATTGGATATGGCAATTATTATACGTTTGGACCGCATATTGGCAGACAGAAAAATGAAATTGAACGAGCTTGCCAGCCTTATTGACCTTTCTCCTGTAAACCTATCTAATATTAAAACAGGCAAAATCAAGGCAATACGTTTTTCCACCTTGGATGCAATATGCAAAAACCTAGAATGCCAGCCGGGTGATATTTTGGAATATGTTGACGACTAAGCAAGAATTTCAAAATTTTTTCTTTATAAAATCAATGAAGGAATGTTTACTGAATATGCAAAAAAACCATAATCTATTTGAACTGTCATTTGATTAAAATCGCTATTAAGAGAAACCGGAATACCTTAAAAACTGTTTGACAAAGAACTCTCCAGCTCCATCGCATCCGGAAAAATAATCCATTATTCATTAAAGAACGATGATGTCTACTACCACTGTACAAAATTGAGCTGGATGGAGGATCCATAGAAAAAACAACCGGTAACGGCTAAATAGAACACCTAAACCGCATCATTCCGCTCCTTCTGTCATTTTCATCGCAGTCAGACCCGATTTCATAACAAGCCCTCGAATCGACTTGTTGTACATTGCAGGCGACTTAATATGCTTGCCGACAATATTCACTGCTATCTTGCGGCATCTTCTTTCATATCTTTTCTCCACATGGTCAAAACCTTTCTGCAGTTCTTCCGCCAGGTAAAGCGATGTCTTGAGGGCATAGCTGAATCCTTCGGCCGATGTGGGACTCGTCGCCCCCGCAGCCTCGCCTATCAAACACACACCGTCACCGGACCATCTGAGTCCCCTGATGTCCATCGTTCTTTCAATAAATGCCCCCTCCATTCTAAGGCACTCATCGAGAGCAATCCCCAAGTATTCCGATGTTTTGCGTCTCAGCAACTCAAAACGTTGGTCCAAATTTTCACCAACAGGCACCGCCGTACCCAAAATCATCGCATTGTTCTTTTGTATTGTCCAAGAATAATAATCTGTAACCTCCGAATCGAAGATGCCTGTATAGTAGGGCATTTCTTTTGAAACCGGATACCATTTCTGGAGGCTGATATATTTACGGGGTTTTATCTTTTCATCAAACAATTGTTTTCTAAGGATTGAATTGGCTCCATCGGCAACGACAAGGAATCGGCTCTTTATGATTTTCTCCCCCCCGTCGCGGCATATTATTTGCCATCCCGAATTGATTCTTTGAGCTCTTTTCACGCTGACCCCGCAATGCTTCTCCACCGAATCCGGAATCAAACCAAAGAGATACCTGTCGAACTTTTCGCGGTTCATATTGTAATAGTATCGCTGATAGTGGCGGTCCAAACCGTTGTCGAAGTCTATGGTCCTTACACTAAAAAGCTGTGGGTCTTCCAGCACACTTACGGGTATTGTAATTCCAAGCCTCGCCAGCATGTGCTGCGCATCGGGAGACAAAAGCCCTCCGCAGGCTTTGAAAAGTTTGTCGTCCTCCACCAAGTCCAGCTTCCGCTTGTCAATCAGTCCTATTTTCAATTCAGTTGATTTGGAAAGTATCCGCGCCAAGTTGCTTCCCGCCGGACCGGATCCTGCTATCAATATGTCATACATAGGCTTCTCCCTGTTCGAATTTATGGTTGCTTATAAGTATAATCATTAATTCTATCAAACAAATTTCATTTGAACAATCTTGCTCCATGAAAACCGGCTCGCCGCTCAATATGCAAACCAATCGTACCTGCTTCTCGCCATTTCCATATATTCTTCCGCATCGACTATATTTTCCGCATAAAGCCTGTGCCAAACCTCCGGAACAGGCATTTCAAAGTAGAGTTTTTCCCTTTGAGCTTCCAGCATATGCCTTGGCAACTTCATGTAATCTGCCGCGCAGATGACATTGTTTCCTGATGCTTCAGAAAGCAAAGAAAGCCAACCGAGACCCTCCATGCAACGAAGCAAATGATGGTCAATTATCAATGTATCCACACCTTTTGCCAACCTGAGTGTATTATCCCAGGCTTTTTTAATTTTGTCTTTCGTGAAACCCTGAAGATAAATGGGAGGGCCGCTTGCAAGCACCATATCCGGCTTTAATTCCAATATCTCATCTATGGTTTCATCTGTCAAAAATTGAATGTCGGAAGCATGAACAAATGTATCGTCCCCATCGGAAATCCTTGTCATTGTAACCCTTCCAAGATGCGACCCTTCCTCGCCATGCGGCACCGGACCAGAAAAAAGCAGAGATCCGTCCACCCGGCCTTTCGCTTCGCAAATGCTTCTGCCCAGTCCGAAGATTATAGCCTCTTCCCTTTGCCTGGTTTTTCCGTTTGAAGCATTGAATTTGTTTGACCAGATTTTGCATTTTTCCGGCAATTTTTTCACTTGGCTTATTGAAAGCTGGTAAGGATTTGCATCCAAAAGAGGTATGTGGTCTCCATGAAAATGGCTTATTACTATGTCTGTCGCGTCTTCCAATTCTTTGATTATACTGTCGCGTATGATTCTCCCGACTCCGATTTGGACAGGGTGGGGCATCAATCCTTTTCTGATAAAACCCAACGCTATCCCAGGATCTATGAATATTTTTCTGTCTCCGATTTTGACAAGACAACTTAGTCCCCGGACTCCAAGAGACTCCGTTCCAAGAATTTTTATTTTCATGCTGTTTATTCACCTTCTGATTTTTTTGTCCCAAGTCGGGATGTTTTTCGCAAATAGTCTTGTTTATTTAAATTCTATCACCAATCAAAATCATTTCAAAACAAAGCATTATGATCCTCAGCCCCCAGCACACCGTGCATTGAAATCGAATGGTCCACTCCAGGAGATAAATATATCCATATGGTATAATTGTATGATTCTAAGCGTCGTCTATTTGAAATAAAAAGTACTGGGGAGGTAAACAGATTGGAGTTTATAACAAAAAAATTTGAAGAATACAGTTTGAAAGATTTCTATGAAATAATAAAAATCCGCGAAGAAGTATTCATTGTTGAACAGAATTGCGTTTATCAGGAATGTGATGGAAAAGATGAAAATGCCTTTCACCTTGTCTGCATGGAAAGCGGTCAGGTGATGGCTTATTTGAGAATCCTTGAAAAAGGAGTTTCCTTTGAAGAAACATCTATAGGCAGAGTACTTGTAAAAAAAGAATATCGCAGCCTGGGATTGGGTAAAATGATTCTTGAAAAGGCAATTGAATTCATAGATAGCGAATTGAATGAATACGAAATAAGGATTTCTGCTCAGCAGTATTTGACCAGATTTTACGAGAGCTTCGGATTTAAAGTCGTTTCTGACATGTATCTGGAAGATGGAATACCCCATGTTGAAATGTTTTATTCCAAATCAAACTGAATCGGACACGATGACTTGTCTCTCGAAGCCGCGATTATCCTGAAGAAGAAATAGCAAATCGTTTATTACAGACTCTGTTTTCTAAATTCAAAAGCCAAAGAAAGAAGGCGCGTATTTGTGAAAAAAAGAAAAAGCGAATCTGTATTCAACTTGATAGCACCAATTTATGGCTTGTTTTACGAATATCAGAAAAAGGGATTTTCGAAGATGTTGGAAAGTGCCGAAAAAGAGCTGGGCCTTTCGTCATTTGAAACCATACTTGATGTGGGTTGTGGAACGGGAGCTTTATGTGCAGTTTTAAGCGAAAAAGGATTAATTGTGACCGGAGTCGATTCAGCGGAAAAGATGCTCGGTGTCGCAAGAAAGAAACCCGAAAACAGTTCGGTCCGCTTTGTGCGCGCAAATATTCTTGAAAAACAGGTCTTTGATGATAAATCTTACGACATTTCAATTGCTTCATATGTCGCGCATGGAATGAAACCAAGCGATAGAGGCCTTATGTATTCCGAAATGCAGAGGGTGACAAAATCAGCAGTTCTAATATATGACTATAATCAAAAAAGATCTCTTTTGACAACCATAATCGAATGGCTTGAAGGAGGACAATATTTTAATTTCATTAAAGACCCTGAATCCGAACTGAAAAACTGCGTCAATGAATTGAAAAAGTGTTTTTCAGAAGTCAAAGTCATCAATGTTGGTATACGGTCAGCCTTATATATCTGTACCCCAAGCTAGAATTATGCTAAATATGGAAATTTCCCAATAATTAATAGCCAAGTTTCTCATTGATTAGAACTACTTCCATATCAATATTACTCATTTTTTTAAAATGTATGACCATGCTGTTGCAGATTCTATCCGGGCTAGCGCAGTCATAGCAACGCTCCCCTCTTTTAGCGCAGGGTGTTTTTAGCTTTAGTCGCATAGCATTCTTGGGCGCCGAAATATTTCTAGCTCGCCAAATTGCTTCTTCGAGAGTTGGAATCAGTTTGTTGGTTCCGGCAACAAAGAAAACCTTCTCATGCCCAAATAGCGACCCCGCCACGCGATTACCGGTGCCATCAATGTTCACTATCTCACCTGTTTCCGACAAAGCATTTAGCGACGTAAGGAAAATTTGTGTTGTCAAACATTTCTTTGCGGTATCGGTGAAGCTCTCTCCAAACGTGCAATGCTGCGGATCAAAAACCTCATTATGGGAAGAAAGGCTTTCAAATAATTTCATACTTAGTAACGTAGCCGAATCTCCAAAGCCAACCGATTTATTATCTATTTCTTCATTTAAATATGCAGCAGCTTCCCTTGCATTTTCGAAATAAGAAACAGCATAACCATTACCTTTAAGCACACGAGAAACTTTTCCTATATCCATTTAAACTATCCTCCTCACAAATTTTAGTTTAACGCTATACTATTAATCATATCATAAGACACAGCGATATACTCAACAAAACCGTCCCCGCTAATTTGTAACAATCTTGCTATGATAGAGATTCATTAAATTTGAGTCAAACCTGAGATCGAAATGGCGCTATAGATAAGAATCAAACCCATTGCAATATTGAAAGGCTTATAATACTTGTTTAAAAATCTCTTGAATACAGATCCAAAAATAGCCCACACGACCCATGACAAGATAAAATTCGTTGTAATAAGCAGGGTAAACGGAACATAATAGGAACTTTCAAAATAGGGTACTATGAAATTGGATGTGACAGTCACGGCAAATATCAAAAGCTTCGGGTTGAGAAACTGCATTATGAATCCGTAATGAAACTTGAGCGGGTCGCCCGATTCGCCGGTTTCAGGAGGTTTCGACCTGATAACCCTGAGCGCCAGATAAGTCATGTATGCGGCTCCCGCAATCCCCATGAATGGTTTTACGGTAGGGATGATATCGAAAAGCACCACATTGAAATATGTGCTTACTGCAAAAATCAGC
>Ga0102926_1002225_pt1 | contig 11307 bp, 9 predicted proteins | sample SalPonR1_A_D2_MG_FD_78173 | JGI IMG/M metagenome (GOLD analysis project Ga0102926, IMG submission 78173) | Salt pond soil microbial communities from South San Francisco under conditions of wetland restoration - Salt Pond MetaG R1_A_D2_MG | ecosystem: Environmental > Aquatic > Marine > Intertidal...
GCATCGGCGGCCATGCTGCCTGTCCCCACCGTATCCGCATCGCATTGATAGAACTGCCGAAACCGCCCCGGCCCCGGCTTCTCGTTGCGCCAGACCGGCCCCATCGCATAGCGCCGGTAGGGCGTGGGCAAATCATTGCGGTGCTGGGCATAGACGCGCGCGAGCGGCGCGGTCAGGTCATAGCGCAGCGCCAGCCATTTCTCGTCCTCGTCCTGCCAGGCAAAGACGCCACCGCCCGGCCGGTCCACGTCGGGCAGGAACTTGCCCAGGGCCTCCACCGTCTCCACCGCGCTACTCTCCAGCGCGTCGAAGCCGTAGCGGTGATAGACCTCCGCGATCCTGCCGCGCCTGACCGCCCGCTCGGTCACCTCGGGGCCGAAATAGTCGCGGAAGCCCTTGGGCGTCTCGGCCTTGGGGCGCGGGGTCTTTCGTGGCTTGGCCATCGGTCGGCGATCCTTCGCGGCAATTCGCGGCGGGGTCTAGCCCAAGGGGCGCGCAGGGGCAAGGTTGACCGGCGCGCGCGGGCGGCGTAAGCGCGGACCATGAGCGAGATCGAGGAACGCCTGGCCCACCTCATGCGCGCGGTCGACGACCTGTCCGAGGTCGTCGCCCGGCAGGATCGCGAGATCGCGGATCTGCGCGGGCAGGTGGCGTGGCTCCTGCGCCGCGAATCGGACCGCGCGCGCGCGGGCGAGGGCAGCGTCGTGCTCGGGGCCGAACGCCCGCCCCATTACTGACCGACCGGCACGGATCGCAAACGTCACGCCCCGCAACCGGCCGGAGCCGCGTGAACGTCACCAGGATGTCACATCAACACACAACCTGCGGGCTTGCATCAGCGGCGATCTGCACGTTACACGAACAAAAGTTCAGTGAGTGCCCGCATGACCGCCCACGCCCAAGATACAGCCTGGTTCCTCGCACAGTTGAAGCCCAACTGCGCGAGACTCGCCGATAGCCATCTCAGCCGGCAGGGCTTCCGCACCTTCCTGCCGCTGGAAGAGGAAACGCGCCAGCGCAACGGCAGGTTCGTCACCGCCGAGCGCCCGCTGTTCCCGGGCTATATCTTCGTCGCCCTGAACGTGGCCCTCGGCCTGTGGCGAAAGGTCAATTCCACCCGGGGCGTCGCGCGCCTCGTCAGCTTCGGAGCAGCGCCGGCCGCCGTCCCGGAAGACCTGGTATCGCAGCTCATGCGGCGGTGCGACGGCGCGGGGAAACTTCGGGCCGGCGATGACGTGGCGGCAGGCGACACCGTCACGCTGACGACAGGGCCGTTCGCCGGCTTCGTCGCCGAGGTCGAGCGGATCGCACCCGACAGGCGCATCTGGGTGCTGATGGAGATCATGGGCGGACAAAAGCGGATTTCGGTCGGCTCCGGTCAGTTGCGCACCCTCTGACAGGTCGTGTATTGATCCGGGTATTTGAAGGGCGCGGGTCATGAAGCACGTTCTTGTTACCGGGGGGGCGGGCTATATCGGGTCGCACGCCTGCAAACTGCTGGCGCGTCGGGGTTATGTGCCGGTCGCGTTCGACAATCTCGTCACCGGCTGGGCCGATGCCGTGAAATTCGGCCCGTTCGTCAAGGGTGACCTTCTGGATCGCGCGGCGCTCGATGCCGTCTTTGCCCGATACGCCCCGGTCGCCGTGATGCATTTCGCCGCGCTGAGCCAGGTCGGCGAGGCAACCCGCGAGCCGGGCCGCTACTGGCGCAACAACCTGGCGGGCTCTCTCAATCTGGTCGAGGCCATGGTCGGGGCGGGGTGCAGGGCGCTCGTCTTCTCGTCGACATGCGCCACTCACGGCGATCAGGATGGCGTCGTTCTCGAAGAGACCAGCCCGCAAATGCCGCTCAACGCCTACGGGGCATCGAAGCGCGCGGTCGAGAACATGCTGCGCGATTTCTGCGCAAGCGACGGGATGGAAACCGTGGTGTTCCGCTATTTCAATGTCGCAGGCGCAGACCCCGAGGCCGAGATCGGCGAATGGCACGTCCCGGAAACCCACCTGATCCCGCTGATGATCGAGGCCGCCGCGGGCGCGCGCCCTGCGCTGACGATCCACGGCACGGATTACCCCACCCCCGACGGCACCTGCGTGCGCGACTACGTGCATGTCATGGACCTTGCCGATGCCCATGTCAGGGGCCTCGAATGGCTGCTGCACGGCAGGGGAAACCGGGTGTTCAACCTTGGAACCGGCACCGGATTCTCGGTCCGCGAGGTCATCGCCGGCTGTCGGGCGGCGATCGGTTGCGAGGTCCCGTGCAGCTTTGGCCCCAGACGGGCGGGAGACGCCGCCGCCCTGGTATCGGGCAGCCGCCGCGCGGCCGAGGAACTCGGCTGGTCCCCGCAACGCTCCACCCTCGAGGACATGATCCGCGATTCCTGGCGCTGGTATAAGACCGGCGGCTATTCCCGATGAGCCTTGACGAGGGCTGAGCGTGTCGCTTTTGCTACAACTTAATGGCGATCACGAAAGCGATACGCTTTCCGTGTTCTTTCGTGCCACACGCTATTAAGGAGTGTCCATGCGGTGCGGTGTCGAACGTCTGGTCCCGGTTGTTTTCGCGGCTTGCGTCATGGCCATGGCGACGCCGCTGGCAGCCGATGACCCGGCCATAGGGACCGGCTACAACAGCTATGGCTACCCCGGCCTGATCGACATGCCTGTCGCCACCAGCAGGCCCGACGGCGAGCTTGCCCTGACGGTCAGCAGCTTCGCGGGGCAGACGCGCAACACGCTCACCTTCCAGGCGCTGCCGCGCCTGTCGGCGAGCTTCCGCTATTCCGTGCTGGACAACATGAGCGAAGGCGGGACCGAAACGCTCTACGATCGCAGTTTCTCGTTGCATTACCGCTTTCTCGACGAGGCCGGCCTGCGCCCTGCCATGGCCGTCGGTCTCAACGATTTTCTCGGCACCGGCGTCTATGCCTCGGAATACATCGTCGCCACCAAGACCGTCGGCAAGCGCCTGCGCTTCAGCGCCGGGCTGGGCTGGGGGCGGCTCGGGACGAGCGGCGGGGTCTCCAACCCGCTGGGCGTCATCGACAACCGGTTCGAGACCCGCCCGGAGCGCGATATCGACGAGGGCGGGGATGTCGAATCGGCGGAATGGTTTCGCGGTGACGCGGCGCTGTTCGGTGGTGTCGAATGGCAGGCCACCGACCGGCTCAGGCTGGTCGCCGAATATTCGTCCGACTCCAACCCGCGCGAGACACCCGCCGCATTCACGAGCGAGAGCCAGTTCAATATCGGGGCCACCTACAGGATCCGCCCCGGGGTGGACCTGTCGCTGCGCTATCTCTACGGCAGCGAGCTTGGTGTCCAGCTGACCGCCGCGCTCAACCCCAAGGCACCGCCCAACGGCGCGGGGCGCGAGCCCGCGCCGCCGCCGGTGCTGCCGCGCAGCGCGCCGCAGGTGGCGCGGATATCCTGGCCCGCGGGCGTCGAGGAAGACCCCGACCACCGCGCCGGGCTTGCCGATGCGCTCGGGCAACAGGGCATCCGCCTGCATGGCCTCGCGCTCGGGGGTGATACCGCGCGGGTCGAGATCGAGAACACCACCTATCCGCAGCAGGCGCAGGCCGTCGGGCGCACGGCGCGTATCCTGTCGCGGCGGATGCCCCCGCGAATCAGCGAATTCGTCATCATCCCGGTCACGGGCGGCATCCCGGTCTCCGAACTGCGCATCCGCCGCGCGGACATGGAAAACCTGAACTACGATCTCGAAGCGAGCTGGAAGAGCTTCACGCGCACCGCGATGGCCTCGCCCGCTTCGGGGCTGCCGCCGGTGGCGGGGCGCTATCCGCGGTTCGACTGGGCGCTCAAGCCCTATCTCAGCCCAAGCTTCTTCGATCCCGACGATCCCCTCCGGGCCGATTTCGGCGCGCAGATCGAGCTTGATTACGAGCCCGTCCGGGGGCTCGAATTCGCCGGCACCCTGCGCAAGAGGGTCATCGGCAATCTCGACGAGTCGACCCGGCCGTCCAATTCCGAATTGCCCCGCGTGCGCAGCGATTTCAATCGCTTCGACGAAAAGGGCGACCCCGCGCTGACCGATCTGACGGCGGCCTATTACTTCAAGCCGGGCCGCGATCTCTATGGCCGGGTGACGGCGGGCTACCTGGAACGGATGTTCGGCGGCGTGTCCTCCGAACTGCTGTGGGCGCGCAACGACAGCCCCTTCGCACTCGGTGTCGAGGTCAACTACGCCCGGCAGCGCGATTTCGAACAGGATTTCGGATTTCAGGATTACGACGTCGCGACCGGCCATGTCTCGGCCTACTGGGACATGGGCAACGGGTTTCACGCACAGCTCGATGCCGGGCGCTACCTCGCGCGCGACTGGGGCGCGACGCTGACCCTCGACCGCGAATTCGGCAACGGCTGGAAGGTCGGGGCCTTCGCAACGCTGACCGACGTGCCGTTCGACGAGTTCGGCGAGGGATCGTTCGACAAGGGGATCCGCATCACCATCCCGATCTCGTGGCTGACCGGAGAGCCCGACAAGACCGCCTACACCGCCACGATCCGCCCCGTCCTGCGCGACGGCGGCGCGCGGCTGAACGTGGGCGGGCGGCTCTATGACCGGGTGCGCCCGTTGCAGAAACCGGCCCTGCGCGACGGCTGGGGGAGGTTCTGGCGATGACGGCTCCGCACGTGCGGCCTCTGGCTGCTGTCATGCTGATCCTCTCCACCGGGCTGATCGCCGGGTGCGACAGGGTGAGCGGGGCCATGGGCCTGACCGGCACGGTCGGTGCCACCGCACCGCAACTGATCGGCCCCGAGCGCCTGCGCGTGACCGTGCCGGACAGGGGCGCGCAGGCGGTGCTCGGGCCGGTCTCGCGGACGGGCGGCGTGACCGTCTGGCAGACGCTCGACGGGATCACGCTCGCGTTTCGCGACGGCGCGCTCAAGGGAACGCGCGGCCTTGGCGACGATCTCATGTCGGCCGATGTCTCGGGGGATCTGGCGATGCTGCGCGGCACCGGGCCGGGCGGCCATCACCCGCATATCCGGTCCTATCTCGACGGCGAGAACCGGACGGTCTTTCGCAGCTACCAGTGCCGCCGCACCGGGACGGATCGCGACAGCGGCCACGACGAGACCGCCCTGCGCCGCGTCACGATGCGCTGTGTCTCGCCGCATGACAGCTTTACCAATGTCTACTGGCTCGATGGCGCGGGGGCCGTGATACGGTCGCGCCAATGGGTCGGCCCGCAGATCGGGTACATGGAAACGCAGCGCGTATCGCGCTAGGCATCAACAGGATCATTCCGGAGGATACCGATGAAAAACCGCAGGACTTCGCAGACAAGGGCCGCCCTCGGGCTTGCGCTGGCGGCCGCGCTGATGGTGCCCGCCGGATGCGGTGTCGTCTATGACAGCCCGACCGTCAGCCGTGCCGCGGGTGCCGGCATGGACGTGCGCACCATCGAGGTGACGCCGGAAACGGTTTTGCTGGCCAACCGCAGCCCCTACAGCCCGCGCAGCCTCCCGCGCGAGTTCTCGACGGTCGCCTCGGCGCGCCAGGGGCCGGGCCTCGCAACGCTCCCCGAGGCGCCCCGGATACCCGACCGGCGCCCGCAGCGGCTCGAGCTTCGCCTGCCGCCCGAGACCGCGCCCGCGCCCTATCGCATCGGCGTCGGTGACGTTGTGCTGCTCGCCACCAAGGAGAACGGCACCTCGGTCGAACGGCTGAGCGGCCTGCTCGCCGCGCAGACCAAGCGGCAGGGCTACACCGTCTCGGATGACGGCGCGATCTCGATCCCCGATATCGGCGAGGTCGATATCGCCGGCCTCACCCTCAACGAGGCGCAGGACCGCGTTTTCAGGTTCCTCCTCGACAACCAGATCGACCCGGCCTTCTCGCTGGAAGTGACCGAGTTCAACTCGCAGCGCGTCACGGTCGGCGGGGCCGTGCGCCAGGCGGCCCGGGTGCCGGTGACGTTGCTCCCGCTGACCCTTGGCGATGCCCTGACGGCCACGGGCGGTGTCATGGTCGAGGACGAGGAATTCGCCTCGATCCGCCTCTATCGCGACGGAACGCTGTATCAGGTGCCCTACGAGGATTACCTCGCGCGGCCCGCCCTGCGCGACCTGCGCCTCGTCGACGGCGATGCCGTGTTCGTCGATACCGTCTACGATCTCGACCGTGCCTTCGAGTTCTACCGGCAGGAGGTGGACGTGATCCGCCTGCGCAGCGAGGCGCGCCGGGATGCGCTCGACGCGATGCGCACCGAGTTCGAGTTGCGCCGCGGCGTGCTGGACGAACGCCGTGCCAATTTCCGCGCGCGCCAGGAATTCGGCGCCGAGCCGCGCGACCATGTCTATCTCGCGGGCGAGGTGAACAGCCAGGCCCGCGTGCCCCTGCCCTACGAACAGCGGGCCAGCCTCGCCGACGTGCTCTACGGCGAAGGCGGCTTTCCGACGCGGACGGGGAACCCCTCCAACATCTACGTGCTGCGCCCCTCGGCGGACCCGGCGGAATTCGGGGCGGTCACGGCCTGGCACCTGAACGCGCGCCACGGCGCGAACCTCACGCTCGCCACCCGGTTCGAGATGCGCCCCGACGACATCGTCTTCGTCGAGGAACAGCCGATCACCAAGTGGAACCGCGTGATCCAGCAGTTCGTGCCGTCGCTCCTGACCACACCGGCCAATCTCGCCGCGAATTGAGGCAAGCGGGCGGCGAAACGCGCCGCGAACCCGGTCGGGCAGGGCCATCCTGCCCGCCGGCCCGGGGCTGTCGGTCGCGAAATACGAAAATTTGGAAAAATCTCTTTACCAATTTCGGATTCTCTTTAGACTTGGCCCCGTTCGGAGGAGACTGCAATCGGCAGGTGATCAACACCTGCCAAAAGGGAGGAAACATGACCGACAAACTCATTTCCCGCCGCTCGGCACTGACCGGAATCGCGACCGCCGGTGCCGGAACGCTTGCCGCACCGGCCATCGCCACGGCACAGGGCGAGACGACCACCTGGAAGATCCAGACGTCCTGGCCCGGAGGTATCGGGCTCAAGATATTCGAGGACTGGGCCAATTCGATTGTCGAGAAAACCGGCGGCGAACTGGCCTTCGAGCCGTTCGGGGCCAAGGATGTCGTGGGCGATTTCCAGCTTTACGACGCCGTCAAGAATGGCGTGCTGCAGGCTGTGAACCCGTTCACCATCTATGCGCAGGGCATCATCCCGGCGGCGATGTTCCTGACCAGCTATCCGCTCGGCCTGCGCAACCCGCACGAGTTCGACACGTTCTATTACGGGCTTGGCGGCCTCGAGATGGCGCGCGATCTCTATGCCAGGCAGGGCATGTACTATGTCGGGCCGATCCATCACGGGCCCAACATCATTCACTCCAAGGTGCCGATCCGGTCGGTTGACGATTTCGCCGGCCGCAAGATGCGCGCGCCCGGCGGCATGGTGGCGGAACTGTTCTCGGCACTCGGCGCCAAGACGACACTCCTGCCCGGGTCGGAAATCTTCCCGGCGCTGGAAAAGGGCACCATCGACGTGGCCGATTACGTCGGCCCGGCGGTCAACTACGCCCTCGGCTTCAGCCAGGTGACCGATTACATCTCGATGGGCCCCCCGGGCTTCATGTCGGTCTATCAGCCGGTCGACATGATGGACCTCACCGTCGGCATGGACGCGTGGAACGCGCTCTCCGACGAGATGAAGCAATTCGTCGAGATGGAAGTGCACAGCTATTCCGACATGCACCACGCGGCGATCCAGAAGGCCGACCAGGAGGCGTGGGAGAAATTCATGGCCGACGGCACCGAGGTCACGCGCCTGAGCCAGACCGATGTCGAGATCATGACAGAGGTCGCCGTGCCGATCTGGTACAAATACGCCAACCAGGACAAGGACGCGGCGCGCGTGTTCAAGACGCAACTGGATTACATGATGTCCGGTTCGCTTGGATACGTGACCCCCGAGATGATCGAGGGCCAGGAACTCAAGCTCTGAACCACCGATCCATGCCTGACACGTCCGCGCCCCCGACCGACCGGGGGCGCGGTCATGATGCGACCTTGCGCACGGACCCAGCTTCATGCCCAGCATAAACTTCATCCTGCCCCATTGGCTCTACTGGGGCAGCCTCGTCATTTTCCCGCTGGTCGCCATGTTCATGGCGCGGCGCGGCACGATACGGGGCTATTCGCGTTCGATCGGCTACATGATTCTCGTGACCGGCGGAATCCTGGGGCTGCACCGGCTCTACCTGCGAAACCTGTGGGGGCTGCTTTATCTGCTGCTGTTCTTCACGATCCTGTTCGCCAACGCGCAGGGCCGCGACGCACGTGAGCTTCACTCGGACGCGGCCAATACCGTGGCAAGCGCCGAGCGGGTGATCGACCGTCTCGGGCCCAAGGTCGCGGGCGCAGACGAGACCATTTCCGGGTTGCGCGCGCAGCTCGGCGAGGCCGAGGAAGGCAGCTTTGCCGAAATGCGCGCCGAGCGGATGCTCGAAAAGGCGGTCACCGGCCTCGAAGAGGATTCCGCCCGTCTCGAACAGGCGCGCGCCGATCTCGAGGCGGCCACGCCACGCCTTGCCGATGCGCAGGCGTCACGCGAGCTGTGGTCCAACGTCGCCTTCGGCGCGTTCCTCGCAATCTGCGCGTTCATGGCCGTCGACGCGGTGCTGCTCCCTGCCATGGTGCGAAACGCGCGCGCGCGGCTCGAGACCGAGCAGGCGAAGGCGGCGTCGAGCCTCGTGGCCACAGCGGACACGGCCGAAGCGGCCCCCGACGCACTCGCGGTCGAAGAGACCCACGGCGACAAGTCCCATGTCGGCACCGGCTGGACCGGGGCGATCGACCGGCTGTCCTATTACGCCGGCGAGTTCGTCAGCTACTGGATGGTGATCGCCGTGATCTGCTACTATTTCGAGGTTGTCGCGCGCTATGTCTTCAACTCGCCCACGATCTGGGTGCACGAGGGCATGTTCCTGATGTTCGGCATGCAGTATCTGATCGCCGGGGCTTACGCGGCGCTGACCGACGCGCATGTCAAGGTCGATGTCTTCTATGCCGAATGGTCGCCGCGCCGAAAGGCGGCGGTCGATCTTCTCACCTCCATCTTCTTCTTCATTTTCGCCGGTACGCTCCTCGTGACGGGGTGGATCTTCGCGATGGACGCCACCCGCGTCGGCGAGGTTTCGTTCTCCGAGTGGAAAATCGCCTACTGGCCGTTCAAATGGGCCATCGCGCTCGGCGCGGTGCTGCTGATCCTTCAGGGGATCGCCAAACTCGCCCGCGACGTGGCCATCCTGCGCAACAGCCTGAAGGAAGCGTGATCCATGGGTATCGAAATGGAAATCGGCTGGCTCACCCTGCTGATGTTCGGCAGCCTGATGGTGCTGCTGATGGCCGGGCTGCCGCTGGCCTTCGTCACGGGCGGGCTGGCCTGCGTGTTCCTGTTCATCCTCGGCGACGCACAGACGCTCAACATCGTGCCGAGCCGTATCTTCCCGCTGATGACGAACTATCAGCTTTCGGCGATCCCGTTGTTCATCTTCCTCGCCGCGATGTTGGAGCGCGCGGGAATCATCAACGAGATGTTCGACGTCATCTACAAGCTGCTTGGCGGCGTGAAGGGGGGGCTGGCCTCGGCCACGATCATCGCCTCGACGATCCTCGCGGCGATGGTCGGCGTGATCGGCGCGGCGGTGGTGACCATGGGCATCATCGCCCTGCCCGCCATGCTCAAGCGGCACTACAACCCCAGGATCGCCATGGGCTCGATCATGGCCGGCGGCACGCTGGGCATCCTGATTCCGCCGTCGATCCTCGCGATCATCTACGCCGTCGTGGCCGAACAATCGGTGGGTGAGCTGTTCATCGGGGCGGTGCTGCCGGGCCTGCTGCTGTCGGGGATGTATATCGCCTATGTCAGCATCATGTGCGTGATCGACCCGGCCAAGGGGCCGCCGATCCCGGTGGAAGACCGCGTCAGCCCCGCCGAGAAACTGCGCCTGCTGGGCAACATGGCGGCACCGCTCTCGCTCATCGTGGTGGTGCTGGGCGTCATTTTCTCGGGCGTGGCCACCCCGGTGGAGGCCGCGGGCATCGGCACCTTCGGTGCCTTCATCGTGGCCGCGATTCACCGCAAGCTCGATTGGCCCACCGTGCGCGAGGCGTGCATGACCACGCTCAAGGCCAGCGCGATGGTGATCTGGATCATGTTCGGTGCAACGATCTTCGTCGGGCTCTACGTGCTCGAGGGCGGACAGGAATTCGTCGAACAGACGATGACGGGGCTCGGGCTCGGGCCATGGGGCATCCTGATTCTCATGCAGGTGATCCTGGTGGCGCTCGGCATGTTCCTCGACTGGGTCGGCATCCTGTTGCTTGCGGTGCCCATCTTCGTGCCCATCGTCAAGGCGCTCGGCGCGCATGCCTTCGGGCTCGGCTCGGAGAGCGACCTGGTGCTCTGGTTCGGGGTGCTCTACCTGGTCAACATGCAGATGAGCTTCCTGTCGCCGCCCTTCGGCTACGCGCTATTCTACCTGCGCGGCGTGGCCCCGCCCGAAATACCGATGAGCGACATTTTCAAATCGGCGCTGCCGTTCCTGTTCCTGCAGGTGGTCGGGCTCACCATGTGCATGCTGTTCCCGCAGATCATCACCTGGTTACCCGACATCGTCTACGGCTGATGCGCTCTCGCAAAAGAAAAAGGGCGGCCCGGCAGGCCGCCCTTTCTTGTCATCATCTCCGCCAATCATGACAAGGTGCGGGTAACTTCCTCGCGCTCGAAAATCTCGATCACGTCGCCCGGGCGGATGTCTTCGTAATTCTCGAAGGCCATGCCGCATTCCTGGCCCGAGATCACCTCCGAGACCTCGTCCTTGAAGCGCTTGAGCGTCTTGAGCGTGCCCTCGTGGATCACCACGTCGTCGCGCAGCAGACGCACCCCGGCAGACCGGCGCGCAACGCCCTCGGTCACGAGACAGCCCGCAACCTTGCCGACGTTCGAGACCTTGAACACCTCGCGAATCTCGGCATAGCCGATGAACTTCTCGCGGATTTCCGCGCCAAGCAGGCCGCTCGCCGCGGCCTTCACGTCATCCACGAGGTCATAGATCACCGAGTAGTAACGGATTTCCACGCCCTTCTGGTTGGCGCTGTTGCGCGCGGGCGCGTTGGCCCGGACGTTGAAGCCCAGCACCGGCGCACCCGAGGCTTCGGCCAGCCCGATATCGGATTCGGTGATCGCGCCCACGCCCGAGTGCAGCACGCGCACGCGCACCTCCTCGTTGCCGATCTTCTCCATCGCCTGCACGATCGCCTCGGCAGAGCCC
>Ga0102926_1002230_pt1 | contig 11294 bp, 11 predicted proteins | sample SalPonR1_A_D2_MG_FD_78173 | JGI IMG/M metagenome (GOLD analysis project Ga0102926, IMG submission 78173) | Salt pond soil microbial communities from South San Francisco under conditions of wetland restoration - Salt Pond MetaG R1_A_D2_MG | ecosystem: Environmental > Aquatic > Marine > Intertidal...
CTTAAAGTTGGAAAGACAATAAGAACCTCAGTAGATTCCGGATTCAAACGTGCTATGAGAACAATAGTAGATGCAAATGTGACTACATTAATTGCAGGATTAGTTTTATATAATTTCGGAACAGGAACTATAAGAGGATTTGCAGTTACACTTCTTATAGGTTTAGTGGTTTCTATGTTTTCTGCTGTATTTATTACTAGATTTTTACTAAAACTTGTTATAAAAATGGATCTAACTAAAAGTAAGAAACTATTTGGTGGAGCATAGGAGGTAATCATGAAATTAGATGTAATTAAAAATAAAAAAATAAGCTTTGGTATTTCAGCTTTAATAATAATTATCGGATTAGTAATGATGATGACATCTGGGTTAAATGTAGGTATTGACTTTACTGGTGGTACCTTGATACAAATCGACTTGGATAGAGAAGTACCAGTTGAAGAAATAAGAGAAATAATGGATAAGTATGATAAAAATGCTAGTGTAGTACATGCTGGTGACGAAAATCATGAAGTTATAATTAAATCTACAAAGGATTACAATAATCAAGAAAGACTTGTGATATTTAATGAATATAAAGATATTTATAACTTAGAAGATGAAGCTCTAATTAATCAACAAAAGTTTGGTGCTTCTATTGGTGAAGAAACTAGGCAAAGAGCATTAATTTCTGTAGCTATAGCAACTATAGGTATGCTTATATATATAACTTTTAGATTTGAGTTCGATTTTGGACTAGCAGCTATTACGGCACTACTACACGATGTTTTAATTGGACTTTCCGTATATTCGATTTTAAGAATACCTGTGAATAGTTCCTTTATTGCAGCTATGCTAATCATTGTAGGTTATTCTATAAATGATACAATAGTTGTGTTCGATAGAATTAGGGAAAATATTAAAAGAACTAGAAAACAACCCTTTGATGAAATTATAAACACAAGTATAAAACAAACAATTACAAGATCTATAAATACCTCAGCTACAACATTAATAACCGTAACATTGCTTTATATTCTTGGAGTTGAAGCCATAAAAGATTTTGCACTACCTCTTATTATAGGAGTATTATCAGGAACATATTCTTCAATATTTATAGCAAGTCCTGTTTGGTATTTGCTAAAAAGAAGAAAAAGTAATGTAAATATGTACAATCCAAATACTCTAGAGAATTAATATAGAAAATATTTTGTTAATTATTGTAAAAGTATAGTATAATTAAATAAATAAAAAGGAGGTATTTCTATGCAATTAAGTTTTATAATAGTATTAATTATTTCAATATTTATTTCGATCTTCGCAATTCAAAACGGAGGAAAGGTTACAATCGACTTGTTTTTTGCTAGATACAGTGTGTCGCAAGCATTAGTAATACTTATTTCGGTAGGTTCTGGAGCTCTTATTGCAGGAATTTTAGGAGCCTTCAAAAGACTTAAAAAATCTAAAGAGATAAGAGATTTAACAAAAAAAGTAAAAGGACTTGAAGACGAATCAGCAATATTAAAAGAAAAATTAAAAGATGAAGAAAATGATAAAACAGAATTAGAGAAGATAAATGTTGATCTAAAAGAAGAAATAAAAAGGAATAAAGAATTACTAACAGAACTTAAAGAATATGATAAAAAAAGAAATGAAGCAGATAAAGTTAAAAATGAAAAAGAAAATGTTGAGAAATTAGAAGAAAAAGAAGAAGTTAACGAAATAGAAGAATTAGAAGAAAATAAGGAAGTAGAAGAAGGTTTAGAAAAAGGAGACAAGTAATTTGTATTTTAAATATCAGCAATTAATCCATAAAGACGAAGAAATCAAAAAAATAATGAATGACTTTAATTTAAAGGAATTAACCGCTAGATTATTATTAAATAAAAATCTCAAAACAGTGGAGGACATTGAGGACTATTTAAAACCTGAATATACAAAAAAAACCAATCCTAAAAACATAAAAAATATAATAGGGGCCACAGAGTTATTCAAAGCAAATATTGACAATAAAAATAAAACCACTATATACGGAGACTATGATGCTGACGGTGTAACTTCAACCGCTCAGCTCCTTCGTTTTTTAAGAGACAAAAACCCAAATACAAAATACATAATTCCCCATAGAGAACAGGATGGATATGGACTTAACAGCAATAAAATCAATCAAATAGTAGAAGATGGAACAAAACTTTTGATAACTGTAGATTGTGGGATTACAAATATAGAAGAAATAAACTTAGCAAAAGAAAAAGGTTTAGACGTGATAATAATAGATCATCACAACTGTGAAGAAACATTACCAAAAGCCGACTATATTATTAATCCGAAAATTTACGACAAAGAAGGTTATTTTGCTGATTTATGTGGCGCAGGCTTGACATATAAATTTATAGAAAATACCATCGATACATATTATCCTGAAGAAGGATTGTCAGAATACTCACAGCTTGCTTCAATAGGAACTGTAGCTGATATTGTAAGTTTAAAGGGAGAAAATAGAAGAATTGTTAAAAAAGGCCTTAAAAGCATAAATACGCTCCCTATAGAAGGTATTCAAGCAATTAAGCATACTATTAATAAAAATTTAATAGACTCCGGAGATATAAGCTTTAGAATAGCTCCGATGATAAACTCTTCTGGAAGAATGGATTTTGCTGATAATGCAGTTGAACTACTTTATACAAAAAAAATCAATAAAGCAGCAAAAATATCTCGAAAACTTAACGACTTCAATGAAGAAAGAAAATTAGTAGAAAGTAAAATATATCAAAAAGTTGAAAAGTATATAGAAAAATACTGCAGAGAAGATAATATTCTAATTGTAAAAGGCTTAGACTGGCATGAGGGTGTAATAGGTATAGTTAGTTCTAAAATTTCTGAAAAATATAATAAACCATCCTTGATTTTTACTAAAAGCGAAAATGTTTTAAAAGCATCTGGAAGAAGTATTGGAAGCATAAACCTTTACGAAGAGCTTAAAAACTACAAAAAATATTTTAAAAAATTCGGAGGCCATTCTCAAGCAGTAGGACTTAGTTTAGAAAAAGATAACTTTAATAACTTTAGAAATGAAATTTTAAAACACTTTAACCAAAAATTCAGTTACCGAGATTTTAGAAAAATTATTACCATTGACTCATGCCTAGAATCTAAACACATAAATATTGAAGTCTTTAAAGAAGCTAAGATACTTGAACCCTATGGCTTTGGCAATTCAAAACCCAAATTTTTATACAGCGATTTTACAGTTAAAAGTACTTGTAAAATAGGAAAAGAAAAAAAACATATTAAAATTACTACAGAAAAAAACGGTATTTTAATAGATTTATTATACTTTAATTTTAAAAAAGATTATCTCCAAGCTTTACTTTATTACAAAGAAGTAGTATGTTCTATAGATATAAATTACTTTAGAGGAGATGTGACTCCTCAATTAATAATAAAGGACATAAATAATTACATAATGTACGAAGAAAAAATAAAATATATAAAAAAATTAACTGATTTAAAAAAAAGTACAAAAAATAAATTATCAACAAAATTAATATTAAATAATAAAATCGATATAGGGGAAAAAGACATTGATGAGTTAAATAATTTTAACAAAAACAATAATTACCCTTTAAAAAATAGAAAAATTATATATACTATTAATAAATGGATTCCATCAGAAAAAGAATATGAAATTATAAAAAGGGTAACTCTTGACAATAATAGAAAAATTATAAAAACAAATATATTTAAATTAATTAAATACCTTAAAGATAAAAAAGAAATAAAAGTAAATCCAGAGAAAATAATTTATACTCTTGAAAATGAACTTAAAAGAATAAATTTCAAATATAAAATATCAAAAAATAATATATATATAAGAAAATAATGGAGGATAAAATGGATTTAAAATCAAAAATTAGAGTAATTGAAGGGTTTCCTGAAGATGGAATAAGTTTTAAAGACATAACAACAGTGCTTCAAGATCCCAAATTACTTAAGGAATCGATCGACCAAATGACAAAAAAGTTTGAAAATATGGATGTTGATATAGTTGTAGGACCAGAATCAAGAGGTTTTATATTTGGTACTCCTATAGCATATAAACTAGACGCAGGATTTGTTCCTGTTAGAAAACCTGGGAAACTTCCAGCAAAAGTTGTTGAATACAGTTATGCTTTAGAATACGGAACAGACACATTGGAAATCCATGAAGATTCAATTAAAAAAGGACAAAGAGTGCTGATTATTGATGATCTATTAGCAACTGGTGGAACTGTAAGTGCCACTGCTAAACTTGTAGAGATTCTTGGTGGTAAAGTAGTAGGACTAGGATTTTTTATAGAACTTACTGATTTAAAAGGTAGAGATAAATTAACTAAATATAATATAGATTCAATAGTTAAATACTAAACTTAAATTTGAATAAACAGGTGATAAAATGTTTGATAAGCTAAAGGGAAAAATACAAAAATATAATAAAAAAGCCGACTTTGACTTAATTGAAAGAGCTTTTTATCTTTCGAAGAAAGCTCATGACGATAATCCAAATAGAATGTCTGGAGAAAAATTCTTCATCCATCCTTATAATGTATCCTTAATACTAGCTGATTTAAACATGGATGAATCTACAATAGCAGCTGGTTTGCTGCATGATGTTTTGGAAGATACTATAATTGAGTACGAAGAATTAAAAGCTCAATTTGGAGAAGAAATAGCAAATTTAGTAGACGGAGTAACAAAATTAAGCAAAGTAAAGTACAAAACCAAAGAAGAACGTCAGGCTGAAAGTTTAAGAAAAATGGTAATAGCAATGTCAAAAGACATACGTGTTATCATTATTAAACTTGCAGATAGGCTTCATAATATCAAAACATTGGAATATATGCCTGTTAACAAACAAAAAGAAAAAGCTGTAGAAACTATGGAAATTTATGCTCCTATAGCTAGTAGACTAGGTATGGCATCAATAAAATGGGAATTAGAAGATCTGTCCCTACAGTATATAGACCCTGAAGGCTATAGAGAGATTTCAGACAGAATCGATGCTAAAATCAAAGCAAAGAAAGATTTTATTGATAGTATTATAGAAAAACTTAATGAAGAAATAAAAAAATCTGATATAAAAGGTGAAATTACCGGAAGAAGAAAAAGTATTTACAGTATTTACAAGAAAATGTATGTAAAACATAAAGAATTCGATGAAATATATGATATATCAGCAATAAGAGCTATAGTTGAGGACGTTAAAGATTGTTATGGTGTACTTGGTATTGCTCATACATTATGGAAGCCTATGCCTGGTAGATTTAAAGACTATATAGCAATGCCTAAACCAAATATGTATCAATCACTTCATACTACAGTAATAGGACCAGATGGAGATCCTTTTGAAATACAGATAAGAACCTACGAAATGCATAGAACTGCTGAGTATGGTATCGCTGCTCACTGGAAATATAAAGAAGGAATAAAAAAAGACGACTTTGAAGAAAAACTAAACTGGTTAAGACAGATGCTTGATTGGCAGCAGGAAACCAAAGACCCTAAAGAATTTATGGAATCTTTAAAAATAGATCTTTATACAGATGAGGTTTTTGTGTTTACTCCAAAAGGAGACGTAGTAAATCTACCAAAGGGTTCTACACCTATTGACCTGGCTTACAGAGTTCACTCTGCAGTAGGTAATAGATGTGTAGGGGCCAAAGTAAACGGTAGAATTGTTCCTTTAGACTATAAATTAAAAAACGGAAACCAAGTAGAAATAATAACTTCAAGTAATAGTAAAGGTCCTAGTAGAGACTGGCTTAAAATAGTTAAAAGTAGTCAAGCCAAAACAAAGATAAGAAGATGGTTTAAAACAAAGGATAAAGACCTTTATATAGAAAAAGGAAAGAGTTTACTAGAAAAAGAAGTCAAAAAACAGGGCTATAAGCTTACAGAACTTTTAAAAGACCCTTGGCTTAAAGAAATAGCAGATAAGCTTAATATAAAAGAACTAGACAGTCTATATGCAGCAATAGGTAATGGTTCAATAAAAGAACTTCAAGTTATAACTCGGCTAAAGAATAAATACTTAGAAAAAAACGAAATAAAAGTTGATCCTAAAAAATTAAAAACAAAAATGAAAATGAAAAATAAAAAACCTACTTCTGGTGTAATAATAAAAGGAATGGATGACCTTAAAGTAAGATTTGCCAAATGTTGTAATCCTGTTCCTGGAGATGAAATAATCGGTTATATAACAAGAGGTAGAGGAGTTTCTATCCATCGTATAGATTGCACAAACATTTCAGGTCAAGAAAATGATGGTAGACTGATAGAAGCAGAGTGGGATCACAGCAGAAAACAAAAATTCACCGCAGAAATCCAGGTTGAATCAGCCGATAGACCGGGATTACTAAAAGATATTACAAACATATATACAGAAAATAAGATAAATGCAACTAACTTGAATTTAAGAGTAAATAAAGATAAAATAGCTATTATGAATATGACTTTTGAAATAAGTGAAACAAAAGAACTAGATTTTTTAATTAAAAAATTTAGAAAAGTAAAGGGAGTAATAAACGTTTTTAGACATAAAAAGTAGGAGGGTAAATGAGAGCTGTAGTTCAGAGAGTATCAGAAGGAAATGTCAAAGTAAATAATGAAATATTAGGTAAAATCAACAAGGGATTGTTGATTTTATTAGGAGTAGAAAAGGGGGATTCCCTTAAAGATTTACAATATATTGAGGATAAAATATGCAATTTAAGAATATTTGAAGATGAAAATGAGAAAATGAATTTAAGTCTTAAAGATGTAGAAGGAGAATTACTAATAATTCCTCAATTCACACTACATGGAGATGCTCGAAAAGGTAGACGACCCAGTTTTATAAATGCAGAAAGCCCAAAAAAAGCTGAAGAATTTTATAATAAGTTAATAGAAAACTGCAGCAAAGAAATAAAAACCGTTGAAGGTGGAAAATTTGGAGCAGATATGAAAGTTCATCTAGTAAATGATGGACCCGTTACCATATTATTGGATAGCAAAAAGATATTTTAACAAGGAGGAAACAAATTGATTATAGAAACATTAAGATTAGGTTCTTATGGAGCAAACTGCTATATAGTAGGCAGTGAAAAATCTAAAGATGTAATGATAATTGATCCAGGAGCTGAAAGCACAAAGATTAAAAATCTAATTAAAAGCAAATCATATAACCCTAAATTCATATTACTTACCCATGGTCACGGAGACCATATTGGTGGAGCAAAAGACTTGAAAAAGGAATTCAATATACCTGTATACATACATAAAAAAGATGGTAATATGCTTAAAGATGAAAGACTTAACTTTACAAAGATGATGTACAAAAATGGAATCTCCTTAAATGCAGATAAGTTCTTAGAAGATGGAGATAAAATAACACTGGATAATATGAAATTTGAAGTACTACATACTCCAGGACATACTCCAGGAGGAATTAGTATCAAGCACAAAGATATAGTTTTTAGTGGTGATACTCTTTTTAAAGGTTCAATAGGAAGAACAGATTTTCCTGGTGGGTCTTATGACCAATTAATTAAATCAATAAAAGAAAAACTATTAGTATTAGATGAAAATACGGTAGTATATCCTGGACATGAAGGAAAAACTACCATTAAATATGAAAAAGAAAATAATCAGTTTTTAAAGTAGTTTACTTAAATATTATTATGTAAACTAAATAAGAAGTATTTATCTACGTAGAACATAAGAGGAGGAAAAATGGAAATAAATAAGAAATTTAAGCCTACGATAAAGTGCGGAAAACTTAGAAAAGATAACATTGGAGATAAAGTAATTGTAACAGGTTGGACCCAAAAACAGAGAAGTCTTGGGGGACTTGTTTTTGTTGATTTAAGAGATATAAGTGGCTTAGTGCAAGTTGTTTTTGATGATAAAGATAATAAAGAACTTTTGAAAAAAAGCGAAGATATAAAATCCGAATATGTAATTGGTGTAGAAGGCTTAGTTAGAGAAAGACAATCAAAAAATTCTTCAATGCCTACAGGAGACATAGAAATTTACGCTCAGGAACTTAAGATATTTAGCAAGGCTGATACTCCTCCGATATATATCAAAGATGACGATGATATATCAGATGATTTACGACTAAAAAATAGGTTTTTAGAGCTTAGAAAGCCATACATGCAGAACAATCTTAGGATTAGAAGTAAAACAGTAAATATAATAAGAACTTTTATGGAAGAAAATGGTTTTTTAGAAATAGAAACGCCTATATTAAATAAGCCAACTCCAGAAGGTGCCAGAGATTATTTAGTACCTAGTAGAACTAACAAAGGTAAATTTTTTGCACTTCCTCAATCACCGCAGATTTTCAAACAACTTCTTATGGTTTCAGGATATGATAGATATTATCAAATAGCTAAGTGTTTCAGAGACGAAGACCTAAGAGCAAATAGACAACCGGAATTTACACAGTTAGATATGGAAATGTCTTTTGTTGATGAAGAAGATATCATTAAAATCAATGAAAAACTAGTAAAGAAAATATTTAAAGAAGTATTAAACTATGAAGTACAAATACCTATCAAGAGAATGACTTATGAAGAAGCAATAAATAAATACGGTAGTGATAAGCCGGATTTAAGATTTGGTTTTGAATTTAAAGACATTTCTTATATCTTTGAGAATTCTAAATTTAATGCTTTTAAAAACAACACTAAAAAGGGTAGATCTGTAAAAGGTATAATAATAAAAGGAAAATCTAATGAATTTTCAAGAAATAAAATATCAAAATTAGAAAAATATATAAAAACATATAATGCTAAGGGCTTAGCTTGGTTTAAATATGAAAATGAAAAACTTGATTCTCCTATATCTAAATTTTTATCAGAAGTTGAGTTAAATACTATAGTTAAGGATTTAAACTTAAAAGAAGAAGATATTGTATTTATAATAGCTGATGAGAACAACAATGTAAACAATGCCCTAGGAGCTTTAAGAAAAAAAATAGCTGAAAATTTAAATCTCATAAATAGTGATGAATTCCAAATGCTTTGGATTACAGAATTCCCATTATTAGAATACGATGAAGAAGAAGGAAGATATGCTGCTAAACACCATCCATTTACTAGTCCTATAGATGAAGATATGGACAAATTAGAAACACAGCCGGCATCAGTTAAAGCTAAAGCATATGATTTAGTTATAAATGGAGAAGAATTAGGTGGAGGAAGTATTAGGATAACTAATACTGAGCTTCAAAATAAAATGTTTAAGGTTCTAGGCATAACAGAAGAAGATGCCAATAGAAAATTTGGATTTTTACTAGATGCCTTTAAATACGGAGTTCCACCTCACGGAGGAATAGCTTTTGGTTTAGATAGACTTATAATGACTCTAACTAACTCTAAAAACATAAGAGATGTCATTGCATTTCCAAAAACCCAAAAAGCCACCTGCTTATTATCAAATGCTCCAACAGATGTTGAAGAAAAGCAATTAGAAGAATTAGGATTGAAGATAATTGAATAATAAGCCGTCTTCAAGAAGTGAAATAATATATAAAAACAAGATAAAAAAAATCAAAAAATCAAAAGTTATTATATTTGGATTAGGCGGCGTAGGTAGTTTAGCCGCCGAATCTATATCAAGAAATTTTATAAATACTTTAACCTTAGTAGACTTTGATTCTTATGATATATCTAATCTAAACAGACAACTTTACTCTAACTATAATAATATCGGTAGAAAAAAAGTGGAAGTATTAAAAGAAAATATAGAAAACCACTGTAGAGATACCAATATAATCATTAGTAAAGAAAAGGTAAGGGAAGAAAATATCGAAGATTTTTTTAAAATAGAGTATAATTATGTAATAGATGCTATTGATGATGTAAAAGGAAAACTGGCAATCATAAAATATTGCAAGGAAAACAACATTCCTGTAATAAGTTGTATGGGTACTGGAAACAGAATTAATCCCGAGATGTTAAAGGTAGAAGATATTTATAAAACCTTTAATTGTCCTTTAGCTAAAAAGATGAGAAAAGAATTGAAAAAACTAAAAATAAATAAATTAAAGGTTGTGTTTTCATCTGAAAAACCTGTTGAAACCAAAGACAATCAACTTGGAAGTACATCCTTTGTTCCTGGTTCTGCTGGACTTTTATTATCATCGTATGTTATAAATAAAATAGCCTTTAAAGAAGAGGATGTGATATTGTGAAAAAAATTGGACAAGTAGTTAATATTGACAATGATGAAGCATTTATAAAAGTACCTAGAGCATCATCCTGTGGAGATAACTGTCAATCCTGCAGTAGTGGATGTTCTGAAGATGGACATATTATAAAAGTAAAAAATAACAAATTTAATCCAGGAGACTACGTAGAACTAACAGCTGAAGCTAAAAATGTACTATTGTATTCTATATTAGCTTACGGATTACCTTTGATTATAATGATTTTTACTATAGTTTATGCAATTAATTTTTTGCAACTTAGCGAAACTGTAGGAGGATTACTAGGATTATTGTCTCTCCTTGGTTCTCACTTTATTATGAAAGCTATTGATAAATATCTTTTGAATGATACCATAATAATTGAAGATATAAGAAAGATTTAAAGAGGTATTTTATGGAAAATGATAAGAAAAAATTAATAAACAGACTAAAAAGAATAGAAGGTCAGGTTAAAGGTATCGAAAAAATGATAGAAGAAGGTAAATTTTGCGGCGATATCATAACTCAAATAACAGCAGCAAAATCAGCTTTAAACAGTGTTGGTGGAATAGTTTTAGAAAATTACACCAAAGAATGTATAAAGAGTAAAATCCAAAATGAAGATCCTGAAAAAACAATCGACGACTTAATTGACATAATAATAAAATTCAATAAATAAAGGAGAGTAATTATGTTTGATAATATCAAAAAAGTAGATGAAGAAGTATACAACTCAATTGGAAGAGAACTGGGAAGACAAGATAGAAATATAGAATTAATCGCATCGGAGAATTTTGTTTCAGATGCAGTATTAGAAGCTATGGGAAGTCAGCTTACCAACAAATACGCTGAAGGATATCCTGGAAAAAGATACTACGGTGGTTGTGAATTTGTAGATGAAGTAGAAACTTTAGCAATAGATAGACTTAAGAAATTATTTAATGCAGACCATGCTAATGTTCAACCTCACTCAGGCTCAAGTGCTAATATTGCTGTTTATTTTGCATTTTTAAAGCCTGGCGACAAAATATTAGGCATGAACCTTTCAGAAGGTGGACATCTAACTCATGGAAGTCCAGTAAATTTTTCTGGAAAACAGTATGAA
>Ga0102926_1002231_pt1 | contig 11294 bp, 7 predicted proteins | sample SalPonR1_A_D2_MG_FD_78173 | JGI IMG/M metagenome (GOLD analysis project Ga0102926, IMG submission 78173) | Salt pond soil microbial communities from South San Francisco under conditions of wetland restoration - Salt Pond MetaG R1_A_D2_MG | ecosystem: Environmental > Aquatic > Marine > Intertidal...
GGTGAATCGCGAGTACCGCCGTCGTTCAGGCGACAGCTTGTGGGGGGTGAACAAAGCGGATTTCAAGGGCCCTGGCGCCCCTGGCGAGGCGGGCCCTCGCGGTGAGAAGCGCGTCAATGCCCCTCTCTTGGTGCTCGGCCTTTACCGGCAGGCTTATCGCTACAGTCGTGAACACAACATTCGCTATTGGTACGCCGCCATGGAGAAGGGGCTGGCGCGCGTACTGGCAATTTATGGCTTTCATTTTACACCCATCGGTCCCGAGCGGGACTACTACGGTCCGGTCACCCCCTACCTTGGCGATCTGGACAAGCTGGAAGGGGATCTGGCTGCGACAAACCCGGATCTGCTCTGGTGGTTCCGCAGCGGCCCCTGATGCGTTCTGTGCCGCAGCATCACCTGCGTGGGCTGTTGTAGTGGGGGCGTCTGTCTCTTCGCGTAGGGCCCGTTGGCAGCGTCGTTTGCTGCTGCGCTTGCTGGCCCGGCAAAATCCCGAGACACTGCGTGCCTCAGGGCTACGACGTCTGTCCGACCGGGTCGCGCATGCGGCCAGCGTGTCACCGGCATACCGCACCCTGCTGACAGAAGCAGGTCTTGATGTGTTACCGGGCGCACGCGGCGAGGCGCTCCTGTCCCGCTTGCCTGTCCTCGACAAATCCGATCTCTTTGAGCGCTTCCCCATCAGTGAGCTGCTGGACCGTCGCCTCACCTCCGATGACCTCGCCGGCGTGTTGACCAGTTCCGGTCATGGCGGCAGTCAGTTTGCCTTTGGCCTGTCAACCCGCCGCCAGCTGCAAGGCACGGCCGGCGCCATCGACCTGGGGCTGCAGCAGGCCTTCGGCATCGATCAGGCCAGCACCCTGCTGATCAATTGCCTGCCCATGGGCGTGGTCTTCACCTCCAACAAAGTGTGCGTGGCAAACGTGAGCGTGCGCGAGGACATGGCGCTGGCGATCCTGCGCCAGGCGGGCCCGCTGTTCGATCAGGCGATCCTGTGTGTCGACCCGCTGTTCTGCAAACGCCTGCTGGATTACGCTGACAAGGAAAGCTACGACTGGGGCGGCCTGCCCGTGCACGCCATCATTGGCGAGGAGACTTTCGCCGAGGAGTTTCGCGATTATCTGGCGGCTCGCCTGGGCGTTGACCTGGACGACCCGGCGGCGCCAATGCTGGGCAGTTCCATGGGAGTGGGTGAACTTGGTCTGAATCTGTTCTTCGAGACCCGCGAGACGATTGCCCTGCGCCGCGCCCTGCATCGGCAATCGCTGGAGCAGCATCAGCCGGCCTATTTCTGCTTCAATCCCCTGCGCACACTGGTGGAGGTATATCAGCCGGACGCCCAGGGTGTCGGGGACCTGGTGGTGACCCTGCTGGAAAAAGATCCGGTGGTGCCCATGATCCGTTATCGCACCGGTGACCGGGTGCGCTGGGTGCGCGATGAAGAGCGCGCAGCGCTGTCGCCGGCGGCAGTGCAGGCCCTTGCCCGCCAGCCTTTCCCCACGCTTGCCGTGCTCGGAAGAGCGCGGGACCAGGTGACGGCCGACTGGCACGTGGATCAGTTCAAGGCGCTGCTGTATCGCGACCCAGCGCTCGCGGCCTGCTTCTCCGGGGCATTTCGGCTGCTACCGCAGGCTGATGGGCTGCTTGTGGACGTGCAGCTATCGGCGAACTGCAAGCGCGATCCGGCGACGGTGCAGGATGCGCTCGGCGGTCTTGTATCGGCATCGGCCAACGCCCGCGGCGTGTCTGTACCCCGGATCTGCTGTTATGCCTGGCGGGACTTCCCCCACGGCATGAGTCTCGATTACGAACGCAAGTTTCGCTACGCGCCCCGCGTATGAGCATAGTCGCCAGCAATCGATCGCCGCCACTGCGTCAGCGCTGGCAGGCAGCCTGCAATGCAGCCTTGGTGGCCCTGCGCAACCTGCGCCGGCAGTTTCGGCGCAGTCTGGCCTCTTTGCTTTCCATTGCCTTCGGCGTTGCCGCATTGTTGGTGGCCAGTGCTTATACCGAGGCCTTGTTTGTGGAGTTTCGTGAAGCGACCATTCAGTCTCAGTTCGGGCATTTGCAGGTTACCCGCCCCGGCTTTCATCAGCGTGGGCGCAGTGACCCCTGGGCTTATCTTCTTCCTGCCGACCAGTCCTCGCTAAGCGCACTACTGCCCGCAGGCGCCAGGCTCGCGCCGCGCCTGCTGATTAACGGCCTCGCCAGCCATGGCGATCATACCCTGCCTTTCATGGCCGAGGCGATTGATCCGGCTGTGGACATGCGTGATGATAGTGCACTGAATATTCTGCAGGGTGAGCGCATGCAGCCGCATGTTGCCGAGCAGGTGCTGCTTGGGCAGGGGCTGGCCCGGCAGTTGAATGTTGGGGTCGGCGATGCGGTTGTGCTGCTCACCACTACCCCGGATGGCCAGCTGGCGGCCGCGGAGGCGCCGGTGGTCGGTGTGTTCGCCTCCATCAGTGACGCGTTCGACGATGCGGCCCTATATATGCCCCTGGCGCTGGGCCACCAGCTGACGCATCAGGAAGGCGCGCATGCCTGGCTGGTGTTCCTGGACGAGACCGCTTCGACAGACAGCGTGCTGCAGTCGCTCAGGAGTGAGCTGCCGGATGCGCTCGATGTCCAGCCCTGGCACCGCCTTGCCGAGTTCTACCGCCGCGCCGCAGCCCTGTTTGACCAGCAGCTGGCCCTGGTCAAGGGGATTGTCGTTGTTATCATCCTGCTGGGCATTGGCAATACCATGATGATGAGCGTGCTGGAGCGGACGGGTGAGATCGGCACCATGATGGCGCTTGGGGCGCGTCGTGGCGCCGTGCTTCGTGGCTTTTTGCTGGAGGGGGCGTTGCTCGGGCTGATGGGTGCGGTTATCGGTGTGCTGGCTGCCCTCGCGCTGGCTGCGATGCTGCAGGTCCTTGCCATCGACATGCCGCCACCGCCGGGCTTCACCCGGGGTTATCTTGCGGCCCTGCGTTTCACCCCCGGGCTGGTCGTTGAAACAGTCCTGCTCGCGGTGCTGACCACTACGCTGGCGGCGTTTTATCCGGCCCTGCGTGCGTCGCGCATGGTCATCGTCGACGCCCTGAGAGCCTTGCGGTGAAAACGCGTCCTATGGCCGAGTTGCTGACCCTTGCTGCGCGCAACGTGCTGCGTCAGCGTGGGCGCACCGCGATGACGGTGCTGGCGATCACCCTCGGCGTCGTGGCGTTGGTGCTCAGCGGGGGCTTCATCAAGGACACCGTCGATGAGCTGGCAGACTCCATGATCTATTCCCAGTCGGGTCATCTGCAGGTGAGTCGTGCGGGTTATCGGGAGCAGGGTGGGCGCGATCTGTTTGCCTGGCAGCTACCTTCGCCAGAGGCGCTGCGGGAGCAGCTGATGGCCGTGCCCGAGGTCGAGGATGTGCTGTTGCGGGTAGTATTTTCCGGCATGCTCAACAACGGACGCACCGACTGGGCGGTGATTGCCGAGGGCGTGGAGCCGGCCCGAGAGACGGCGCTGGGGAGCTATATCACCATCCATCGGGGCCGGCAGCTGGCGGCGGATGATCACTACGCGGTGCTGTTGGGTGCCGGCGTGGCCGAGGCGCTGGCGGTGGCGCCAGGGGACTGGGTAGATCTGATGACCAACACCTCCGACGGTGCGGTGAATATGCTGGAGTTTGAGGTGGTGGGCACCTTTCAGACATTCGCCAAGGAGTACGACGCCCGCGCCCTGCGCTTGCCGCTGCCGGCGGCCACGGAGTTGCTTGGCAGCGACGGTGCGCACCTCGCGGTACTGCGACTTGCACGCACGGAAGATACCGCCGCCGTTGCGGCACAGCTGCGTGACCGTTTGCCTGAGGACGCTTACGAGCTGCGCGATTGGCGCCAGTTGAACCCCTTTTACGAACAGACGGTCACCCTCTACCAGCAGCAGTTCGGCTTCCTGGTGCTGGTGATTCTGCTGGTGATTGCCCTCAGCGTGGGAAATGCGATCAATATGAGCGTTCATGAGCGCGCGGGCGAGTTCGGCACGCTGCTCGCGTGCGGTGCCCGTCGGCGGCACGTGTTTCGCCTGATTGTGCTGGAAAGCCTGCTGCTGGGGCTTCTGGGTGGTGTGCTCGGGGTGTTCCTGGGTAATTTGCTGGCGATTGTCATCTCGGCGGTTGGCATTCCCATGCCGCCGCCGCCGAATTCGGACCTCGGCTATACGGCCTTAATCCGGCAGGCCTGGTGGATTACCGGCCTGGCCCTGCTGGTTGGCGTTTTGGCCCCCGTATTTTCCGCACTGCGGCCGGCGCGGCGCGCTGCGCAAGCAGACATTGCCGAGGCGCTGCGGCAGGGGGTATGAGCGAGCCAGTTGCTTACAGGCGGCGCAGGTACTGGCGGGTGAACATGTGCTCGGGCAAGTCTGCCAGGGTCATGGTGTTGTACTCCAGTACGGAATACTCTCCGGCCTTGACCGCGTCCTCAATAATCAGGCGGGTGGGGCGTTCCCGTCCGGCCATTTCTTCAAAGTTTTCGTAGCGAGCCGTTTTCAGGAGCCTGCCCGATACGGCGTAGAATTGGGCCTTTACGGGCCGGGCCGTTTCTTTCTCTATCCAGTATTTAACCTTAGCGTAGGTCACCCCTCGGCCCACGGCGCTCAAATCGAGCACCCAGCAATCCTTGCCGTTCAGAGTTTCGCTGCCTGAAAGTTCAGCCGCGTAGTCGCCTGCAAAATTAGCCCTTGCCAGATCGCCATTGGCGACCTGTCCTGTCAGCCGTTGTGACAGGGACAGCCGTACCGGCTGTGACACACTGGGCATGAAAATCCACAGATCCCGGCCACGCATGAGCAGGGCCTGGCCACGCTCCGAGGCCGGCTCCTCGGTGAGCACAATGGTGTTTTCATTGCCACGAGACATCACCTTATACTCGCGCACCTCCCGAGCCTCACCATCCTCGTGGTTGGTGACCGTCAGGTGTGTCTCGAAGTGCTCTCTTGGGAAGCGTATGGCGTCTGCCTGTTGTAACAGTTCGGTAGCGTCAACCGTGTCCTGGGCCCTTGCGCTGAACACAAGCGTGAGCAGTGCAAGGGTGGTCAGACGGTATCGAAGGGGTTTTGGGGGATGAAAGAACATACCGCTTTCCTAAGGATGTCGGAACCATTAGTCTGACGCGCTCCCTAGCGAATTGTAAAGCGAACATCCCCGCTATCCTGGAATAGCGGGGATGCGTACTGTGCTGACCTGGCTGCTGGGTGGCGCAGCCGGCACCCCGCTCAGGCCAGCGGCCGACGCCTCCGTTTGGCCGCCGTAACAGCGAGCATACCGAGGACCATGAGGGTTAAGGGGGCCGGCTCGGGAACCTCATTGACTGCGAAATCACCGTTTACCACCAGGTTATCGAAGCCCGCGTTGTTACCGGGTCCCTCGCCGAACGCAGTCAGGCGCAGAGTATAAGTGTTTCCTGCTGTGAGGGTGTTGCCGCCAAAGTTAAAGTTAACGGATGCCGGCTGGCTGATTGCGGGACCGTTGTTGGGAAAAATATTCGCGGCGATGGCTGGCGGCTGCAGCGCTGTCAGGGTGTCATCAAGCAGGGTGGCACTCATACTGAGATTGCGGTTTACCGTCTGCAGCTCACCTTGGTTATTGAAAATGTACGCGTCCAGCGACACGCTGCTCAGCGCGATGTCGGCACCCAGGAGAGCGAGCAGAATGTCGACATACCAGCTGCCTTCATTATGCAGGTTTCGTTTCGGTGCGAACTTTTCCTGCGCTGGAGTGGTGGTGAAGAGTCCGTTCGGGTTATCCATGGCTGTCAGGGCGCCCGGATTGGCGACGCCGTTGGTGACCCACGTGATGCCGGACAGTGTGGAGCCGGATACGCTGCCACCGTTGAAGTCGGTGGAAAGAATAACGTCGGCGCGGGTGGGCAGTGAGCCGAGCAGGGCGATGGCCAGGGCCGCCAGGGTGTATCGCATGGAAGTGTTCTCCTGAATGTGTTTTTATGTATCAATGCATAAAACATGCCATATGCGTAAATCCATCGCTTGATCAGGATTTTGCAAAACCCCGAGTGTCGTCGATCATTCGCCGAGGTTCTGACTGTAAGATTTTTGGACAATTTCTCGCTTCTCCTGCCGTTACCCTGAATGGGTGAGATGTCGTTCTGTTTCAGGGATTTCGGCGCGCGGGGTGCTATGCTGTGGGTACCGTATTAGCGACACTGGGGGCACTTTATGGCCATCGTTCAGGTGCAGAACGTCTTTAAAGCGTACACCCTGGGTGAGCAGGAGGTGCTGGCATTACAGAACGTGAGTCTGAGCATCGAAGCGGGCGACTTCCTGGCCATTTGCGGCCCCTCCGGCAGTGGCAAGTCTACCCTGCTGAATATCATTGGCTGTATCGACACGCCAAGCAGTGGCCAGGTTTTCATTGATGGCGAGGAGGTGTCGGGCCGTACGTCCGACCAGCTGGCGGATCTGCGCGCACGCAGTATTGGATTTATCTTTCAGACCTTCAATTTATTGCCTGTGCTGTCCGCGGCGGAGAATGTTGACTATCCGCTCATGCACCTGCCGGAGTTGGGGCGTGCCGAGCGCGCAGACCGCGTGGCGCATTACCTGAGCGTGGTTGGTCTGGCGCAATATGCCAATCATCGCCCCAGCCAGCTGTCCGGTGGCCAGCGCCAGCGCGTCGCGATTGCCCGGGCGCTTGCCACACATGCGCGGGTGATACTCGCTGATGAGCCCACGGCCAACCTCGATCGGGAAAACGGACAGGCGATACTCGAGTTGATGCGCGACATAAATCGGCAGGAGGGTACGACCTTCGTGTTTTCCACACACGATGCCCATGTGATGGCCCTGGCTCAGCGTCTGGTGACCATCGAGGATGGTTGCCTTGTGAGTGAGGAAGCCCGGTCCGATATGGCCGTACAACTCGCTGGCGAGAGCAGCCGGGCGTGAAATGGCTCGCCAGGCGGGGCGCCCTTGGTCTGGTTTTCTTGGCTGGCCTCCTCGATGTTGCGCTGGCAGATAGCGGCAGTGAGGATCGCGGCGCGCCCCCAGCCTCAGAAACAGCCGTTGTTGATCTGCGGATGGGGCGCATTGCAGAGCGTGTCCGCCTGGTCCTCGACCTCTCGGCTGCGCCGGATTTCCGCTGGCAGGCTAGCGCGGATGCGCGCGACGTGGACCTCTGGATTTCGGGGGCACGCTGGCAGGTCAGTCCTGACAATGGTCTGCTCGCGGGCACACCGGTGCAGAAGCTGCTGCATACTCAGCAGGGCGAGTCCCGCGAACTGCGCGTCAGGCTGGCGCTACGCGAGTCTCAGCGTGTGGAGGTCTTCTCACTGAAACCAGATGCGGGCAGGGGGCATCGTCTGGTGGTCGATCTTTACCCGCAGCAACCCGACCCTGCGGGGGCCATGTCTGCGTCTGGGATCGCCACGGCGAGCGTGCCGCCGCTGGCTGACAATGCGCAGGCAAATGAAGGCCGTTCGAATTCTGTCGAACCGCCAGCAGCGTCCAGTGACACGACGCCGGTATCGGATTCCGCGCGGGACAATGCCCCGCAAGGCTCGCGGCCGCCAGGCGGTACGCGCAGACTTCCCCAGGGCGAACCCGCGGATTGGTTGCGCAATGTGCGCACTTCGGGCTATGCAGAGCTCACCTCCGCCTACACGGTGTCCGATCCCTCCCGCTGGTCCATATTGCGGGCCCGCGTCGAGCCCGCCGTCACGGGCAGTCTTGGCGCGTCGCTGCGCTTCAAGCTGGCGGGGCGGGCGCAGGGCGATGCGGCGTTTGATCTGGAGGATGATTACTATCCATCGGCCGTGCGCGATGACCAGCGCAGCCGTTTTACGATTCGCGAAGCCTATATTGATGCGGATGCTGGTGACTGGCAGCTCCGCCTGGGGCGCCAGCATGTGGTCTGGGGAGAAATGGTCGGCCTGTTTCTGGCGGATGTTGTCTCCGCGCGGGATATGCGCGAGTTCTACCTGCAGGAATTCGATGCCATGCGCATTCCACAATGGGGCGTTCGCGCTGAGCGATTCGCCGGCGACTCACACGTGGAACTGCTCTGGATTCCCTACCCAAGCTATGACGAGATCGGTGAGCCGGGGTCAGATTTCTATCCCTTTCCCGTGCCGGCCGGCGTGCCTGTGCGTGAGGATCAACCCTCGCGCAATCTGGGGAACAGCCACTGGGGCATAAAAGGATCTCATCTGGTTAATGGCTGGGATATTTCGGGCTTTTACTACCAGAGCCAGGATGTGTCCCCCAACCTGTATTCTACGCCTACAGGTCTGGCCTTGCGCAATGACAGCCTCAAGCAGGTTGGGGCGAGCTTTTCCAAGGACTTTTATAGCTGGGTGCTGCGCGGCGAAGCCGTGCATACGCAGGGTCGTCGTTTTTTCGCGGGGGAGCCCGCGCTCGCAGGCGACTTTTCGCCCCTCGACTCCGACGCCCTGGACTATGTTGTGGGCGTGACCATACCCCGGGGTGACTGGCGCGTGGATCTTCAGTTCTACGGCCGGCGCCTGTTTCAGCATCAGCCGCAAATGCTCGGAGATGCCAACGAGATTGGCTATACGGCAATGGTAAATTACGGCTTCGGGCAGCGCCTTGAGTGGGAAGTGCTTTACCTGTCCGGGCTTAACCGCACCGACTGGTCCCTGCAGCCGCGTGTCGTTTACAACCTGGCGCCGGAGTGGCGGCTGCAGTTCGGGGCTGACCTCTTTGGCGGCGACCCGACTGGGCTCTTCGGCCAGTTCGACCAGAGTGACCGTGTTTACCTGGAGCTGCGGCGCTGGTTCTGATCCGCCAGTCCTTTCCTCTTTGCGGCGGGTCCTGATTAGCGGCATTGATACAATCTGTGAGACGAGACTCAGTTCTTTGCTTGGCCTACCCCGCCGCGTGGCATAGAGTGGCAGCTGATGATCGATTGAGAGGTACAGGTATGTCGGCACGGAATTCCGGCGCACTCCTGATGGCGGGTGTACTGATAGTTTTGCTCGCTGCCTGTGGCGAGACTCTGACTGAAGACGAGTTGTTGGCGAGAGCTGGCGATGCACTTGCCGATGGCAATCCCAATGCAGCGATCGTAGATGCCAAGACCGCGCTGCAGCAGAATGCTGACAATCCCCGTGCCAGACGTCTGCTCGGGGAGGCACTCAAGTACAAGGGCGATCTTAGTAATGCGGAAGCTGAATTCGAGCGCTCGCTACGGAGCGCAAAGGATCCGGACGTGGCCGCTCTGCTTGGCGAGGTCTTGCTGGCCTCAGGACAGCATGGGCGGTTTATGGAGCTCTACGAAGCGGAGTATTTTGACTTTGCCGCAGAGCACGCTACGTTCCTCGCCCACGTTTCGCGTGCGCAGGTACTGACGGGAGACGGATTTACTGCCGAGGAAACATTGGAGCGAGCCATGGCCATTGCGCCAGATCGTCCTGAGGTCCTGCTGGCCCAGGCGGTTCTGCAGGCTCGGCATAAGGGTGATTTGGACGCAGCAGAAAACCTGCTGGAGCGACTTACCGCCACGCACCCCGAGTACCCCGATGGCTGGAGCCTGTATGGTAATCTACAACAGGTGCGTGGAGACCGGGCAGCGGCGGAGGCCGCATTTGCAGAGGCAGTGCGCCTCGCCCCGGGCCGACTTGAGGACCTGTTGAGTCAGGTGGCCATGCTGGTTGAGCAGGAGAAGTATTCGGAGGCCAGCGAGGCTATGGGTCCGCTCCTGCGTAACGCGCCAGAGCACCCCGGGGTGAATTATGCTCAGGCTAGAATTGCGCTGGCAGGCGACAATAACAATGAGGCGCTGGAGAAACTGGACGCCGTGTTCAAAGTCCTGCCCAGACACCTGCCGTCGCTTTATCTGGCGGCCAACCTCAACTTTCGCGAGGGTAGACTTGCGACCGCGGCATCACAGCTGGAAACCGTCCTTTCTTTGCAGCCTAGAAACACGGAAGCGCAGCGTATGCTGGGTGCGGTTATGCTTCGCATGGGCAACAATCAGCGCGCCGAAACAATTGCCAGAGCCTTATTGGAGGACTCGCCGATGAATGCCCCCACTCTGGGTCTGCTGGCGCTGGCGCTGAGCGCCCAGGGCCAGCACACCGACAGTGCTGAAGTCTACCAACGACAAGCAGATCTTGAGCCAGAATCCGCCGAGGTGCACATGGCGCTAGGTACCGAATGGGTGCGGGCGGGCGACGTTACGCGGGGCATTGCCGAGCTGGAGGTTGCAAGAGATCTTGACCCGGACAACCAGCAGGTCCGCGCCAGTCTGGCTCAGGCCTACATGACGTCGGGCGAGGGCGACATAGCCCGTCATGAAGTTGAGGAATTTCGCGCTCTGGCACCTGATTCAGCGGTGCCCAGTCTGCTGCTTGCCAGGCTGACAGGGCTCGAGGGCGACACGTCCGCTGCCAGTGCTTATTTGCGCGAAGCCCTTGATGTGGACCCCAGTAACGACCAGGCGCGCCAGGGTCTTGCGGCACTGGCGATGCAGAGTGACGATTCGGCTGCGGCTCTGGAGGTCTTCGACGAGGGACTCCAGTCGGATCCCGATAACCTATCAAACCTACTCGGCCGTGCTGAAGTTCAGCAACTGCGTGGTGACACTGAAAACATGGTTGCGACGCTGGACAGCGCTGTGAAGGCGCACCCTGAGGCATTGGAGCCACGGTTGCGGCTTGCCCGGCATTATCTTCGCGAGAACCGCCCGGGACGAACCGTTGACCTGCTTTCAGGATTGGAGGGACAGACGAACGATAGTGCGCAGGTACAGCAGCTTTTGGTGGGAGCCTATCTGGCACTTCAGCAGTACGGCCCTGCAGTGACGGCGGGCCGCAAGTTGCAGGCCTTGTTGCCAGAGCAACCTGTGGCACTGCGGCTGGCAGCGCAGGCGGAGGGTGCCAATGGGGATCTGTCTCGGGCAGAGCGGCTGTTGCGGCGCGCCCATGAGCTGGCGCCGGATGATGTGGACACTCACAAAATGTTGATAGAGACGCTGATGCTGCAAAATAAGCTGGAAGAAACCGGTGAAGAACTGGCCAGGTTGCCCGACGCCATGTCGGGCGCACCGAAAGTGAAGCTGGCTCGCGGACGCATCGCGATGAATCTGGGTCGGCCAAAGGAGGCAGAGTCTCTGATTCGAGAGGCCCATGAGGCACATCCGGACAGCAATTCAGTCATTTTTCTGTCTACCAGCCTGCTGCAGCAGGGTAGGCCGGAAGAAGCGGTAACCCTGCTAGCGGACTGGGTAGAGCAGCATCCAGACGATCCGCAGGCGATTGAACGCCTTGGTGCACTGCTGGTCGCCA
>Ga0102926_1002236_pt1 | contig 11273 bp, 9 predicted proteins | sample SalPonR1_A_D2_MG_FD_78173 | JGI IMG/M metagenome (GOLD analysis project Ga0102926, IMG submission 78173) | Salt pond soil microbial communities from South San Francisco under conditions of wetland restoration - Salt Pond MetaG R1_A_D2_MG | ecosystem: Environmental > Aquatic > Marine > Intertidal...
AGGATGATCAACCAATGCCTTGGCAATGACTTTTACAAGTTCTCCCATTATTACACCTCCTGATGGTTACCTAAGCTTTTTTAGCTTCTTCAAATTTTTCCAAAATGTTGTTTTTCTTGAGCAAAACTCTTACTGTTTCAGTAGGCTGTGCCCCGTTAAGCAACCATTCCACAGTTTTTTCGTCGTTTATCTTCACTTCTCCAGGCTCTTTCAAAGGATTGTAATAGCCAAGCTCCTCTATGAATTTACCGTCTCTCGGAGACCTTGAATCTGCAACAACAATTCTATAAAAAGGTTTCTTCTTTGCTCCCATTCTTTTCAATCTGATTTTTACTGACATTAACTTCACCTCCTCAAATATATTTGTATTAAAAAATCATCTATTTACATAAAAGGAATATTCAATCCTCTTTTGCCATGTTTTTTACCCATTCCTGAAAATTGCTTCATCATTTTTTTTGTTTGCGCAAATTGTTTTAAAAGCTTATTGACCTGTTGCACACTGTTTCCGCTTCCTGCCGCTATTCTTTTTCTTCTTCCGCTGCTTATGATTTCCGGATTCGTGCGTTCTTCATCGGTCATTGATTTGATTAAAGCTTCTATCTTTTTCAGCTCGTTTTCATCAACTTTAAGGTTTTTCAATTGTTTTCCGCCGAGTCCCGGCATCATTTCCATGATTTGATCGATTGGTCCCATGCTTTTCATTTGTTCCATCTGATCAAGAAAATCATTCAAGTCAAAGCTTTGTTCTTTAATTTTTTTCTGCAGCTTTTTTGCATTTTCCTCGGAAAAACTATCCTGCGCTTTTTCAATGAGAGTCAGAACATCTCCCATTCCCAAAATTCTTGAAGCCATTCTTTCAGGATAAAAAGGTTCTATAGAATCAAGCTTTTCACCCGTACCAACAAATTTTATAGGTTTTCCTGTTACAGCTTTTACAGAAAGTGCGGCTCCGCCTCTTGTGTCTCCATCAAGCTTGCTGAGTACAACACCGTTGATTGAAAGATCCTTGTCAAAAGCTTCAGCCACGTTTACCGCATCTTGTCCTGTCATAGCATCGATTACAAGCAGTATCTCATTAGGATGTACTGTCTCTTTTATGTTTTTTAATTCTTGCATCAATGATTCGTCAATATGCAGTCTTCCCGCGGTATCTATAAGGACAACATCGTGACCGTTGCGTTTTGCAAATTCAAGTGCCGCCTTTGAAATATTCTGAGGCGAAGTTGAATCGCCCATTGAAAAAACCGGCAATTCCAATTTTTCGCCTACAACCTGGAGCTGTTTTATCGCAGCAGGACGGTATATGTCTCCGGCAACCAACAAAGGACTTTTGCCTGCTTTTTTCAAATATCCGCCGATTTTACCCGTTGTAGTCGTTTTTCCAGCCCCTTGCAAACCGACCATCATAATTACAGTTGGCGGTTTTGGAGAAAATTCTATTTTTGTCTCATTTGTTCCCATCAGCTCTTTTAATTCTTCATTGACAATTTTAATTACCTGTTGTCCCGGGGTTAGGCTTTTCATTACTTCAGAACCGACAGAACGTTCAGAAACCTTGTTTATGAACGATTTTACGACCTTGTAGTTTACATCGGCTTCCAGCAAAGCGAGTTTTACTTCGCGCATTGCTGATTTTATGTCTTTTTCTGAAAGCTTGCCTTTGCCTTTCAGTTTGCTCAATGAATTTTGTAATTTTTCAGCAAGGCTTTCAAAAATCATATCTATTCCTCCCGGTAATCAATTGTCATTGACTTTATTTATTTCCATTGCCAAGTTGACAATTTTATTGATTTGGTTTTTATTTTCTTCATCGTCTTCATTTTTCAAAATAATTTCAGAAAGTTCTATAATACTGCTCGAGTAAACAGAAATGCTTTTGAATTTATCATATAGCCCCATCTTGTTTTCATATATGTCCAATGCTTTATTTGATTTTTTTACAGCGTCATAAACCGCCTGCCTGCTTATTTTCATATTCTCGGCAATTTCGACCATAGAAAAATCGTTGATGTAATAATGGTAAAGCATCTCATATTGTTTTTCAGTAAGGAGCTTTCCATAAAAAGCAAACATGTTGCCGTATTTGATTTTTTTCTCCATGTTTTTCCCTCTTTTGTAAAGTTGATTTGCTTTACATGAAAATATTACATTACCGATATGATATAGTCAAGCGTTTTTTAAAATATTGCATCAACAAAACTTCCCGGATCAAATTTTTGAAGATCTTCAATGTCCTCTCCTACGCCTACATACTTTACAGGTATTCCCAACTCCGAAACAAGTGCAAAAACAATTCCGCCCTTAGCAGTACCGTCAAGCTTTGTCATTATTATTCCGCTTATATCGGCAATTTCATTGAATGCTTTCGCCTGATTTAGTGCGTTCTGCCCTGTAGTTGCATCAAGCACAAGATATGTTTCAAGAATTGATTCCGGCGCTTCCCTCTTAATGATTTTTGTTATTTTACCCAACTCATTCATAAGATTTTTCTTGTTATGCAAACGGCCTGCCGTATCACAAATCAATACGTCCATTTTGCGTGCTTTTGCCGATTGTATCGCATCATATACCACAGATGCGGGATCAGCTCCCTCCTTTTGAGAAATCAAATCGCTTTTCGACCTTTCAACCCAAATCTTCAACTGATCAACAGCAGCGGCCCTGAATGTATCAGCGGCTGCAATTATGACTTTTTCCCCTTTTTGTGTGAATTTGCTTGCAAGTTTACCGATGGTCGTTGTTTTTCCAACACCGTTTACACCAATTATCAATATGATTCGCAATCCTTTTTCTTTTGCATCTATTTCACTATTACCGGCAGAATATAGTTTTTCAGTCATCAAAGTTTTTAGTAATTCTTTTACTTTTCCCGGATCGGTTATTCTTTCATTTCTTACAGCTGTCTCAAGGGATTCCATAATTTCAACTGTTGTTTCATATCCAACATCAGATAAAATCAGCAAGTCCTCTAGTTCTTCATAAAATTCATCATCGATTGTATTTGATGAATTGAACAATACATCTATCTTGCCGGTGAAATTGTCTCGAGTCTTTCCTAATCCTTCTTTTAATCTTTCGATTATACTTTTCAAGTTTCCACTCCTAACTGGCCTTGTTTTTAATTTCCAATGACACTATTTTTGATATTCCTTTTTCTTCCATCGTGACCCCATAAAGAACATCGGCTATTTCCATGGTCCCTTTACGGTGGGTGATTAGTATGAATTGCGAATTACCTGTGAATTTTTTAAGGAAAGAAGCAAATTTGTACACATTCACATCGTCCAACGCCGCCTCTATTTCATCAAGTACACAAAACGGCGATGGTTTTTTCATAAGTATTGCGAAAAGCATCGCTATTGCTGTCAAAGACTTTTCCCCTCCTGAAAGCAGATTCAAGTTTTGAAGCTTTTTACCTGGGGGCTCCGCATAAATATCTATATGTGAATTCAATATGTCATCAGTATCTTCAAATATTATTTCAGCCCGTCCGCCATTGAAAAGTTGATTAAAGGTTTTGTCGAAGTTATTATTGATTTCTTTGATTTCCTCTTTGAAAATTTTAACCATCTTTTCTTCAAGTTTAACAATAAGATCCTCAAGACTGTCTTTTGCCTCCATCAGATCGCATTTTTGTTTACTAAGGAATTCGTATCTATGAAGAACTTCATCGTATTCCTTTATAGACGCCCTATTTATTTCTCCAAGCGATTCAATTTCCGTTTTCAAGTCGTTTATTCGTTTTACCATTTGACTTCTATTTGTTATTTCAGTCCTCTTTTCAATTGCCTCTATATAAGAGAGCTGATAAATTTCCCATAATTGTTTTATGAAGTGGTCGTAATTCATTTGATTTCTTGTATCTGACATTTCAAGTTTATGATGCTTTTCTTTTTCCATCAAAATGTTTTCGTCAATTTTTATCAGATTGTCTTGCGCTCCCCTGGCAATGGCGGATTTCTCCTCAATAACCATTCCACACGCTTCATTTGTCTTTTCAATTTCCTTGATTGTTAAAATCAAACCGTCTAAAATTTCTCTTTTTTCAACTATTTCTCTTTCATGATTTTCAACTTTATATATCAGTTCTTTTAATTGAGTTTCATGCTCCTGTAAACTTGCATCTATATTCTCAGTCGACAATTCAATACGCAAAATTTCTGACTCGACACTTTTTCTTTTTTCCAATAAAATCGCAAGTTTTACTTTATTTGCATTCAATGATTCTTTCAATCCATCCAATTCATTGGAAAGTTCCTTTTCGGATTTTTCAAATTCCTCTATAGTCCTTTCCTGATTAAAACTATGCTCTTCCATTTCTTTGACTTTTTCTGCAATTGAAATCCTTCTGCCATGTATATGGTTTGCTTCTGTTTGGGTTTCTTTCAATTCATTATTGACAATTGTACGTTTATCCTTCATTGTTTGAATATTCGTTGTTTCCGCTTCCAAACTTGATGACAGTTTTTCGATTTTTCTTTCTATTTCATTGATTTCTTTTTCGTTTTCCTTTAATTTATTTTCACTCGAGATTTTTTTCTTGATTATTTTTTCCAGATTCATTGTTTCCTCATTCAAAACTCTTTCTTCTTTCAATATTTCTTTTGAAGCTTCTTCAAAGATTCTTTTTCTTGAAAGGAGTCCTGCGCTTCTCACTTTGACGCTTCCACCTGTGATTGTTCCTCCGGGATTGAATACATCTCCATCAATGGTAATAAGTCTGCTCCCCTTGTAACCTTTTTTCAAGAGCCTTGCAGCAGTTGAAGAATCTTTTACTATGACAATATTTCCCAATAGATAATCAACAATGTTTTCAAATTTCTTTTCAAAATTTATGAGTTCCTTAGCTCTTCCTACAATGCCCTCATCATTCATCATATTTGAACCTGCGTTTTTTCTCCCTCTTACTTCGCTCATTGGCAAAAGAGTTATCCTGCCTGTCTTCTTCATCTTCGCAAACTCAATTATTCTTCTGGCGGAATCAACCGTGTCGCATATGATATGCTGACTTGAATATCCCAAAGCAGTCTCCAATGCAACTTCGTATGCTTTGTCAACTTTGATTATGTCCGATACCGTGCCTTCAAGATGTTTTTCCAAATCAGTTTTACGCAATGCTTTCAGCGAATTTTTTACACTGCTGTTGAATCCTTCATAATTATCAATCATTCTTTTGTAAAAATCCCGTTTATCTTTTAGTGTTTTAAGATTCCGTTCCACATCGCTTATTTCAATTTTCTTTTGATTTTCAAGATTTTTATTATTATAAAATTCTTTTTCAAGCAATTTATGTTTATTGCTGCATTCGGATCTTCTGTTTTTAAATCCATAAGATTCCGATGCGATATATTCCTTTTCAACAATTGATTTTGAAACTATTTTTTCAATTTCGACTATTTCCTCATTCAATCTTGTCAAACTCTTTTCAACGCTTTTTTCAAATGAATCGAGGCTTGCCAATTCACTTTTCAATTCGGATGATTTATTGAAATCATCGAATATTTTCGTTTTATTCTTTTGGATTTGTTCTTTTTCAATAATCAATTTTTTAGAAACTTCGCCTATTTTAATTTCCTCTTCAAGAATATTTTCTTCAAGACGATTTTTATTTTCATTTAAATCAATCATAAGCATTTTTTTTACATCAAGCTCTGCTTCCAATTTTTCTATTTCTTTGCCGTATTGAATTATTTGATTTTCCAATTTGACTCTTTCTTTTGTGGCTGAACGTTTTTTTTCAGAAATCAATTCAATCTCATAGTTCAATTGATTTCTCTTTTCATTTGCATCAAACAATCTTTTTTCGTCCACTTGCAGTTCCATTCTTAATTTGTCCAATAAGGCTTCTGTCTCAACCAACTCATTTTTAACTCTGCTTTTCTTTGACTCGAAGCTCGAAATATTAGATTCTACCGCTTCAATCTTGTCTCTGTTAGCTTTTATCTTTTCATTTATCCTATCTATTTCCTCCATGAACAAAGATATCTCAAGCCCCTTGAGCTCTCCATAGTATTCATCATGCTTTTTTGCTTTCTCAGCTTCATTTTTCAATGGGCCTATTCTTGTTTCAAGTTCATTTAGGATGTCCTCAACTCTTAATATGTTTTTATTTGTATTTTCGAGTTTTTTCCCGGTATTTTCTTTTCTTGTCTTGTATTTGACAATTCCTGCGGCTTCTTCAAACAATTTTCTACGGTCTTCTGACTTGCTGTTTAAAATTGAGTCAATCCTACCCTGTCCAATTATCGAATATCCGTCTATACCAATTCCTGTATCCATGAAAAGCTCTTTGATTTCTCTTAATTTGCATGGATTGTTATTTATAAGATATTCACTTTCGCCAGACCTGTATACTCTTCTTTTTACGATAACTTCTCCATATTCAATCGGAAGATTCCCTTCACTGTTGTCGAATGTAAGAGAAACTTCAGCCATTCCCAATTGCTTTCTTCTATCTGTTCCACTGAAAATAAGGTCCTCCATTTTACTGCCTCGAAGAACCTTCGCGCTTTGTTCGCCCAAAACCCACCTTACAGCATCTGTTATATTGCTTTTTCCGCTTCCGTTTGGACCTACTATTCCAGCTATGCCTTCTTTGAATTTTATTTCAGCTCTTTCTGCGAATGATTTGAATCCATACATTTCTATGCTTTTGAGATACACAATATCACCTCATAACTATTTTAAATAACAAGGATATTTTATCATAAATTACATACTAAAAAACACCCTAAGGGTGTTCAGCCTCTAGAAAAACACCAATTTCTGCTTTGCCTTGCTACCCATAGACCACAGGCAAAGCCCGTTTGGTCACGTATGTCTCAATACGCTCCCATCGCTGGTTTTGGGCGGCGCCTTGAAATAGAAGGTTTTCTACGGCCTGTGAGATTGAGACTTTTTCTTCAATCTTGATGTTCTTTAGTCCATTTCATCGTATAGCTGTTCAATTATTTCCAACAAATTTTGGTCATCAACCGGTTTAATTATCATTTCACTGCCTTTGTCGATTATCTCGCACACAATGGCTTCTCCCCTGCTGTCTTCAAGCGGCGCCAGAATAGCAAATTTTTTATCATCATATTCAATCGTCTCAATCAATTCAAATTTCTTTTTTTGGTTTTCCTCGTCTATAAGCTCGAGTATTTTATCTTCCATTTATTCACCCCGTTTTGTTTTATCAAGATATGATTGCAATATATGAACAGCGGCAACCGTATCTATAACTTCCTTTCTTTTCTTTCTTGACATGTCAGCCTCTATCAGATAGCGCCTTGCAATTGCTGTTGTCAATCTTTCATCTTCATAAATACATTCTATGTCTATGTTTTCCTCTATCCAGTTGACAAAGTCCTTAACTTTTTGACTTTGAGGTCCGAGGGTTCCGTTCATGTTGAACGGCAAACCTACGACAATTTTCCCAACATCCTTTTCTTCAATTATTCCCTTTAAGACATAAAGGTCTTTCTTCTTGCTTTTCCTTCTTATTGTCTTGACAGCTTGCGCAGTCAAGAAAAGCTCATCACTTACCGATACTCCTATAGTCTTGTCTCCGACATCCAATCCCATAATACGCAAAAACACTTCCCCTTTCAAATTATCTTAATGCAAAAGTCGGGGCAATATGCACTGCAATAGCCGCATAAAACACAAAGTTTTTCATCAACTTCAACACCTTCAGGACCCAATGAAAGTGCATTTTGTTTGCACGAATCAACACATTTTCCACACCGTCTGCACCAATCTGCAATGTGCAAATGCCTGTCCTGTCTTTTGATTTTTTCCAACACATTTCCAGATGAAATCTTTCCTTCAAAACGGTTCACATTGTCTTCTATTTCCTCAAAGCTTTGCATGCCCACAGCAAATGAATCCATCACATCCTGGTCAAGTGCAAAAGCGAATGCTTCTTCCAAACTGCTTATAAGATTGCCGCCTCCCAGCGGTTTCATGCCATATATTCCTTTTCCGGCCTTTTTCGAAAACTCCAAAGCCTCTATCATGTCTTCTATTGTTCCATCCTGAATGCCCAGTCCCATGAAATTGCAGATAGGGTGCAAGACCTCGAAAACCTCGTTTTCATTGGCGCCGACCACTCCGGCCACATGGTGCGTTGAAAGCCCCAATGCTCTTATATGTCCTTTTTCACGCATTTTTATAAAAAATTCAATTGCTTCCCAATGACCTCTTATCGTATGGATGCTTTCTTGTTCATGCAACATAAAAATATCTATATAATCCCTGTCTATCGATTTTAAAGCCCGCGTCAAAGTTTCCTCGGCAGTTTTTCTGTCATATGCATAGGATTTGCTTGATATTATCAAATTATTTTTTCCAATATTCTTCAAACCATATTTTATGTGTTCATAGTTGTCATATAAGTCCGCAGTATCAACAAAATTAACGCCCTTGTCATAAGCCCTTTCAAGCAATAGTCCGCCTTCCTTTGCAGTAAGATTCCGCTGCAACGGACTCATGGTAAGACTTCCAAAACATAACCTTGACACAAGCAATCCCGTTTTCCCCAGTTTTCTGTATTGCATATTATTTCTCCAAATAAGACTTAAGCAATTCCTCCAAAATTTCATCGCGTTCAAGTCTCTTTATCATTTTTCTTGCATCTTTGTGACTTGTAATATATGTCGGATCCCCTGAAAGCAGATATCCGACAATTTGGTTTACCGGATTGTATCCTTTCTCTTCCAATGCTTCGAAAGCAACGTTTATTATTTCCCTTGTTTCGGCTTCCTTGTCGCTTCCTACATCATATTTCATTGTAAATTGATCATTCATGTCCAATTCCCTCCTTTTAATCATTATACTCTTATAACCACATGCATTTCAATCAAGCATTCAAAAAGAAGGACAGGATACCAAATCCCCTGTCCTTCAAAAACAATCAATCAAGCTCCGTTCGGTTTCTCATATGCCTCTTAATGATCCAATTCATATGATACTATCTAAAACAACGGTTTAAATATTCTCAATATGTTTGTATACCTGTTCTAATGAAGCCATTGCCTTGCTTCTGTCTTTAGCCCCTGCCTGTGCCATGTTTGGACGGCCTCCGCCTCCTCCTGAAGCAATCTTGGCCACATCCTTTACTATTTTGCCGCAGTGAATTCCACTTGACACTGCTTCCTTGTCAGCCATGGCGGCATAATTCAATTTCTCTCCATCGTCTGAAACAAGCACTACAACACCTTTTTCAAGTTTGTTTAAGATTTTATCTCCAAGCTCCCTCAATGTTTCAGCATCGATATCTTCCACTTTACCGGTTATCACATTGAAACCGTTTATTTTTTTCAATCCATCAAGCAATTCATCAATTGATGAATCCGCCATTTCTCTTTTGAATTCGTCGTTCAGCTTTTTTGCAGTTTTAAGATCTTCGAGAATTTGAACGATTTTGCTTTCAACTTCATTTTGATTGTTTGCTTTTACAATATCCATAATCTTCTGCATTTCTTTTTCAGACTGTTTAACAGATGCATAAGCCTTTCTTCCTGTAAAGGCTTCAATGCGCCTTACTCCAGCAGCGATTCCTCCTTCTGCTATGATTTTGAACAATCCTACTTCGCTTGTATTGTCAAGGTGGGTACCGCCACAGAGTTCTGTGCTGTAATCGTCAACCTTTACAACTCTGACAATATTGCCGTACTTTTCACCAAAAAGAGCCGTAGCACCCAATTCCTTGGCTTTTTCCAATTCCATTTCAGAAATATTGATTTGTAGAGCCTCCATAACCTTTTCGTTTACAATGGCTTCAATTTCATCCAATTGATTTTCCTTTACATTGTCAAAATGTGTAAAGTCAAACCTTAATCTGTCCGGAGTAACAAGAGATCCTGCTTGTTCAACATGTTCACCCAACACATTCCTCAGGGCTCTATGCAAAAGGTGTGTTGCAGTATGGTTTCTTGCTGTATCCATTCTGTTCTTTTCATCAATATTTGATATTGCCATTTCGCCTACGCCAACATTTCCTTTCGCAACTGTTCCGTAATGTATAAATAGATTATTCTTTTTTCTGCAATCCGAAACTTCAAACAATCCATTGGATGTTTTTATCCAACCCTTGTCCGCCAACTGTCCTCCGCTCTCTGCGTAAAAAGGAGTTATGTCCATAATTATTTGAACTTCGTCATCTTTTTCAGCTTCTTCCATTGGCAAACCCGCTTTTATTATTGCAAGCACTTCTCCCTGTGCCTCAAACATGTCGTATCCTACGAATTCGGTTTTTTCAGTTTTGAGTTTTTCGAGTTCAGAACCAAACTCCCATCCCACCTCATTTTGGTCTTTTCTGGCCTGTCTGGCTCTATCCTTTTGGATGGACATTTCTTTTTCAAATTCTTCTTCGTCCACCGAAATATTCATTTCCTCCAAAATTTCTCTGGTAAGGTCAAGCGGAAAACCATATGTGTCGTAAAGCACAAAAGCATCCCTGCCCGAAAGTTGATTTATTTCCTTGTTTCTCATTTCTTCAATATGCCCGTTTAAAATTTCGATGCCCGAATCAATTGTCTGCTGAAAGCGCTTCTCTTCAATTTCAAGCACTTTTTTAATGTATTCCCGTTTTTCCAAAAGCTCCGGGTAGGCATCCTTTGAAATTTGAATGACTTTGTCAACAAGCTCTGTCAAAAATTGTTTTTCTATTCCCAATAATTTGCCATGTCTTGCAGCACGTCTCAAAAGCCTTCTTAAAACATAACCTCTTCCTTCATTGCTTGGGATTATCCCATCTGCAGTCATAAATGTTACTGCTCTTATGTGGTCGGTTATTATCCTTATTGAAATGTCATCTTTTCGGTTGTTTCCGTATGGCTTTCCTGAAAGATCAACTACTTCGTCCAAAACATATCTTATTGTGTCAATTTCAAAAATCGAATCAACATTTTGCATTATGCATGCAACACGTTCAAGACCCATGCCCGTGTCAATATTAGGTTTTGGCAAAAGATTATAGTTTCCCTCGTCATCTTTGTCGAATTGAGTGAACACATGATTCCAAAATTCTATGAATCTGTCGCAATCGCAACCAGGCTTGCAAGTATCCAATCCGCAGCTGAATTTCTCTCCACGGTCGAAATATATTTCTGAACACGGTCCACATGGACCTGTTCCAATTTCCCAAAAATTATCTTCTTTTCCAAGCCTTACTATTCTCTCTTTGGGAATGCCAATCTCTTTTTCCCATATTTCATAAGCCTCGTCATCATCTTCATACACAGTAACCCATAGTTTTTCTTGAGGCATATTCAACCATTCTGTTA
>Ga0102926_1002237_pt1 | contig 11271 bp, 9 predicted proteins | sample SalPonR1_A_D2_MG_FD_78173 | JGI IMG/M metagenome (GOLD analysis project Ga0102926, IMG submission 78173) | Salt pond soil microbial communities from South San Francisco under conditions of wetland restoration - Salt Pond MetaG R1_A_D2_MG | ecosystem: Environmental > Aquatic > Marine > Intertidal...
GCCAGCCGGATTCACTGGCGCATGCTGAACCGCTCGAAGGGGCCTGCGGTCCGCGGGCCTCGGGCGCAGTGTGATCGCGCCCGCTACCCGCTCGCTGCCCGACGCGTCCTCGATGAACTCGAGCACCTCGAGCTCTTCCAGGATCTGGTCACCGGGCTGCTGATGGACGGAGACCGGGCGGCAGGGGTCACCACGCGGTCGGGGGTGCGGGTCCGTGCCCGAGCCGTCGTGGTCACCGCAGGGACCTTCCTTCGCGGTCGGATTCACGTGGGCGGGCGCGCGGGGGTCGGTGCGGGCAGGGCGGGGGAGGCGCCCTCCCTCGAACTCGCCACCGAGTTCGATCGTCTCGGTCTCGAGGTGGCCCGGTTCAAGACCGGTACGCCTCCGCGGATCGACGGCCGCAGTGTCGACTTCACGCGCGTGGATCGGCAGGATGGCGACCCAGAGCCGCCGGGGCGACCGTACCGTTTTTCCGCGTATTCGGAGGAGCGGATCCCGGAGCAGCGTCCCTGCTGGATCACCTGGACCGGTGAAGAACTCCAGCGGGTCGTCGAGGACAATCTCGAGCGCAGCGCGCTGCACGGCGGCGAGATCTCCGGCCGCGGCCCCAGGTACTGCCCTTCGATCGAGGACAAGATCGTTCGGTTCCCGGATGCGGAGCGACATCAGGTCTTCCTCGAGCCCGAGGGGCTGGACACCACCGAGCTCTACGTGAACGGCCTTTCGACCTCACTTCCGGCGGACGTTCAGCTGGAGCTTCTCCGCGCCGTTCCGGGCCTCGAGTCGGTCCGGATGACCCGGCCGGGATACGCGATCGAATACGACTGGTTTCCGCCTCATCAGCTTCGGCACACCCTGGAGGTGCGTGCGGTGCCCGGTCTCTTCTTCGCCGGGCAGATCAACGGCACCACGGGGTACGAGGAGGCGGCGGGCCAGGGGATCGTGGCGGGCATCAACGCCGGCCTCGCCGTTCGCGGCGATGGGACCTTCGTGCCCGAGCGCGACGACGCCTACATCGGCGTACTGATCGACGACCTCGTGACGCGAGGCGTGGACGAGCCGTATCGTCTCTTCACGTCGAGGGCGGAGTTCCGGCTCCTTCTCCGGCAGGACAATGCAGTCTCCCGCCTGGGGCCGCGAGCCCGGGAGATCGGCCTGCTCACGGCGCCGCAGTGCGACGCGCTGGCGCGCATCGAGTCCGAAATCGGCGATGCTCGGCGATGGTTCGAGGACACGGCTCTCCACCCGGATCGCGTGAACCCGGTCCTGTCGGCATGCGGCACCACGGAGGTAACGCAACCGGTACGTGCGGTGGAACTGCTCCGCCGGCCGGAGGTGCCCGCCGTGGACCTGGCGGATGCGGGGGACGCCACCCGGATTTCACCGGATGCGCTCGACACGCTCGAGGTCGAGGTCAAGTACGAGGGGTATGTCGCCAGGGAGCGCGAACGCGCAACCCGACTCCGTGCGCAGGCCTCGGTGCAGCTCGACGAAAGGCTCCCGTACGGCGAGTTCCTGACTGTTTCGGCCGAGGCTCGAGAGAAGCTCGTGCGGGTCCGACCCGACTCATTGGCCCAGGCAGGCCGTATTCCCGGCGTGAGCCCGGCCGACCTGCAGAACCTCCTGATGGAGGCCCGAAAGTGGCGGGCCAGGGGCGAGGGAGACACCGGGTAGCCACGTAAGCTATTGTCCGACAACCACTTACGCGGTAGTGATGTCGATCTGGTGCGGTGCATCCCCGGTGTTTCACGTGAAACATTCTCGGTAGAGGCGTGGAGTCGCGAGGATCGTCGGACCACTGTTTCACGTGAAACATGTCCGATTTCGCCCTACCATCGGGACGGTTGCCTGCCCTATATTGCGTCGCGCACTCACTCGCACATCCGTGCGGGTCGCGAATTCCTCCGAATTCCCGGAGCACGCAGGCATCTCATGGCCCGAATCATCGCCATTGCGAACCAGAAGGGCGGCGTGGGCAAGACCACGACCGCAATCAATCTCGGCGCTTCACTCGCCATTGCTGAGCAGCGCACTCTGGTCATCGACATCGATCCCCAGGGGAATTCAAGCTCCGGCGTGGGCGTCGGGCAGGAGGATCGCGAGCGCACGATCTACGATGTGCTCGTCGAGGGGGTTCCCGCTGCCGATTGTATCATCGAAGACGTTCATTTCGACCACCTCGACCTGATTCCATCGACCCGGGACCTGGTGGGCGCCGAGATCGAACTCGTCGACCGGGGGGCACGCGAAACCATCCTCCGGGAGGCGTTGGCGCCGCTGCAGGACAGGTACGACTTCATCCTCGTCGATTGTCCGCCATCGCTCGGGCTTCTCACGCTCAACACCCTCACCGCGGCGGGATCCGTCCTGATCCCGATCCAGTGCGAGTTCTACGCTCTCGAGGGTCTGAGTCAGCTGCTCAATACGGTTCGACTGGTCCAGAAGGGCCTGAATCCCTCGCTCGACGTGGAGGGCGTGCTCCTCACGATGTACGACAAGCGGCTCAACCTCTCCAAGCAGGTGGCCGAGGAGGCGCGTGAGTACTTTGGTGACAAGGTCTATGAGACCCATATCCCACGGAACGTCCGTCTGGCCGAGGCGCCGTCCTTCGGGAAGCCGATCGCTCTCTACGATGTGATGTCCGCGGGCGCGCAGGCCTATCTGGAGCTGGCGGAGGAGATTCTCGCGGACGCGACGGTGAGGACTGACGCATGAAGAAAGACAGGCTCGGCCGGGGTCTCGGCGCGCTCCTCGGGGACTACGGGGCGGGTGCGGACGAGGGCGTGAGCCCGGACGACGTGCGGAAACTCGCCCTCAAGCGGATCGTCCCGAATCCCCACCAGCCCCGCAAGAAGTTCCCGCAGGACGAACTCGACGAACTGATGTCGTCGATCGCGGCGAATGGCCTGCTGCAGCCCCTGGTCGTGCGGCCATCCCCGGTTTCGGAGGGTCGCTACGAGATCGTTGCCGGCGAGCGCCGGTTTCGATCCATCCAGAAGTTGGGCTGGGACGAGGTTCCCGTGGTGGTCCGTGACGTGGACGACGAGACCCTTCTCGTCCTGGCGCTGGTCGAGAACCTTCAGCGCGAAGCACTCAATCCGATCGAGGAAGCCGAGGGGTATCAGGCACTCGGACAGAACTTCGACCTCACACAGGCCGAAATCGCGAAGGCGGTGGGCAAGAGCCGGTCCGCCGTGGCGAATGCCATACGGCTCCTCCGTCTGCCCGCGTCCCTCCGGAAATTCGTGGATGAGGGCCAGTTGTCCGCCGGCCACGCCCGAGCGCTTCTGGGACTCGACGACTCCGTTCGCATGGCCGAGCTGGGCCGGACGGCCGTCAGCGAGGGCTGGTCCGTCCGAACGACCGAAAAGGCGGTGTCGAAGGAGCAGCGCGGATCGTCGTCCGGTGAGCGGACACGGAAGGAGCCGCGGAGGGACGCGCTGGTCGAGGCACTGGAGCGGGCTCTGCAGGAACGCCTCTCGACCCGGGCGCGGATCAAGGGAGCGGCGCGGGGTAAGGGGACGATCGAGATCCCGTTCCATGGGACACAGGACTTCGAACGACTCTTCGAGATGATTGCGGGCGTCGAGGCCTCGGACGTCGTCAGCTGACATGTCCGACCCGGAGGGATTCGACCTCATCCTGGTCCCCCGCGACGGAGGGGAGAGTCGGACCTGGCATGTCGGACGGGGCCGGAAACGCCGGCTCGCCTTCGGTTTCGCCGTCGTATCCGCGGTGGTCGTCGGCCTCCTCGGGACGTGGTTCTGGGTCGCCGGGACGGCTGCTCGTGTGCCAGGTCTGCTCGCGAAGATCGACAGCCTGGAGGCGGAGCAGGCTCGGGTAGCCGAGCTCGCGACCCAGCTCGAGAATCTGGAGCAGCGCTACGGGCGTGTTCGGGATCTGTTCGGTGCCCGTCCGACACAGCCGTCCAATCTCTGGGTCCCTCCGACCGGGACCGGCAGCGTCGCCCGACGCATCGACCCCGAACCGAGCTCCCCGGAAAGCTGGCCGCTGTCGGAGGCGGGATTCGTCACGCGCCCTCTTCTCGAGGACGCGCCCGCCGAACACCCGGGCCTGGATATTGCCGTACCTCAGGGAACGTGGATACGCGCGTCGGGTGCAGGCGTCGTGCTCGACGTGGGTCAGGACCCCGTCTACGGGGAATTCGTGACCCTCGACCATGGAGACGGCCTGGTTACCTTGTACGGGCACGCATCACGGACCTTCGTGGAGCGTGGCCAGCAGGTCCGCCGAGACGAGGTCATCGCCCTGAGCGGAAACACGGGTCGTTCCACCGCCCCGCATCTGCACTTCGAAATTCGGCGAGAGGGTGAAGCCCTCGACCCGACGACCTTCGTGACTCCCCCGAACTGACCCCGACATGCCACGCGACCGATCTTCCTCCACGGCGTCTCCCGACACCGTCATCTCGATCATCGCCGCCGGAATGTCGGTGGAGGGCGATTGTGACACGGATGGCTCCCTCCGCATCGAGGGGCAGGTCACGGGTACGGTCCGCGCCGGAAAAGCCGTCGTGATCGGCAAGGACGGGGTCGTGGACGGGCATGTCGTGACGCAGGACGCCGTCATCTCCGGCCGGGTCACCGGAACCGTGACCGCAGACTCCCGCCTCGAGGTCCAGGCTTCCGCGCGGATCGACGGAGAAGTCCATGCTCGGCGAATGCAGCTCGAGGAGGGTGCCGAGCTGAACGGTCGTCTGTCGATGGGCGACCGGATGGCCCCATCGACGGAGGAGGATCGGGGTGGGACATCGACGGTACACGAAGGTGACATCCCGGAGAATGTGACCGAGTCGGCGTAACGTTCGGCGATACGTACAGTTACGTGTTGGACACGAACTTTTCCACATTTGTGGGGAAAACGTGGAATACCGCATGGATACTGTGGATCCGGCCGCGTCACGCTGGCTCGACCGTCTCCTCGGGGGTCCTTTGACGGAGAATTCCACATCGACCGTGAATACGGCAGGCGGAGGCGATATGGGCGCTGAACTAGAACGGGTCGTCGGGTTTATGGACGAGCTTCTCGACGTCGACGCGCACCCCGACTACCGGACCGCGTTGAACGGACTCCAGGTCGAGGGTCCTGCCGAGGTCGACGTCGTCGTATCGGCCGTCGACACCTCGGAGGCCACGATCGCGGCCGCGATCGACCACGGAGCCGACCTCATGCTGGTGCACCATGGGGCGTTCTGGAGCGGTCTCCAGCCGCTGGTGGGACGCCACTATCGGCGCATGCGGGCCCTGATCGAAGGCGAGGTCGCTCTCTATTCGGCGCACCTTCCCCTGGACGCCCATCCGGACGTCGGGAACTGCGCCCTTCTGATGCGGGCTCTCGGACTCGAGCCGGCCGCGCGCTTCGGGGGGTACGAGGGCGCTCCGCTGGGGTGGCGGGCCTCTACCTCCGGACTCCAGCTCGACGAACTTGCGCGGCGACTCTCCCACGCCACGGGTGGCGGGGACGTCCGCGTGATCGCGGGTTCGGGTTCGACCGCGGGCGAGGTCGCGGTGGTGACCGGCGGCGGCGGATCCTTCATCGGAGACGCCGCAAAGGAGGGAATCGACACGCTGGTCACGGGCGAGGGCGCCCACCATACCTTCACCGACGCGCACGAGCTGGGGGTGAACGTACTGTACGGGGGCCATTACGCGACCGAGACCTTCGGGGTCCGCGCCCTCGGCGACGAACTCGCCCGCAGGTTCGGCGTCACGCACACCTTCGTCGACGTGCCGAGCGGACTGTGATGCGTTCCCGCGCCATCCTCGCAGCTCTCGCCTCGGCGATCGCGCTGACCTGCCTGACGGCCACTGGTGTGCCTCTCACCGGCCAGGTGCCGGATCCAGGGGGTTTCTTCGGCTTCCCACTCGGTGCGGACGGGCGACTCGCCGACTGGTCGTCGATGGTCGCCTGGTACGACCGGCTGGGCGCCACGTCTCCCCGGGTGACCGTGGACACCGTCGGGACCTCGACCCGGGGTCGGCCGTTCCTCGTCGTGACCATCACGAGCCCGGCCAACCAGAATCGGATTCGCCGCATCCGGGAGATTCAACAGAGACTCGCGGATCCGCGAACCCTCGAATCCGCGGAGGAGCGAGCCGAACTCCTGGCGGACGCCCGCGCCGTCGTGCTCCTCACGCATGGCATCCACTCCACCGAGGTGGGAAGTACGCAGGCCGCCGTTCGCCTCGCACACCGCCTCGCAGCGTCCGACGATGCCGCCGTCCAGCGCATCCTGGACCAGGTCGTCGTCGTCCAGGTTCCGTCCCTGAACCCCGACGGCACCCAGTGGGTCGCGGACTGGTACGCGCGGTTCTCGGGAACGCGTTGGGCGGGGGCGCCGCTCCCCTGGCTGTACCACTTCTACACGGGTCACGACAACAACCGGGACTGGTACGCCTTCACCCAGATCGAGACGCAGCTCGCGGTACGGTTCGGTCACAATGCGTGGCGGCCCCACGTCGTCCACGACGTGCACCAGATGGGCGGGTCGGGTGCCCGGCTCTTCCTGCCTCCATACATGGATCCCTGGGAGCCGAACGTGGACCCCGAGCTGATCGCATCCGTGAACCGGCTCGGCATGGAGGTCGCGTCCGACCTGACCAGTCAGGGACGGCAGGGGGTGGTCGTGAACGCGATCTACGACGCATGGTCCCCGGCCCGGGCGTACTCACACTACCACGGTGGTGCGCGGATCCTGAGCGAGTCGGCGAGCGCGAGCCTCGCGGATCCCGTGCAGATGCCCGAAGGGCCGACCCCGGGTGGTCGGGGATACGATGCGACGGCCGCCACCTGGAACCATCCGGTCCCCTGGCCGGGTGGCCGCTGGGGACTGCCCGAGATCGTCGATCAGATGGAGGCCGCGGCGATGGCGCTGCTCGAGCGGGTGGCGGCGGATCGGCGCTCCTGGGTCGAGACCTCCCTCCAGATCGCCGAGCGCGCGGTGGCCGGCTGGGACGAGTGGCCGGCCGCGTGGGTCATCCCCGCGTCGAGGCCCAATCTCGAGAACCGTACGGGACTCACCTACCTGCTGAGATCCCTCACGATGGGCGACGTCGAGGTGCGGCGCACGGAAGCGGCCATGGCGATGGACGGGACGACGGTGCCGCCGGGAAGCTGGGTCGTGTCGATGCGTCAGCCGTATGCCGGGTTCGCACAGACCCTCATGCAACGGCAGCGTTACCCGGACCTCCGGCAGTATCCCGGAGGTCCCCCGGTCCGTCCCTACGATGTGACCGCGCACACCCTGCCGCTCCTGACCGGGGTGGTGGCCCTCCCCACGGATCGCCCTCCGACGGTTCGCCTGTCCGCGCCGATCGCCACGCTCGAGATCGACTTCCCGGACGTGGAGGGGGTATTCGGCCCGGAGGTTCCCCGTATCGCGATCTACAAGTCGAGGGAGGAACCGATGGAGGCCGGGTGGACCCGCTGGGTCTTCGATTCGATGGAGCTTCCCTACGACACCCTGAGCGACGCGGACATCCGAAGGGGTGACCTCGTGAGCCGGATCGACGTCCTCCTCCTGCAGGATCAGGGGCCCGGATCGATCACCGAGGGGATCGACGCCGACGCGCTGCCCGCGACCTGGACCGGCGGGCTCGGACCGGCGGGCGCCCGATCCATCCGCGATTTCGTCCGGCGCGGCGGCCGTCTGGTGGCGATCGAGGACGCCACCGACTTCGCGATCGACCTGTTCGGCCTGAACGTCGGCAACGCCGTAGAGCGCATGCCGGAACAGGAGTTCTACATTCCCGGCAGCATCCTCGCGCTCGACTTCGAGCAGACGGCTTTCTCGGAAGGGCTGCCGGAGCGAGACGTCGCATGGTTCTGGGAGTCGAGCCGCGCCTTCGACGTCACCGACCCCGCCGTTCGCGTGCTCGCGCGTTACGGGTCGAGCGATCTGGTGCAGTCCGGGTGGGCGCTCGGCGCACGAACGATTGCGGGCCGCCCCGCTCTGGTCGAGGTTCCGGTCGGGCGGGGATCGGTTGTGCTCTTCGGGTATCAACCCAACTATCGGGCACAGTCGGTCACGGGGTGGAGCCACCTCTTCCGGGCGCTCGACCCGGCGAGGACGGCACTTCCCCGCCGAGAGCCGTGACCCGCACGCCATGGCAAAGATCGATCGAATGACGGACACCATCTCAGTCGCACCCTGCAATCCCACGATTTCATGACCGAGAAGACCTGCCCCCGATGCGGCGCGGCCGCGAACGGCAACTTCTGCGCTTCCTGCGGCGCCAGCCTCGGAGGCCTCACCTGTGATACCTGTGGCACCCAGGCGGAGCCGGGCGCACGTTTCTGCACCGGCTGTGGATCGCCGCTGGGCGCCGCCGCGGCGTCGAAGGTCGGCGCGCCGGCCGCGTCCGCGGCGGGGTCGGCGCCGTCCGGCGGAGTCGGAGGTGCCTCCACGAGCCACGGAAAGGTCGGTGCCCAGGCGGCCGGGTCGGGCGGGGGCGGGGGTCGTCAGATCGGCTGGTGGATGGCCGGTGCGACCTTCGTCTTCCTCCTGGCCGTCGTCGCGTACCCGATCCTGGTCCCCCAAGCGAGCCGTGAGGAGGCCCCCGGGCCGACGGGCGGGGCGCAGTCCCAGCTGGCTCCCTCGGAGTTCGGCAACGCGAACGCGGTCGATCTCAGTTCGATGACGCCGACGGATGCGGCCAACCGGCTGTTCGATCGCGTCATGACCCTCTTCGAGGCGAACGACACGGCGCAGGTCCAGTTCTTCCTGCCGATGGCGATCTCCGCGTACGAGCAGGCCGAACCCCTGACTCCGGACGGCCTGTACCACCTCTCCACACTGCATCGCCTCTCCGACGACCCTGCGTCCGCGCTAGAGGCCGCCCAGCGGATCCTGGACGAGACCCCGACGCACCTGTTCGGGCTGTCCGAGGCCGGCGAGGCGTCTCTCGCGCTCGGCGATACGGCCGCGGCCACCGAGTACTTCCAGGCAGTGCTCGACAACTGGGCGGACGAACAGGCGGTCGCGCGTCCGGCCTATCAGATGCATCCGGCGGTCATGCCGACGATCCGAGGGACGGCCGAAGCCAATACCGGGGGTGACTGAAGTCCCCGGGGGGCCTGACGGAACCCGAGGTCCGCCTCGGCGATTCGCCTTGTACCGCGCCGGGAAATCCGGCTATCATTGGGGGCTTTCGCCGCACGTCCGCCGGAGTTTCGGCGGGGCGGCCCGCACAGCGTGACCGGCGGCGGCCCGACGGCCACCTGCGCTTCTCGGCGCGCTCGACCGAATCGACAACGAACGTGTCGGCACCCCGACACGATCCGACCTCCCGAGAGGAGGCATATTTCGTGAGTGACACGACGACCACCGAAGCTCCGCGCGGAACCCTGCGTACGGGGGCCGGCGGCTATGCGCCGGCCGGCAAGAACACCGGCCGCGTCAAACCGAAGGGCACCAACGAGATTCCGGCGCACGACGGCATCGACACCATCGAGATCCGCTCCCGGAAGCCCTCGTGGCTGAAGGTGAAGTCCCCCGGAGGAAGGAACTACCTCCGTCTCAAGAAGATGATGCGGGAGCAGTCTCTCCACACGGTGTGCGAGGAGGCGAGCTGCCCGAACATCGGCGAGTGCTGGGAGGACGGCACCGCCACCTTCATGATCCTTGGCGACGTCTGCACGCGGGCCTGCAAGTACTGCGGCGTCGCGCACGGAATGCCGACGGAACTCGACCTCGACGAGCCCCGCCGCGTCGCGGACACCTGCGAGGCGATGGAGCTCGAGCACGTGGTGATCACGAGCGTGAATCGTGACGAGCTCGCGGACGGAGGCGCCGGCATCTACGCGGATACCATCCGCCAGATCAAGGATCGGCTTCCCGACTGCTCCGTCGAGGTCCTGATTCCCGACTTCAAGGGAGACGAGGACGCCCTCACGACCGTGCTGGACGCGCGGCCGGAGATCCTCGGGCACAACCTGGAGACGGTGGATCGGCTCCACCCGGACGTCCGCCCCGGCGGTCGCTACTGGCGCTCGATCTCCTTTCTCGGTGCGTCGAAGAAGATCGCGCCGGACATCCTGACCAAGACGGGGATCATCCTCGGCATGGGCGAGGAGCCGCACGAGATCCGGCAGGCGATGATCGATCTGCGCGAGGCGTCGGTCGACATCCTGACGCTCGGTCAGTACCTGCGCCCGTCGCCGCAGCACATTCCCGTCGCGCGCTGGGTGACGCCGGACGAATTCGCGGAGTGGAAGCGCATCGGCGAGGAGGAGTACGGCTTCCGGCATGTGGAGTCCGGCCCGCTGGTCCGCTCCAGCTATCACGCGAAGGATCAGGCCCGCGAAGTGGAAGCCGGCGGTCCCGGTGCGATCACCGAGGTCATGGAGGCCGATGTGGCCGCACCCGCGGAGGTGATCATGCCCCCGCAGGTGTCGAACCTCGTGCAGATCGAGGTGGGTCGACCCGATTCGAATGGAACGGGGGCGCAGTCGCGCGACCGTTCAGGGGGGGTGTGACGACGTGACGACGGACATGGCCACAGAAGAGGAGAAGTCGGTGACCGACGGACTCCATGGAGTATCACCGGACACGGCGCGGCAGCTCCTTCGGGACATGCTGCTCTACCGCCGGTTCGAGGAGAAGGCGGAGGAGGCGTACGCGATCGGGAAGATCGGCGGCTTCTGCCACCTGCACATCGGACAGGAGGGCGTCGCGGCCGGGTGCATCGCCCCGCTCCGCGAGAGCGACTACGCGATCAGCGCGTACCGCGAGCACACGCAGGCGATCGCCAAGGGGATCGAGCCCAGGCGGGTCATGGCCGAACTCTTCGGTCGCGCCGCGGGCTGCTCGGGCGGGAAGGGCGGCTCGATGCACCTCTTCGACATCGAGAAGCGCTTCATGGGCGGCCACGGAATCGTGGGCGGCCAGGTGCCACTGGCATCCGGGATCGCCTTCTCCATCCGGTACCGCGAACTCGACGAGCTCGTCATCTGCTTCATGGGCGACGCCGCGGTGAATCAGGGCGCCTTCCACGAGGCGATGAACATGTCCGCCGTGTGGGACCTGCCGGCGATCTACATCGTCGAGAACAACGCCTACGGAATGGGCACGGCGTTCACGCGCGTCTCGCGGAACCCGATCGAGGAGAAGGCCCTCTCGTACGCCATCCCGACCACCGTCGTGAACGGACAGGACGTCCTCGAGACGTACTCGACGTTCACGGATCTGGCCGAGAAGGTACGGGGCTGAGAGGGGCCACAGTTCGTGGATGTCCGCACCTATCGCTTCAA
>Ga0102926_1002239_pt1 | contig 11266 bp, 9 predicted proteins | sample SalPonR1_A_D2_MG_FD_78173 | JGI IMG/M metagenome (GOLD analysis project Ga0102926, IMG submission 78173) | Salt pond soil microbial communities from South San Francisco under conditions of wetland restoration - Salt Pond MetaG R1_A_D2_MG | ecosystem: Environmental > Aquatic > Marine > Intertidal...
GCCGCTGCACCGGCTATGCCCCGATCATCCGCGCCGCGCGAGCCGCGGAAGATGCACCGGTGCCGCCTCACCTGGCCCGCGACCGGGCCGGGCCGGACGGTATCACGCATCTTGGGGCCGACGAAAACAGCCCCTTCCTGCCCGAAACGGGCGACGCCCTGGCCGAGTGGTATGCCGCGCACCCCGAGGCGACGCTGATCGCCGGCGCAACTGATGTCGGGCTGTGGGTCACGAAGGACCTGCGTGATCTTGACCCGGTGGCCTTTCTGAACCGCTGTGACGACCTGCGCGGCATCACCGACCTGGGCGAGACGCTGCGCATCGGGGCCGCCGCCACCATGACCGACGTGCTGCACGCCCTGCGGCCTCTGCATCCCTCCTACGCCGAGCTTGTGCGCCGCTACGGCTCGGACCAGGTGCGCAATGCGGCCACCATGGGCGGCAATATCGCCAATGGCTCGCCAATCGGGGACAATCCTCCGGCGCTGATCGCGCTCGGCGCGACGCTGCATCTGCGCCACGGCGATACCCGCCGCGAGATGCCGATCGAGGAGTTCTTCCTCGATTACGGCCAACAGGACCGACAGCCGGGCGAATTCGTCGAGGCCGTCACCCTGCCCAAGTCCGCGCCTGCTTTGCGCTGCTACAAGATTTCCAAACGCTTCGACCAGGACATCTCGGCGCTGTGCGGGTGTTTTAACGTCACCGTCACCGCCGGCACCGTCGCGGAGGCCCGCATCGCCTTTGGCGGCATGGCCGGCATTCCGAAACGAGCTGCCGCAACCGAGGCCGCACTGGTAAACCGACCCTGGCAGGCCGAGACCATTGCCGCCGCCGCCGCGAAATTGGCCGAGGACTTCCAGCCGCTCAGCGACATGCGTGCCTCGTCCGCCTACCGGCTGCAGGTCGCGCAGGGCCTGCTGACCCGCTATTTCGATGACCTGTCAGGGCGGGCCACCCATGTGCTGGAGGTCACGGCATGAGCGTGCACACCCCTACCCCGCATGACGCCGCCGCGCTGCATGTCACCGGCCAGGCGCGCTATGTCGACGACATTCCCGTGCCCGCCAACACCGTGCATCTGGCCTTCGGGCTGAGCACCATCGCCCGCGGTCGCGTCAACGCGATGGACCTTGGGCAGGTGCGCGCCGCCCCCGGTGTCATCGCGGTACTGACGGCCGAGGACCTGCCCGGCGACAACGATGTATCGCCCAGCCTGCATGACGAGCCGCTGCTGTGCGACGGCGCGGTGCATTACCATGGCCAACCGCTTTTCCTGGTGGTGGCCGACAGCCACCTGGCCGCGCGCAGGGCCGCCCGGCTGGGCGCGGTCAGCTATGACGAAGAGGTCCCCGTCCTGACCATCGAACAGGCGCTGGAAAAGAATTGGCGGTTCGAAGAGGGTCCGCGCGTCTATGCCAAGGGCGACGTGGAGGCGGCGCTCGCGCAGGCACCGCATCGGTTGTCGGGGCGGATCGAGATGGGCGGGCAGGAGCATTTCTACCTCGAAGGACAGGCCGCGCTGGCCCTGCCGTAGGAAGGCGGCGACATGGTCGTGCTGTCCTCGAGCCAGCACCCGACCGAGATCCAGCACAAGGTGGCTGATGCGCTGGGTGTCCCGATGCATGCCGTGCGGGTCGAAACCCGGCGCATGGGCGGCGGATTCGGTGGCAAGGAAAGCCAGGGCAACGCGCTGGCCGTGGCCTGCGCGGTGGCGGCGGCGGCCACGGGGCGCCCAGCCCGGATGCGCTACGACCGCGATGACGACATGACCATCACCGGAAAGCGACACGATTTCCGAATCGACTACGACGTGGGCCATGATGACGACGGCCGCCTGCTGGCCGTCGATTTCACGCAATACACGCGTTGCGGCTGGGCGCAGGACCTGAGCCTGCCCGTTGCCGACCGGGCCATGCTGCATGCGGACAATGCCTATCTGCTGCCGCACGCGCGGATCACCTCGCACCGGCTGCGCACCAACATGGCCTCGGCCACGGCGTTTCGCGGCTTCGGTGGCCCGCAAGGCATGGTCGGGATCGAGCGGGTGATGGACCACCTCGCGCACACGCTGGGCCTCGACCCGGTGGCGCTGCGGCGGCGCAACTACTACCGCGCGGCGCACCCCGAGGGGGGCGAGGCGGCGCAACTCAGCGCCGGCCTCGGGGCGGCGAAACGTCTTGGCGGCGAGTTCGCACCCGCTCGCCCCCCCGAGAACAGCAACACCACCCCCTACCACATGGAGGTGACGGACTTCATCCTGCACGAGATGACCGACAGCCTGCTGGAGCGGGCGGATTACGCCAGCCGTACGGCCGCCGTGGCCGACTGGAACGCGGCCAACGCGCGGCTCAAGAAGGGGATCGCATTCAGCCCGGTCAAGTTCGGCATCTCCTTCACGCTGACCCACCTCAACCAGGCGGGCGCGCTGGTGCATGTCTACCAGGACGGGTCGGTCCACATGAACCATGGCGGCACGGAGATGGGCCAGGGTCTGTTCCAGAAGGTCGCGCAGGTCGCGGCCAGCCGCTTCGGCCTGCCGTTGGAGGCGGTCAAGATCACCGCGACGGATACCGGCAAGGTGCCCAACACCTCGGCCACCGCGGCCTCGTCCGGGTCGGACCTGAACGGCATGGCGGTGAAAGCGGCCTGCGACACGATCCGCGACCGCATCGCCGAATGCCTGGCCGAGCTGCACCAGGTGGAGCCCTCCGCAGTGACCTTTGCCGAGGGCGAAGTTCACGTGGGCGGGGAAACCCTGACCTTCGAAAGGGCCGCGAAAATCGCCTACGAGAACCGCATCAGCCTCTCGGCCACCGGGTTCTACAAGACACCGGAGCTTGCATGGGACCGTCTCTCCGGCAAGGGACGCCCCTTCTTCTATTTCGCCTATGGCGCAGCCATCACCGAGGTCGTCATCGACACCCTGACCGGCGAAAACCGCATCCTGCGCACGGATATCCTGCATGACGCGGGCGCCTCGCTCAACCCGGCGTTGGACATGGGCCAGATCGAGGGCGGCTACGTCCAGGGCGCGGGCTGGCTGACCACCGAGGAACTGTGGTGGGACGATAGCGGTCGCCTGCGCACCCACGCACCAAGCACCTACAAGATCCCGGCCTGTTCCGACCGGCCCGACATCTTCAACGTGGCATTGTGGGAGGGCGAGAACCGCGCCGAAACCATCTATCGCTCCAAGGCGGTGGGCGAGCCGCCTTTCATGCTGGGCATCTCCGCGCATCTCGCGCTGTCGAATGCCTGCGCGGCCTGCGGGCCGGCCTTTCCCGATCTGCAGGCCCCCGCCACAGCCGAGGAGGTGCTGCGCGCCGTCCGGAGGGCAGAGGGTTGATCCGGGTCCGGGTCGCATCGACGGCAGGTTCGGCCCCACGCGACGCGGGGACAGAGATGCTGGTCGGCCCGGACGGTATCGAGGGCACGATCGGTGGGGGCGCGCTGGAATGGCAGGCCATCTCCACAGCACGCCGGATGATCCGGGAAAACCGCCAGACACACCGCGAGACAATGCCGCTGGGCCCGGCGCTGGGCCAGTGCTGCGGTGGCTCGGTCGTGCTTGACTTCGCCAGCGCCGACACCCTGCCCGCGCCCGCGGGCCGGCCGCTCTGGATCTGGGGGGCGGGCCATGTGGGCCGGGCGCTGGCCGGTGTTTTCGGGCCGCTGCCCGATTTCGCCCCGACCCTGATCGACGTGAGCACCCACCGGTTTCCCGAAACCCTGCCCGGGAACGTCACGCCCGTCGTGGCAGCGGACCCCGCAAGGCTGGTTCCTCATGCCCCCGCGCAGGCCGATCATCTGATCGTCACCTACTCCCACGATCTTGACCTCAAGCTTTGTCATGCCCTGCTGGGGCACGGGTTCGCCAGCTGCGGCCTGATCGGATCGGCGACCAAATGGGCGCGGTTCCGATCACGGCTTGCCGCCTTGGGCCACAGCGATGCCCAGATTTCGCGCATCGCCTGCCCCATCGGCGACCCGGGCCTGGGCAAGCACCCGCAGGCCATTGCCGTGGGCACGGCGGCGGGTCTATTGTCAGCGCCGGGCCGCAATACAGCCCAGGGGGACGGGACAGGATGACACGACCGCTTCTGGCCTTGGCCGGGCTGACCAAGGCCTATCCCGGCGTCATCGCCAACAGGGATGTATCCTTCGAGATCGAGCAGGGCGAGGTACACGCGCTGCTGGGCGAGAATGGCGCCGGGAAATCCACGCTGGTCAAGGCGATCTACGGCCTGGTCAAGCCCGACAGCGGGGCCATGCACCTGGATGGAAAACCTCATGAACCCAATGATCCCAAGGCCGCCCGCGCGGCCGGGATCACCATGGTATTCCAGCATTTTTCCCTTTTCGACGCCCTGACCGTCGCCGAGAACGTGGCCCTGGGCATGGAAAATCCGCCGCCCCTGCGCGATCTGTCGACGCGCATCCGCGAGGTCTCGGACCAGTACGGACTGCCGCTGGACCCAACGCGCATCGTGGGCGACCTTTCCGCGGGGGAACGCCAGCGGGTCGAGATCATCCGTTGCCTGCTGCAGGACCCCAAGCTGCTGATCATGGACGAACCCACCAGCGTGCTGACCCCTCAAGAGGTCGAAATCCTGTTCGAGACGTTGCGCAAGCTCAAGGCCGAAGGCACCGCGATCCTTTATATCTCGCACAAGCTGGAAGAGATCCGCGCGCTTTGCGATACTGCCACGATCCTGCGCCTGGGCGAAGTCGTGGGCGATTGCGTCCCGCGCGACGTCTCGGCCCGGGAAATGGCCGAGATGATGGTCGGCGGCACGCTGCACGTTCCCGAGCGCGAGGCTGGCCGCGCGGGCGAGGTCCTGCTCACGCTCGACGGGCTTTCGGCGCCCTCGCCGCAGGAGTTCGGCATGCCGCTGCGTGACATTTCGGTCGAAGTGCGCGCGGGCCAGGTTCTGGGCATCGGTGGCGTCGCCGGCAATGGGCAGGACGAATTGCTCCTGGCCTTGTCGGGCGAGATGGCGGTCGCGCCGGACATGGTGCGCCTGCGGGACCGGCCCATTGGCCGGCTGAGCACCAATGCGCGGCGGGCGCTGGGGCTGTGCGCGGCCCCCGAGGAGCGGCTGGGCCACGCCGCAGCGCCGGACATGACGCTTACGGAAAACGCCGCGCTGTCGGGCAAGACGCGCAAACACCTCGTCAAGAACGGCTTCGTTGACTGGAACGGCGCACGCGACTTTGCCAGCACGATCATCGACCGCTTCGACGTGCGCACCCCCGGCCCCGGAAACGTGGCGCGCTCACTCTCTGGGGGGAACCTGCAGAAATTCGTCATCGGTCGGGAAATCCTGCAGGACCCGGACGTGCTGGTGGTCAACCAGCCCACCTGGGGTGTCGACGCCAGCGCGGCCGCCGCAATCCGGCAGGCGATCCTGGACCTGGCCGCCGAGGGCACCGCCGTGGTGGTCATCAGCCAGGACCTGGACGAATTGATGGAGATCGCCGATGACTTCGCGGCCCTCAACGAGGGCCGCCTGAGCCCCCCGCGCCCCGCCAAGGGCCTGACCATCGAGGAGGTTGGCCTGATGCTGGGCGGCGCCCACGACATGGAGGTGGCCCATGTGGTGGCCTGATCGAACCGGACAGGGGAACAGCGCATGATCACCCTTGAACGCCGACCGCAGCCCTCGCGGACCTGGTCCTTTCTGTCGCCCTTGCTCGCCGTCGTCGTGACCATGGTGGCCGGCGGCATCGTCTTTGCCGCGCTCGGCAAACCCCCGGTCGAGGCGATCCGCACGATATTCTGGGACCCGCTCTTCGGCGATTTCGCCGGGTATTTCCGGCCCCAGCTGCTGGTCAAGGCCGCGCCGCTCATCCTGATCGCCATCGGCCTGAGCTTCGGATTCCGCGCGGGCATCTGGAATATCGGCGCCGAGGGACAGTATATCATGGGCGCACTGTTCGGCGCGGGGTTCGCCCTGGCCTTCTACCCGTCCGAGGCGCGCTGGCTGATCTTTCCATTGATGATCGTGGCGGGCACGCTTGGCGGGCTGCTCTGGGCAATGATTCCGGGCATTTTGCGCGTGCGGTTCAAGACCAACGAGATCCTTGTCTCGCTGATGCTGGTCTACGTTGCCGATTTCCTGCTGGACGCCATGGCGCTGGGCCTGCTGCGCAACCCCGAAGGCATGGGCTTTCCGGGCAGCCGCAACCTGCAACAATACCCGGCGGCCCATAACGCGGAACTGATCACCAATACGGGGATGCACTGGGGCGTGATCGCCGCCCTTTTTGCAGTGGTCGCAGCCTACATCCTGCTGTCGCGTCACATCTTCGGCTTCAACGTCCGGCTGGCCGGGCAAAGCCCCCGCGCCGCCGCCTTCGCCGGGGTCAGCGCCAACAGGATGGTGCTGATCTGCCTCGGGCTATCGGGGGGCCTGGCCGGCATGGCGGGCATGTTCGAGGTCGCCGGCCCATCGGGCCAGGTCCTGGCCAGTTTCAACGTGGGCTACGGCTTTACCGCGATCATCGTGGCCTTCCTCGGCCGGCTGCACCCGCTGGGCATCCTGCTTGCGGGCCTGCTGATGGCGCTGACCTATATCGGCGGAGAATTGGCGCAGATGAACCTGCAACTTCCGCGCTCGGCGATCCAGCTGTTCCAGGGAATGCTGCTGTTCTTCCTTCTGGCGGTGGACGTGATGACGAATTTCCGGATCCGGTTCGGCCGGCGCGAGGTGGCCTGATGGACCTGTCCGCGATCAACCCGCTGCTGCTTCTGGCGTCGCTCATGGTGGCCTCGACCCCGATCCTGCTGGCCGCGCTTGGCGAACTGGTGGTCGAACGCGCGGGCGTGCTCAACCTTGGCGTCGAGGGGATGATGATCACCGGCGCGGCCTGCGGCATCATCTTCTCAACGCTGACAGGAAACGCCTGGCTGGGCTTTGCCGGCGCCGCGCTGGGCGGTCTGCTGCTGTCATTCCTCTTTGCCGTGCTCACGCAGATCCTGCTGTCAAACCAGGTGGCAACGGGGCTGGCGCTGACGCTGTTCGGGCTGGGCCTTTCGGCCCTGCTGGGCCAGAGCTTTGCCGGTGCGCGCCCGCCCGCCTTTCCCAAGCTGGACATCCCCGTCCTGTCGGACCTGCCGGTTCTGGGCCAGATCGCCTTTCGCCACGATGGGATGGTCTATGTCGGACTGCTGCTGGTCCTCGCGGTCTGGTATTTCCTGACCCGCACCCGCGCCGGGCTGGTGCTGCGCGCGGTCGGCGAGAATCACGACGCCGCCCATGCCCTGGGCTACCCGGTGGTGCTGATCCGCTTCGGCGCGATCATGTTCGGCGGGGCCTACATCAGTCTTGTCCGTGTGCCCCAGTGGACCGAGGGCATGACCGCCGGCGCAGGCTGGATCGCGCTGGCCATCGTCGTTTTCGCCGGATGGAAGCCCCTGAGGCTTTTGCTGGGTGCCTATCTTTTTGGCGGCGTGACCGTATTGCAGCTCAACCTTCAGGCGGCGGGGCTGGCGATCCCCGTCGAGTACCTGTCCATGTCACCCTATGTTGCGACCATCGTTGTCCTTGTCATATTGGCGGCCGGACGCGCGCCCGGCTCGCTGGGCAAGACCTTCCACGCCTCGCGCTGAGGCCAAACACGAACCGGGGCGTCTGGCGCCCCACCAACCGGGAGAGACCAATGAAACGCAGAACGCTACTGAAAACCGGGGCCACCGCTGCCTTTGCAGCCGCCATCGGCGCGCCCTTGCGCGCGCAGGACGGCCCCATGAAGGTCGGCTTCGTCTATGTCGGCCCGATCAACGACGGCGGCTGGACCCAGCACCACCACCATTCGGCCATGGAAATGGTCGAACACTTCGGGGACCAGATCGAACTGGTCTACCAGGAAAGCGTCCCCGAGGGGCCCGACGCCGAACGCGTGCTGACCCAGATGTGCCTGCAGGGCTGCAGCCTCATCTTCACCACGTCCTTCGGGTTCATGGACCCGACGGTCAACGTGGCCGCCAAATTCCCTGACGTCATGTTCGAACATGCCACCGGCTACAAGACCGCCGATAACGTCAGCGTCTACTCCGCCCGCTTCTACGAGGGCCGCGCGGTTCAGGGCAAACTGGCCGGGCACATGACGCGGTCGAATCGTGTGGGCTACATCGCCTCGGTGCCGATCCCGGAAGTGGTGCGCGGCATCAACGCCGCGTTCATCCATGCACGCGAAGTCAACCCGGACGTGGAATTCAAGATCATCTGGATCTTCGAATGGCTCAACCCGGCCAAGGAAGCCGACGCAGCTCAGGCGCTGATCGAACAGGGCTGCGACGTCGTGCTTCAGCACACCGATTCCACCGCACCGCATGCCGCAGCCCAGGAGGCCGGCGACGTCTACACCTTCGGACAGGCCGCCGACATGGCCGAGTTCGCGCCCAAGCCGCGGATCTCGTCCATCATCGACAACTGGGCGCCCTACTACATCGACCGCGTGCAGGCGGTCATGGACGGCACCTGGGAAAGCGTGAACACCTGGCAAGGCATCGGTGACGGCATGGTCGGCATCGGCGAGATTTCCACGGCCGTGCCCGACGACGTGAAGGCCGAGGCCGAGGCCCTGCGTGACAGCATCGCGGCGGGCGAGTACCACCCCTTCACGGGTCCGCTGAACAAGCAGGATGGCACCCAGTTCCTCGCCGAGGGCGAAGTTGCCGACGATGGCCTGCTGGTGGGCATGAACTTCTATGTCGAAGGGATTGAGGGCGAAGTCCCCTCCTGATCCAGGTATTACGACACACAGAAGGCCCGCCACCCGGCGGGCCTTTCTTGCATGGTCAGCGCTGGAGGCTCGGCTGAATTACATGGAACTTACCCAGCAAGAGGCCGACAAGCGCACCCTTGATCGTACCCGCCTCGTAGAAGGACCGACGCGCATGCATCAACGTCCTGGACCCTGTCGTTCGATTCATGCCTATGTCGGATACCGAACCAGTATCGAGTGTGATGACGCAGGGATCGACGACGTGGATCGGCAGCCCCAGCGTGTGCCTGGTCCGGGCGGGGTTGAACAGGAAATGATCGACCGGGAGGCCGGATTGCGCGATCCTTGAAATCGCGCGAGCGGCCGCCGTTCGCGACAAAACATATCCGAAGGAGCCGACAAAGAGCGACTTGACCCGGTAGATCGATTGACCCAGCTCGTCGATCCGGTGGACCTTTTGCGCCAGTATCTTCTTGCTTTTGGCCCCTGGAAGTGTGGCAATTTTCACAACGTCGAGTGGCGGGTTCAAGCGTCTGAGGGCTTCTATCGTTTCCATCATTCTTGCAGACGCGATGAAGTCATCTTCGAGAAACACCGCATAGTCCGCCCCGCTATCAACGAAGGTTTGCCACGCTTTCTTGTGGCTCATGGAGCAAGCCCTTGTGGAGGCGGACATTGTCCCCACAGGCCCCGACAGGGGCAATGCATCAAGTGCGGCCGCTGCCTTGTCATCTTGCGCGTCAAGCGCATCGATGCGGAGGAGTTCAAACCCGTTGGTCTGGGCTTGGGCAACGCATTTTTTCCCACCGATCCTCGCGTCGGGCGAGGTTGATGCAGTAGATAGCGGTATCTGGCATTTCTTTTGTCCTGATAATCACGCGCACACTGCAGTCGCGCCATGCGTCCGCGCACCCTACGCAACCGTTGGACCCGCGTCATTCAAGAAATGAAAGAGGGCAAAGCCAGCACCGAAGAGCCCCCGCGCACCAATCGGTCGCTGGGCGACAGTTCGTCACGTCGGCGGCGCGATGCTTCATCGGCATACCTGCCGAAAAGTCGCGCGCCGCGCCTGATTTGGTCAAATCCTCGTGTCGCCCGATCGGCCCGTCGATCCGTGGCAACCCGCGGCATTGGTTCCGGTTCGGTGCCTCGCGCATCGACGTCCCGGCAACTCGCAAAACCGTGGCTCGACTAGCGCCCCTTTTCCTTTTCCCATCCCCATGATTGTCTGTCCGAAATGTCACGATGGCTAGGGACACCATGACGGATTTCCTCATTATCGGCGGCGGCATTGCCGGCGCCTCGGTCGGGGCCAGGCTGTCGCATCTCGGGCAGGTCACGCTGCTGGAACGCGAGGATGCGCTGGCCTTTCACGCGTCGGGCCGCTCGGCGGCACTGTTCGAGACGCGCTACGGCAAGCCCTCGACCATGGCGCTCAGCCAGGCCAGCGCCACCTATCACCACGAGGCCAACGGCGGCGTCCTGAGCCCGCGCGGGCTGATGCTGGCCGCGGCGGAGGCCGATCGCGACAGGTTCGAGGCGGACATGGCCACAATGGGGCTGGACCGGATCACCGCCCAAGAGGCAGGCGCGCTCTTTCCCATCCTCGACACGCAAGCCGCACCGCTGGTGGGCTACCACGACCAGGCCTGGGACATCGACACGGACCGGCTTGTGCAGAACTTCGCCGCCGAGATCCGCGCGCAAGGCGGCACCGTGCGCACCCGCGCCGAGGTACGCCACATTGACCGGACCGCGACGGGATGGCGCGTGGACATCGGCACCGAGCGCCTCGAGGCCGGCACGATCGTCAACGCCGCGGGCGCCTGGGTTGACAGGGTGGCACATATGGCCGGGGTCCAGCCGCTGGGCGTGCATCCCCTGCGCCGGTCCATGGCCCGTATCCCCGCCCCCGAGGGCATGGACCCCGCCGCCTGGCCGATGATCTTCGGGCCCGGCGAGGACTGGTATGCCAAGCCCGACGCGGGCGCGCTTATCGTCTCGCCCGCCGACGAGGACCCACAGCCGCCCATGGATGCCTGGGCCGACGACATGGTCCTGGCCGAGGGGCTGGCGCAGTTCGAGGCCGTCATGCACTACGAGGTCACGCGGATGCTGGCCAACTGGGCCGGTTTGCGCACCTTCGCCCCTGACCGGCAACTGGTGCTGGGGCCGGACCCCGACGACCCGGCCTTCGTCTGGATGGCCGGGCAAGGCGGCTACGGCTTCCAGACCGCCCCCGCCGCCAGCCGTCTGGTGGCCGACCTCGTGGCCGGGCGACCGCCCGAAATCGAGTCCGAGATCGTGGCGCAACTGGTCCCGCACCGTCTGCGTGGCTGATCATGGCGCCGCTTCGACCGGGGCCAAGACCTCGGCCAGCAAGGGGTTGGGAAAACGCCGCCGCATGGTGACGGCACAAAAGACCTCCTCGATGCCTTCAAGGCGTGCGACTTCGACAAGCTGACCCGCCTCCAGCTCATCCTGCACGACGATGGGGGGCAGAACGGCCAAGCCCGCGTCGGCCCGGGCGAGC
>Ga0102926_1002241_pt1 | contig 11256 bp, 8 predicted proteins | sample SalPonR1_A_D2_MG_FD_78173 | JGI IMG/M metagenome (GOLD analysis project Ga0102926, IMG submission 78173) | Salt pond soil microbial communities from South San Francisco under conditions of wetland restoration - Salt Pond MetaG R1_A_D2_MG | ecosystem: Environmental > Aquatic > Marine > Intertidal...
AAGATAAGAATATACTTCCACTGAATGTTGAACCCGAATCTACAGACGTTACAACAAACCCCTCTTCACTATCAACTGATGCGGTTACTGAACCACTAACTAATCTTTGTGAGAAATCTGACTGTAATGTATCAAGTGCGTCTTGTGAAAGAGCTGTAAGTGGAATATTGAAAAGGTCTTCACCACTACCACTATAAGTACTACCACTGTCAATTCGTACACTTCCCGTGAATGTAGAACCACTGATAGGTGAAATAACTACAAATCCATTCTCGTCCGATACTGAAGCGGTTACTGAACCACTTACAATTCTTGATGCGTCAAGTGCTTCAATTGCGTCAGGTGCTTCATTTGTTAAAGCGGTAAGTGGAATATTAAATAGATTTTCACCCGAACCTGAATAAAAACTTCCACTTGATAGAAATATACTTCCACTAAATGTAGAACCACTGTCAATAGATGTAACTACAAATCCTTCATTAGGTTCAACTGATGCCGTTACTGAACCCGATACAATTCTGTTCGCAAAATCTGATTGTAATGTATCAAGTGCATCTTCGGAAAGTGCTGTAAGTGGTATGTTAAATAACTCTTCACCACTACCTGAATAGAAACTTCCACTTGAAAGGAATATACTTCCTGAAAAAGTTGAACCACTTGCTTCAGAAATTACTAAAAATCCATTTTCAGGAGAAACTGATGCCGTAACAGACCCCGTTACCAATCGTTGGGCAAAGTCTGACTGTAATGTATCAAGTGCGTCTTGTGAAAGAGCTGTAAGTGGAATATTGAAAAGGTCTTCACCACTACCTGAATAGAAACTTCCACTTGAAAGGAATACTGAACCACTAAATGTAGAACCACTATCAATAGAATTTACTAAAAATCCTGTATTAGGTGCTACGGATGCGGTTACACTCCCACTTGTAATTTGCGTTGATGCTAATGCGTCTTCTGTTAAGGCACTTCTCGGAATATCTGTAAGACCTGCTCCCGAACCACTAAATATAGAACCCGAAAGAACTTCAACATCTCCATCAACTTCAAGTGAACCTGTAATACGAACTGAGCCTGTAAATTCTTGTAAGTCTGTAAGTTCATTACCAAACTTATTTGAACCTGTGGCATATATAATAGAAGATGAAATAATCTCTACTCGTAACTCTCTTGCTACAATCGTTCCACCAACTACTAAGTCACCCGTGAATTCACCTGAACCTGTAACTGTAACATCTCCATCAAATGATGAAGATACATTTACAAGAAATCCGTCCGTTGGTGAAATAGATGCCGTAGCAGACCCACTTGTTATTTTATCGGTTACAATTGCGTCTTCTGCTAAAGCTGCGGCAGGGATATCGAAAAGATTAGCACCACTACCACTGAATGAACCACTGAAGGATTCTAATTCAAGATTGGTAATAAATAAACGATTACCTTCTATGTCGGATGCTACAATAGCAACTGAACCACTATCTAAACTTCCGCTAACAGGTACACCAAGATTAGGTTCCGCTTCAGGGAGTTTTAAATATTCGTATCGCTCGTCCGAAACATCGGACGGTCTTATGACCTTTACCTTACCGCTTAAATATTGACTCATTTATATAATTTCCTATTGTATATAAATATTAGAATACGTATTATTCATTAGCACTTTCAAGAATTGACAAGATAACTGTCAAATCAGTACTACCTGACATAATAAGTGAGAATTCTTCTTCCAATACTAACTTACCTGCTACTACAGGAGAAAATGAGTCATTCGGTAAAATTTCTACATTATTTACAAATTCTAAAGGTGGTTGTGGAACTCTAACAGGGTCTTCAATAGTTTGAACAATAACCGTTATAAGTTCATCTACAAGAGTGTCAGACCCCGCCTCTGCTGTCAATGATGGAAGTAAAGATTGTGTAACATCATTTTGATAAATTTGGTCTATTTCCGCTGACCCTGTAATAGATTCATTATCAAGTATTTGTTGAATCATAAATCCTGCGTATTCAATAGCTTGATAAGATGCTGTATAATAGTCATCATCAATAAGTATTACACCATTCTTGTCATAAAATGAAAGAGCCCCTCTCTCGGTTCTAATTGTTGAACCTGAAACTATATCTCTTTGAACTTCATTGATTGCAGTTCTGATATATTCTTCGTATATTGAAGCTGTAAAATCAAGTGGAATATCTTTTTGATTGTTCAAAAACTCCACGTAAGCAGTTGCTTCTTTCTCGATAAAGGTTTGGTTCTCTTCTATCATTAGAGAAGCTGTGACGTACCCTCCAGGACTTGTGATACCATCTGTCTGTGGGTCAGGTATATCTCTATTGGAATCTATCTTTATAAGTATATTTTCTCTGTCTGAAGAATTGTTCGTAATCTGTGCTGACAATACAATTGTTGATACATTACTTGGTGTAGTATATACAATATCTTCGTCAACTCCTGTCAAAGTTGTGATTACTGATTTAAATGTGTTTAAAGGTACAAATACTTCTGCCATAATTTTTTATATTTTTTTTTAATCCTGTAGTGCTAATGAGAATGGTGTTACTAATGTAAATAGTGAACGGGAGAAAGTTCTACCCTGTAATGTACCCGTTGCCTGATTAATAACAAGACCACCACCAATACGGAAGTCACCAAGTTCGTTACCAGAAGTAAAGAATACTCTACCACCACCTAACTCTGTTATCTCTTTATCAGGGTCAGGTACACCATTACCACCCTGATTAGGTGGAAGTGCTTTATATGTAACACCCGAACCTGCGTATGAGAAATCGTGAGAAGTTGAAATACATAAAGAACCAAATTCTTCCAATCTCGCATTTCTGACAATATTTCCAATTACTGTTCTTAAGAATCGGTTTGTTTCTGCTGTTTCTTCTTTCTGCTCATTTATAACTTCAGATGCATCACCATAAACACCATTGTAATATGATTCAGCCGCTTCAACACTTCGTTCATTTCCACCATAAAGAATGTCCGTAGCGAGAGCGTCTATAATGTACCCCGTGTCTCTCGAACAACTTGCTTCATTGTATACGAAATCAGGAAACGCATTATTAGCGAAATCAATTGCTCGTGTTTTTATTTCTTCTTTTCTATCTAATAAGATTCCCACACTTTCTCTGTTTAAGAAAGTTGGTAATGTGTACTGAACTTGATTGATAACATTTTCAGCGGTTCCTTTAGCAAATCTAATACCATCCAATGTCTGTGGTTTCTGTTCTGATGTTGCTACGGATGGAATGTCATAGTAAAATTCCCCTGCTGTCACTGACCTTAAATTACCACCATAAAATGTATCGGTTGCTACAGCGTCTACAATAAGTCCAACATCTCGTGAACAACTCATTTCATTATAGTCAAACTCTGACCAACTTGAAGAAATGTAAGCTATCACATTTTCTTGTATAAATTCCCGATTAAGTCTAAGTAATTCCACACCATTTTGTACTTCTTGTGAAGGTGGTAAATACTCTATATTTTGAATTACGTCTTGTGACATTTCTCCGGCAAAGAATACCCCATCCAATGTAGGTTGTAATTGTGCCTGTTCATTTGGAGTTGAACCACTTCCAATTGCATTTGAAGGGAACATATAGTAAAAGTCACCTGCTATAATACTTCTTTCATTTCCACCGTATAATAAATCAGTTTTTGCTGCATCAATTAAATATCCAACATCTCTTGAACAACTCATTTCATTATATACAAGTTCTGACCAAGAGGATGATATATAAGCTATAGTTTCTGCTTTTATGAATTCTTTATTCTTATTAAGTAAATCCACGGATGCGGTTACTTCAAATGAAGGTTGTACAAATTCAACACCATCAATAATTTGCTCTGTTATTCCCTGTGCGTAATTAATAGCGTGAAGTGTAGGATACAACTGACTACCTGTTACGTCACTTGGTACTTCATAATATCTTTTAGCGTTTACGATGGAAGCAGAATACTCTCCATATAATAAATCCTCTGCCGCTCCACTTACAATTAACCCTATGTCTCTCGAACAACTATCTTCGTTATACGTAAACTCTGACCAACTTGACGAGATGTAAGCTATAACTTCGTCTTGTATGAATGGAATATTATCTTTAAGTAGGTCATAAGTCTCTGTTATATCTGAACCTGTACGTGGAGTCCCATACGGAGTTGGAGAAGGTAAACTACCCGTTCCATTTAATAATGAATCTGATATAAAGTAAAAAGATTGTGATACAAATGGTTGAATAGACGTATCAGTTACACCCGAACCTGTTACTTGTGACGTACCTGTTACTGTTATAGTACCTTCGGAATTTCTAACTAATGATTCAGATGTCTCTCCATCTTCAATTATGTCACGGATTAGAGCAAATGAAGAACTTACAGAAGTTACTTCAATTGCCGTACCTACAAATGTAAGTGAAAATTCTTGATTTTCTGATGTAGCTTTAACAAAGTTTTCGTTGTTATTTACAACTGAACCTGTAAATGTAGAACCACTAACAATACTTTCAACAATCTCAAATTTTGTTACTGCTGTATCTGCTACCGATGCAGAAGAGAATCCTGAAATAAATTCTTGTGTAGAACCTGATACCTTTCGTGCTTCTTCAGTTGAAGATGTGACAGCAGGAATTGCTGTTAATCCATTTTCAATTGTGTTAATGATAATACTATAGTTATCCTGTACAGTATTAAACGCGTCTAAGTTTCCACCACTTCCTGTAATGAATCGTGACCCTGAAGAGTATAACCCAAAGTCACCAAAGGATGTGTTAGAGTTAAGTAGTACAGCCTGTCCACCGTTCAATACCTTCACACCGTAAGCTGAAAAGTTCGTAAAAAATGATACTAACTGAATGAACCCTCGTCCGTTTACCTGACATCCGATTCCGTTTGGTGAAACTTGTGTATAAGCATCGAGTACCATTGAAGCCAATGGAGAGTTAGGATTAACTCTGTCACCGTCTACGTTGATACCACCACCACCCTTTGGAATATCTTCATACAATTCCAAAAATGAATTTTCTTGATTGGATATCAAAGCACAGTTCTGAACGTATGGTGAAGTTGTAATGAATGCGTTCGGTTTAAATGCTACCGCAAATCCTTTAGTAGCATCGGCAAGTGAATCAAGTCTCATTCCACCGAATGTCATCTCTCCAAGATATACACCTGAATCTACCCAAAACAAATCTTCTACTTCATCATTATTCAATACCTTAGTCACTCTCTGACCGTCACCCCAAATAGTTGTGTTAGGTGGTACAGTCAGTGGATTGTCTTCTCGATATGTCCCTGCGGCAACTTCCACTCTAAATCCTGAAAAGTTTGACCCACTATCTAATCCAAATCGTCCGTCATCCCCTCGGTCTTCATCTTCCGCCACGGATGCGGAAACAATTTCTAATGCTTTCCCAATTGTTCGAACAGGATACTGTAAAGTTCTACCATCATTTGCATCTAATCCATCTGTTGCAGATACATAAATAACAGATTTTTGGGCACCAAAGTCTTCCGATGCAATTCCATCAAATAGTTGAGTGTCTAAAGAAAGTTGTGCTGTAGATGCTGTAGCGTTAAGTACAGTATCTCCTTCAAGTGAGAATGCTCCCGATATATTAAGAGACCCTGATATAGTAATGTCACCCGTTAATGAACTCGGTTCTGTAGGGTCTGACCCAAGGTCGAATGATTGGGATACAACAAGGGAACCAGATACTCCAACGGAGTCTTTAAACTGATTTACTTCCTCAATTTGCTTCTGTGGTATTAACCTTGCCATTTATTATACTATCTCTTTAATCTTTCCTTTAATATCCCAATCACCTTTTACAACGTCTTCAGGTACTCGTGTTATATCTTCTGTAAATACAAATCGTATTTCATCCATACCACCTGTAGTTCCTGATGATGGTAGTAACGAACCTTCGGAATATATTTCTATATCATAACGGTCTTGTGGTTGACGTACTCCATATAAATATACGTCTATGTAATCTTCCACATTGTCAACCTGTAATTCATCATTTACAAATCGGTATCCTTGAATACTACCCGATGGGCCTAATGTAACTGTAAAAAATACAGAACCACTTAGAGATATTTCGGTTGGTTCAAATTCATTTGTAAACGTATCTGTTATTACATCTAATACAAATTCTTTAAATGAAAGACGGTCTCTTTTCTTTACCGTATTTCCCGTATATATGTCAGGTTTTTTTCTTGCCATTAGTTAATTCTCTCTAAGTCTCCATTAATCTTAACTTCGTCAGTTTCTTCAATTTCATACGGCTGTCCGTCAAATGGTGGATTAGTGTATGTATCGGGAAATTGACTTCTCTTAAAATCAATATAAAAATCATTTTCAAATTGTCTATATCTATAGTCACTTGTTCGTATATACAGTCCATTTAAAAACACATCAAAACGTGCATCTTTGGCTCGTTTACCAACTAATCTCTTATCTAATGTTTTCAATCGAAGATTTTGAACACGGAATATCCAATACAATGAATGATTCAAATCTACAGGCTCCATAATATATTCATTGGGTGCATTGATTTCTTTCATTATCTTCTTTAATTCAAATATGTTCATAGTTCTTGAAATTTACCTGTTATCACTATTTCATCGTCTGCTGTTATTGGTGGTACATCCGCAAGAAATACAAATATAATTTCATTGTTATTACCATCATATGTAATGCTATCTATTTCTTCAGGTTCTATGAATACACCATTATAATAAACCTGATACCTATTCTTATTATCAAACGAGTTAACCAATTCAGGTGGAACCTGTGGTTGAAATACATTAGTTAATTTAACTGTATCTGCAGTTACAAACTCTGCTTGTTGGGAACCTCTAATTGCCACAAAGTCAATGACTGACTGATATTCATTGTATATATTAGGACTTGTGAAAAGATTACCTGTTAAGTCTGTCTCAACTCCAAATATAATTCTCTTTGGTGTAAATGATTTTCGTACCGTTGGACTCTCGTCATATGTTTCAGGTAACAAGTATGCGTTAACTGTCATTGTGAAAGACGTTCTAATTACTCGTTCTGAACCCTGCCCAACATCCTGCTGATTATCAAATGAGTCAATTCGTGTTCTGAATTTAAACTTATCTTCTGTTCCCCAATATCTATCTGTTGCGTATTGGAAAGACTCAACTATCTTGTTCATATGTTCTGTGAATGATGTCCATATCATTACTTCATACGAAACTGTCACATAGTCAGGTACAGAAACTCTATACTCTTCGAACGTTGGTCTTGCGTTTGTTTGGATAGTGAATCTCTCATATCTGTTTGTTGGAGAATATTTTCTAAATGCAGGAAGTGTGTTCACATCTTTGAACTGTGCCAATGATGCGTCTCTTTCTATAGAATTTCTCTTGAACATTACCAAAGGAATTTGTATCTTACCACGTTGGTCACGTAGATATCCTTCTTTTCTTGCATTCGTCCATCGTTCAGCGTTTCCATATAGTAATGGAACTTTTACCTCTTCTCCGTTCTCTTCAACATCGGGAATGACTGTATCTACCATATATTCAGCGATAGTAGTATCAACGTCAATTAACTTGACACCCTTCTGCCATTCCTTATCTATAGAACGTTGTCTACCTCTGTTCTTCTCATTCGGTTTCATTATTTAACCCTCTCTTCTGTCTGAATAGTACTTCTTCGTGTCATAAATGTTTGACATACGATAGAGAATTTTTCTTCAGGTCTACCACCTATTAATTGGTCTTCACGAACTGTATCTATTTCGAAATACGCATCATTATGATAAACGATATCACCAACTTCAGGATAAATCTCTTTTTCTTCCAACGTGAAACGATTGAATCTAAACACAACATCTTGGTCACCATCTGGCCCAAAGTCTTCATAATTAAACTGTGTTTGGTCTCTGTTAGGAATTGCAGTAGTCTCTACCCCTTGGTAGTATGTCTTAGATAAACTCTCCCCATACAAGTTAGTCTTACTATCTTCTATAATGAGTTTGTATAGTACCACCGTGTTTTCAATTACGACATCTACTAACTCTCTCGAAATACTTTTGAAAAAGTTTATATCTCGTTGCAGGGCAAATCGGGGCATTACCTAACTCCTTTATTTTTATATTTCCACATATAACCACCTGAATGACTATATCTACCACTTAAAACATTACTTATACCACTTGGGCGTAAATTAAGTTTATCACAAGCGGATTTTATAGTCTTCCATTCTTTGATAAAATTACCATTCAAATCATATTGTAAAACACTTTTAGTCTTTCCACGAACCTTTCCTTTAAATTTTTTACTTAAGTGCTCTTTCATTTCATCAGTCCAATGATTACCATAATTAGGATTTTTACTTCCAGTCATACCATACATAGGATTTTTATCACCAACAAGTCTTCCTTTATTAGCTTTGCTGATTTTGTCTCTAACCGATTTATCAAATACTCGTCCTTTAGCAGACTTTGCCATTCTTTCTTTAGTTTCTTCACTATAAACATTAGTTTTACCATAATTCCAAGGAGTTTTTCCTTTATTAGCTTTACTAATTTTATTAGCAATTTCTTTATTACCTAATGTATGAAATCCCTTATTAGGTCTATGATAATTTTCATTTAATTCATCATCAATATAGTCACCAATGATATTATCTTCAAATTCAATAGCATATTCACGAGTCTTAAAGTCATCTTTTATTATCTCTTTCACAAGACGATATTCATCTTCAGGAGTCCAACTTTTCATTGAGCCCATATACTCGTCATTTTCAGGGTCTTCGTGAGAACGAGAACCGAAGTAATATTGTCCTGTTTCCGTGTCAGTTATTTTATATACGTAATGTATCATATTATCCTACATAAATCATATTGGGTACTTTACGTAACATTTCTTGGGATTGGTCTGCTTCAGCCGCTTTTTGTTCATACTGACTTCTTCTACTTAGGTCTTCCAAGTTTTCTCTAAGTTGTTGCATTAGTATGTCCTTCTCCTGCTGTGCCTCTGCTCGTAGTTGAGCCCCATCAAGTGATACTTCAGCGTCAGGAATTGGAATAGTACTATACTTCTCACGGATTGCACCAAGTGTCTCTTTAGCGTTAGCGAGAGTATACTTTCTAATCCACTGTTTACCTACTTCATTAATATTTGAATAAGGTATTGTTTGATAATTAATATCAGAGTAGTCCGAAACTGAACCTGTATCTTCTGATACAAACGTTGCTCCTTGCTTGAAGTCTCCACGAACCATATACTCAAAGTATAAGTTTTCACTTTCAGTTGGGAGTGGGAAAATCTTTAACTTGTTATTTACAATATTGAATGAATGTGCTGACTTTCTGAATTCATCATTGAACTCTATAGCCTGTATTCTCAACAAATCCTCATAAAGTGGCATCAGAATGAATTGTGCGGCAGGAGAAAAAGAACCAAATCCAAACTCGTCAATCAAGTTTAGTGTTCCTTGTCCTGAAATTGAATATGGGTCAAAGAAACGGTTGATAGCAGGAGTAGCTTCATAATAAACTCTCGTTACATCAATCTTACTTCCACTTTCATCTCCAAACACACTCGTATCTTCTAAGTCATATGTTTGTTTACCTGCTTCTAATTCAATCTTTCCTTGCTTGATATCAGTATCACCACCTACACCCGCTAACGTACCATAAGAGTCCGATATCTCTATTAGATTAGATAAGAACGTACCTTGTACATTTTTTCCTTGGAAGTTCTCTGAATTATCCGTACCTTGTAAGATACTTAGATTATTTCGAATGTTGAACTGATTTACTTGTGCTGAGTATTCATTAATAGCGTCTTCGAAACACGCATAAAAATTCTCGTCAATCAATTCAACATTTTGGATAGGGTATCCTAATCGGTTAGCACACCATTTAGCTATCTTTGGTGCATCTGTTTGAAATTGTGGGTCTGTATCATAGTATCCGTATGTGGTCAGTTGTGACCCCGATGTGATAGCTGAACCTGACCCTGGCCATATTAATTCATCATTCATAGTGTATAAGTTCTTCGTTTATATCTATAAATATAAGAAAACAAAAGAAATCTTAATGAAATAAAAAAAGGGAACCACCCGAAAGTGATTCCCTTTACTATATCCCGTTAGTTATAACGAGTCCTAAGTAAAATACTTAGCTCTTAGACTTAAATACGATTCAAGTCTTTGATGTAAATCTTACCATAGTACTCTGGTCTAACCATCTTCTTGGCGTAACGAGTAAGAACACCTCTACGTGGAGTGAAGTTCTGTGGGTCGTATACCAATGGAGTCATAATTAGTGGTACATATGGTGCGTAAACCGCTCCTGTTTCAAGGAAGTTATTTCCTCTGTAACCCATCAAGATTTCGTTAGTCGTCATATATGGGTTCTTGTATACAGTGTATCGGTTAGCGATTGAACCAACTTGTGTTACACCTGCTGCGAATTGTAGTGCGTCCTTGTCTGCGTTCACAGTGAATGCTGGAATAGATTCAAGGATTGTACATACGTCAGGAGATGCTACTAAGAAGTTTGCACCACCGCGAAGTGTCAATTGGTGAATCTTGTTAGAAACCTTATTAAGTTTCGTACCAAGAGTTTGGAACCAAGTGTTCTTCTGATATGCTACCCCTGCTGTACCTGCTGACCAAGTACCACCGTTAGGATTGTACTCTTCACCGATTGTTGCTGACCAATAGTCAATTGTCAATGCGTTAGACTTAAGTAAGTCCAAGATTTCCAAGTCAATCTCCAAGGAGATGTAGTCGGACAACATTGAAGTCAATTCTGCTTCAGCGTCAATTGAGTGATATGCGTTCAAATCCTGTGCTAATTCAGGAGTCCATACAGCCTTTAGTTTCTTAGTCTTGGCTACGATAGCTTCTGACTTCAATTCAAGGTCGATTTCAGGAATCTGCAAGTCTGTACCTGCGTCAATACCTGCTCCGTCATTCTCACCACGTAGTGGGTCTCTGTCTTCGAAGTCACCACGGTTGTAGTCCAATGGTACTACTGAGTAGTCCACATCTACGTCTCCTGTTACAGCTGATGCTGATACGAACAGAATGAAATTGTCAGTTGCGTCAACGTGATTGTTGAATGCTTTAATGTTTCCAACGATTCCTGAACCACTTACTTCAAATGAAGGAGCTGCGTCTTCGTCAGCTTGTTCAGAAATATTTGTTGAATCAATTGCGATTTTGAAGATTTCACCTCTATCTACAGAAGCAGAAAGTG
>Ga0102926_1002243_pt1 | contig 11252 bp, 13 predicted proteins | sample SalPonR1_A_D2_MG_FD_78173 | JGI IMG/M metagenome (GOLD analysis project Ga0102926, IMG submission 78173) | Salt pond soil microbial communities from South San Francisco under conditions of wetland restoration - Salt Pond MetaG R1_A_D2_MG | ecosystem: Environmental > Aquatic > Marine > Intertidal...
CCTGGCCGGCATCTGGGTCATCGACCCGAAGGACCGGCCTTCCTGCGCGATCATCACCGAGCCGGCCCGGGGCGCGTCGGCCGACATCCATCCGAGAATGCCGCTGACCCTCGACGACAGCAGCCTGAAGGCCTGGCTGGACCCCACCGTGCAGGGCCGGGATGCGCTGCGCGAATCCATCGGCCGGCTCGAACCGGAGGCGTTGACCTGCTGGCCGGTCTCCACCGCGGTCAACCGCACCGACAATGACGACGCAAAACTGGTGGAACCGCTCAAGACCGGCAACTGACGCTCGATCGGGCTCGGCCGACGGCAGCAGGTCCGCAAGCACACCGATAGTGGCGGGCGGGCATTTACATACCTAGCACCGCAATGTATAGTGCGCCTATGCAAAAGCACGGGATCTGCCCATGACCGGTCAATCAAGCAATATCGAGTTCGGCAGCAAGCCGAACAAAGCACTCATCTGGATCGCGAGCACGGCCTGTGTTTTATTCGCGATCCCGCTGGTCGCGATGCAGTTCACCCGCGAAGTGAACTGGGATAGGACCGATTTCGTTGCCTGGGGTCTGCTTCTTTTCGTCGCCGGCGGCGTCTGCCTGTTGGTGACCCGCAAACTGCCGCGCAGCACGTGGCTGGGCGCCGGGGTGCTGATCGGCGTCTTGTTCGTCTACGTCTGGGCCGAGCTGGCTGTCGGCATCTTCACCAACATTGGCAGCTGAACCGAATCCGGCACCGGAACGCTGAGGCCATGGATATCAACAAGGATCTGATTGCCGCGTCTTCGACGCCGATCGTGCTGGCCATCCTTGCCGAGGACGACAGCTACGGCTACGCCATTCTCAAGCGCGTGCGCGAGCTCTCCGGCGGCCGGATGGAATGGACCGACGGCATGCTGTATCCGGTGCTGCACCGGCTGGAGCGGCTGGGCCTGGTCGAGTCGCGCTGGGAATCGCGCGAAGGCGAGCGGCGGCGCAAGTATTACCGCATCACCCAACCCGGGCGCGACCAGCTTGCCGAGGAGCGCCGCCAGTGGCTGGCCGTCGATGCCACGCTGCGCTGCATATGGCAAGTCATCAGCGACGACGACGCAGGCGGCGCCCCGCTGCCCCAATCGACATGAGCGGAACCCGCGACGATGCAATCGGCTGAAAGGTCAGAGGCGCTGGAGCGCCAGATCGAGCAGTGGCGGAATTTTCTCCGCCGGCGCCAGGCGATCCATTCGGTGGATGTCGCCGAACTCGAAGACCATCTTCGCGAACAGGTCGCAGCGCTGATGGACAGCGGGCTTGACGCAGAGGAAGCCTTCCTGGTCGCGGTCAAGCGAATGGGCAGCCTGGATGCATTGTCGAGAGAATTCGCACGCGAGCATTCAGACCGGCTCTGGAAGCAGCTGGTCGTGCTGCCGGCCAATGCCGACGATGGACGGCCGGGCATCCAGACCGATGCGATCGCGGCCTTCGCGCTTGCCATCGCGGCGGCGTTGCTGGTCAAGCTGCCGGTGCTTTTCGGCTTCGGGCTTGACGAGCATGCGGGCTTTTACGCCCGCAACGCCGGCCTGTTCGTGCTGCCGCTGGTGGCCGGCTACTTCGCGTGGAAACGGCCGCTGCACAGTACCTCCATGCAGCGACTGGCGATGGCGTTCATCGCCGCCGCGGTGATCATCAATGTCTACCCCTTCGCGCCCGAGGGCAGCACGCTTGTGCTGGCCGTCCTGCACCTGCCCATCGCGCTCTGGCTGCTGGTCGGCATCGCCTATGCGGCCGGGCGCTGGGGCGAAGCCGAAGGGCGCATGGATTTCATCCGTTTTTCCGGCGAGCTGTTCATCTACTACGTGCTGATCGCGCTGGGCGGTGGGGTATTCATCGGGTTCATGCTGATGCTGTTCCAGGCGATCGGCATCGATGCCGAGCCGTTCCTCCAATCCTGGCTGCTGCCCTGCGGCGCCGCCGGCGCGGTGCTGGTGGCGGTGTGGCTGGTGGAGGCCAAGCAGAGCGTCATCGAGAACATGGCGCCGGTGCTCACCCGGCTGTTCACGCCTTTGTTTGCGCTGCTTCTGCTGGCGTTTCTGGCGACGCTCGTCTTTTCCGGTCGCGGCCTGAACGTCGAGCGCGACCTGCTGATCGCGTTCGACCTTTTGCTGGTGGTGGTACTGGGCCTGTTGCTGTATTCCATCTCCGCACGCGACCCGGCGCGCCCACCGGGCATCTTCGACATCGCGCAGGTGGTGCTGGTCGCCAGCGCGCTGCTGGTCGACGCCGTGGCGCTATGGGCGATTGCCGCCCGCATCACCGAGATGGGCTTCACCCCCAACCGCGTTGCCGCGCTGGGCCTGAACCTGCTGCTGCTGGTCAACCTGGCCTGGTCGGCGGTGCTGTACGTCGGCTTCGTGCGTCGACGAAAAACGTTCCATGCACTGCTGCGCTGGCAGACCCGCTATCTGCCGATCTTCGCACTCTGGGCCTCGATCGTCGTCGTGCTGTTTCCGCCGTTGTTCGGTTTCATCTGAACAAACCAGGCACGGGTATCTCGCGTATCGGTCTTAATTCCTAGATTTCTCCTCTTCGCGCCGCATTCGTCATGTGTTCGGCAGCCCGGAAGGCCAGCGCCTGGATCGTCATGGTCGGCTGGCCCCGCCCCGAGGTCACCAGGCTGCTGCCGTCGCAGATGAACAGGTTGGGCACGTCGTGCGCGCGATGGAATTTGTCGACCACCGAAGTTTTCGGATCGTTTCCCATGCGGCAGGTGCCCAGCAGGTGCTGCGATACCGGCGGCCAGTCGCCGGAATTCAGCCCCCAGGTCTTGATGGCGCCCGCCGCCTGCATCAAGTCTTCGGACCGGTCCTGAAAGAATTTTGCCGTGGCCAGGTCGTCGGGATGGTCCTCGTAGGTGGTGCGCAGCGCGGGGCGGCCCCAGCGATCTCGCAGTTCGGGATCCAGCGAGACCGAGTTGGTCGGTACGGGCAGGGACGTCGTGTGGCCGACAAACGCCGCGCCGCGGGTGAAGACCTCGTTGAGCGATTGCTTGAACCCCTCGCCCCAGCGGGGGCCGTCCGGCGGGCCTGCCCAGTCGGCCGATGCGATCGGCGTACCGTCGGACGGACAGCGGGAATCGATGCCGCCGCCGCCATAAAAGCCGAGCGACGAATCCAGCGAGTAGAAATCATGGATGACCCGCGTCGTGGGAATGCTCTTGTATGCGTTGACCGGGTGTTCGAACGTGCCCACGACCCATGACCAGCCGTTGAACATCAGGTTCTTGCCGACCATGCCGCTGGCGTTCGCCAGGCCGTCGGGAAACCTTCCGGATTCCGACAGCAACAGCAGCCTCGGCGTTTCCGCGCCGTTGGCGGCCAGCACCACGGTTTTCGCCTTTTGCATGTGCTCGACACCGGCGGCGTCCCAGTAGACGACGCCTGTAGCACGGCCGGCTTCGTCGGTTTCGATGCGAGACGCCGTGCACAGGGTTCTGATTTCACAGCGACCGGTCGCCAGCGCCTGGGGGATCATCGCCGCCAGCGTCGACGACTTGGCCGAAACTTCACAACCGAAGCCCCAGCAGAAGCCGCAGTGCATGCAGGGGGGTCGGCCGTTGTGGACCTTCGAGAGGATGGCGACCGGGGCCGGGTAGGGATGGTAACCGAGCTTCTTGCCGGCCCGCTCGAGCAGCACGCACGGCGACTTCACCGGCATCGGCGGGCACGGGTAGCCCCTGGAGCGGGGCGGGTCGGAAGGCCCCTCGATACCCGAGACGCCGATTTCCCAATCCACCTTCGTGTAATAGGGCTCGAGGTCCTGATAGGTAATGGGCCAGTCGTCGAAGCTGGTGCCGGCGATGGGGCCGAGCAGGCTTCGCTCCTTGAAATCGACTTCGCGGAAGCGCCAGTAGTTGGCCGCGAAATGAACGCTGCTGCCGCCCACGTTATGCGCATACTGCAGCACCGTGGTGTCGCTTTTCATGGCGGTTTCCGCCTCGGTTTTCCTGAACGTCTGTGGATGCCCCTGGCGCGCGCCCCAGGTCAGCTCGCCGTGGGTCTTGTACATCAACTCGTCGTGCCGGAAATCGCCCGGCTTGAGATAAGGCCCCTGCTCGAGTACGACGACGGAGTGGCCGGCCATCGAAAGTTCGCGCGCGATGACGCCGCCGGCGGCACCGGAGCCTACGACGACGAAGTCCACCTGTTCGCTTGTGGGGAAGACCTTTGCGCTCATGCCTTACTCCCCCTTTTCTGCGTAGTCGGCATCGTAGTGGCCGAACGGTGGTTGGGTACCGTGAGGCCCTTCGAAACCGATCAGTTTCCAGCCGACCCGGTCGCGGTTACCGCCGTGCGAGGGATCGCAGAACGTGCCGGCGATGGTCAGGAAACGCAGCGTTTCGAAAAACGCCGTATCTTCGATGGCCTGCAGTGCCTCGATCTGGCGGCTCTCGCTCAGATCTGCGAATGATGCTGTGTCGTAGGCTTCAAGAATATCGGCGTGAAGGCTGAGCAGGCCCTTGCGCATCGGGCCCAGGATTTCCGGCTCGATGTCGGCAAGGACCGTGTCGATGAAGTAGATCACGCCGGCCTCGCGCGCGCCGGGCGAGTCACCGGAAGGTATGATCTGCGCCGCAATGGCTTCGAACTCGATCGCCTCTTGTGGAGACAACACGCGGAAACCGGATTTGAGCGTCGCCGCACTCGCCGCCACGCTCGCCGTCGCCAGGATGGTCGGCATGCTCAGCGTGAGCCAGGAACCGCCCAGTGCCGAACCGCCGCGCCTGAGGAAATCTCTTCTCCGCATGGCCGTACCTCTTGGAATCGCTACTGCATATTGACCGAAAACGCCTGCCGTGGATAGCCCGGCCCGTTCCTTAATTCGACAACCGCGGGTATTGGACGGTCCGGGATTCCCGCGCTCACTCCCTATCTCGATGGCTGTCCGCCCGGTCCAGGCCACCGGTCTCGGAAATGTAGCCATTGAGCGTGTCGGTCTCCTCGGGATGCAGGGCCGAAAAACGACCAGCCGCCATCTGCGTCATCAAGCCGGCGTCGCGGCCTTCAAGTGCTTCACCGGTTTTCATGAAACGGCGCAACGCCTCCTGGTCGTAGGCCCGCACGATGCCGAGTGCCGGCGAAGGAAACCGGGGTTAGACCTGGAGGTGTTCCAGTCACAAATCCTGCGGCCGGGGCGGGCGGCGCGAAGCCAGTGCAAGCAACATCAGCAGACTCAGCACGATGAGGCCCGGGATACCGAGGGCCGGAATCTTCGGCACGGGTTGCCCGCCGCGAAACATGTCGGCCGGCAATTCCGCACCGGCGGCGGTGTTACGTCGCACCACGTCCGACAGCCGGGTGGCCTCGATGGCTGCCAGCGTGTCGCCTGAGAAGACCCGCCGGTACCAGAAGCGGTCTGCATCGCGCAGGCGGCTGAACTGCTCGCTCAGCACCGCGCGCAGCAATGGGCCGATCATGAGTCCGGCGAGGCGGTCTTCCGCCAGTGCCCCGATCCACGGGTCGATGTCGTCGACGTTGCCGTACATGTCGGCCAGCGTTGCCTGGAGGTCGGTATCGCTGGTGATCTGCGCAAAACTCGACACCGGCGACAGGCCGTACGCCGCGCGCACCGTGTTGTAGTCGGGCAGGCCATGGTCGCGGCCCCGCTGGATATTGAGCGCGCCCAGGTCGAACCCGCCGGCGCCCGGGGGGCCGAACAGGAAATTGCGCAAGTCGTCGACGATATGCCGGTCCAGGTGCTGCATGGTCCTGGAGGCGGCACCGCGCATCAGCTCGGCCACGGCCTCCCGCCGCTGCATCTGCTCGGGTGAAAAGAATGCGTGTCGCAGCGGCAGCGGACCTTCCGGAATCGCGCGCAGATTCGCGTCCAGGCGCTGCAGTTCCGGTGCCACCATGCTGTGGCCGAGCCGGAACGCGGCGGTCGAGAAGACATTGGCCACCGCGGGATCGAGCGTGTCGTCGTAACCGGCGTAGGGGCCGATTGCATCCGGCCCCAGCAGCGATGGCAGGAACTCGTTGTAGGTGATCACCTGAAGCATGGCCCCGACCCGGGCGCGCGCTTCCTCGTAGATCGCATCGCCGGAGAGCCCGGGGTTCTGAACCGCGATTTCATCGGCCAGCCGGTTGTGCTCGCGCAGCCAGACCGTGTGCATGGCGGTCAGCAAAAGGTTTTCGTTGGCGCGGACATCGCCGGCCAGGAACAGATCGGGGCGGGCTCCGCCGGCATTGGGCAATCCCGCCGTATTGAACGGCAGGCGCTCGCCGGCGCTGGTCTCGAGCTTTCCGCTACCGTCGTTTCGACGCAGCGCCGCCGCTCGGACCGGATCCGAACCGTAGACCTGGGACGCGTCGATCCATGTCGTGATGATGTTTATCTGCTGGCGCGGATTGTCCGGCCCTGTGCCCGACGCCGAATCCCAGGCGGAACGCTCGAACGCCATTTCGCGGGTACCGGTGCCGTCGGGGTCGAACCACGGATCCCCTTGCGGAAGATCGAACGGCAAGCCCTCGAGCGGTTCGCGCACTTCGGTCAGCGAAATGTCGTGATCGATGAACTGGCCCCACAACCAGAAGATATCGGACATCCCGGCGATTTCCGGCTGCGGTTCCTGCTGGGCCAGGATGGCGTTGGAAAGGGCTCGCGGGTTGGGACGCGAGGCCCCCGCCGGCGCTGCGATGCCGTCGGCGTAGGCAGCCGGCGCCGCGCGCCGCAGCGGTTGGCCGGCCATTCCCCATTCGGGGTTGTCCGGATTGTTGCTGCTGCCGTCGATGGCGCGTGCCGGCGTGCCGTTGAGCAGGTCGGGGCGCGCCGGGTCGGGGACTTCAAAGCGGCTTTCGCTGGTTCGGTTGGCGGCGGGTTTGCGGTCATCGGCGGCTGCAACCTCAGCGGCTGAAAGCAGCAGGATCAGGGGGATCAGTATGCCGAGTTTTTGCACTGCGCGTCTATCACCGATCGAGACCGGACCCGGGAGTGAGCATGGAGTATATCAATCCGAAAGGGCTGTGCAACCCGGCCGCAGCGCCGTCCTGGAGCGTTATTGCCTGGGAGGGTCTGACAAATGCTCGCGGGCGCGACGACGCCGAGTTCTTCATGGGTTTCCTTGCTCATGTATTGGCCTTGCCGGATGGACCCGCTGATTCAAACTCTCTCGTTGGCCAGACCAGGCCCAACCGAATGGCGACCAGCAACAGCGTGTAGCTGGAAACCAGAGCAAGAAACAGACCGATCGGGTGACCGGGAACGCCCCGGAACAACTGGTAGCCGAGATAGACCGCCGCCAGAATGTTTGCAGCCAGTGAAAGGTTCACCGACCACCGCGCGCCGACCCAGACCGCCCGGCAGACGACGATATTGATCACGCCCGGCAATGCCAGCATCAAGCCCGGCAGCAAAAGCCTGAAGCGACCTTCGTCAAGGGGGGCATCCAGCATCGGCCAGACCGCGGCGTAGTGACCATACGCCCCGAGCAGCAAAAAGACGCCCATCACCAAACCGCCCACTGCGGCGAGCGCGTGCAGATGGTTTCGCCGCGGCCGGCTGATCGACTCAGAATCCGACATCGCGCGCTCCGGCTTTGGCAAGCCCGCATTCGTAAGCAAAGACGACCGCTTGCGCGCGATCACGAAGGTCGAGCTTGGACAGCAGGCTGGAAACGTGCGTCTTCACCGTCGAGGCGCCGATAAACAGACTTTCGCCGATCTCGATGTTGCTCTTGCCGTCGGCCAGTGCGCGAAGCACCTCCCGCTCGCGCGCGGTCAGGCGTTCCAGGCGCTCGGCAAGTTCGGTCGCGACACCCAGTTGGCCGGCGAACTGGCCGATCAGACGGCGCGTGATGCCCGGGGCCAGCATCGCGCCGCCGGCGGCCACGGTTCGAACCGCCGCAACAAGTTCTTCGGGCGGGATGTCCTTGAGCACGAAGCCGCTGGCACCCGCCCTGAGCGCCCGATAGATGTATTCATCGGGATCGAATGTCGTAAGAATGATGATTCGCGTGTGCCGGTTTTCTTCCCTGCTCTCGGCGGCGAGAATGCGCGCCGTCGCTTCGAGGCCATCGAGCTCGGGCATCCGTATATCCATCAGGATGACATCGGGCTTGTGCACACGCGCCGCCTCGATCGCCTCCAGACCGGTGCCGGCTTCGGCAACCACCTCGATATCGGGCGCATGGCCCAGCACCATGGCGAAGCCGCGCCGCACCAGGGCTTGATCGTCCGCCACGACTACGCGCAACATCCGGCGGCCCTGGGCTCGCGCGGCAAGACGGCTCGAACTTCGAACCCGCCTTCGGCGCCGGGCCCTGCGTGGAACGACCCGCCAAGCAACTCGACGCGCTCGCGCATGCCGACGATGCCGTGTCCGCCGCCGGATCCGCCATCGCCGCCGATGCCGTTGTCGCTGATAGTGAGAGCGATACTGTCGCCGCGCGCGATCACCGAGACCTCGACGACGGTAGCATCGGCGTGCTTGACGACATTGGTCAGCGCCTCCTGAACGATTCGATAGGCGTTGAGTTCGAGCCGCGCCGACAATCCGGACAGCCGTCCTCCGGTTTCCAGGCGAACCTCGGGCCCGACCTCGCCGACTCTTTGAACAAGCGCGGGCAAGTCAGCCATGCCCGGCTGGGGTCCCAGGGCGTCTTCCGCGTCCAGCGGACGCAAGACGCTCAGAAGATGGCGCATTTCGGACAAGGCCCGGCGTCCTGCGTTCTCGACTGCGGCCATCGCCGTAGCGGCCGCCTCGGGATCGGATTCGTTGACGGTTCTGGCGGCGCCGGCCTGAACCGTCATCAGGCTGACCTGATGGGCGACGACGTCATGCATTTCGCGCGCGATGCGGGAGCGCTCGGCCGCAACCGCGCGCTCGGACTCGACGTTGCGCTCTCGCTCGAGGTGCCTGGCGCGTTCTTCGAGCAGGCGGAGATACTCGCCGCGGAAGCGCAGTCGCCGTCCAACGTACCAGAGCCCGATGACCATTGCCGCGGCGATGGTTGCGCCGACGCTCGGTGCGCTCAATGCGCCAAGATCCAAAGCGATGTATATCAAGGCGACAAGCGCGCCGATCATGCTGTTGCGGCTGTTGGCCTCGTAACGGCCAAGGCTGTAGAGGGAAAACGGCAGCGCCACGATGCCGGCTGCCGATGTGCCGAACTTCACCAGCAGCGATACGGCAAGAACAACGAGGTGAACCTGGAATGCGTGGGATCGACGCCACAGCAAGGCGAGGCTGCCGACAAAGGCGCATACGAACGCGCCGACATCGGAAAATGAATCCAGCGACAACGCATTGAGCTCCGACTCCCTGCCCCAGAGCAATAGCGTCAACGCAAATGAAACAAGCGCAATCGCCAGATCCGTCAAGTGCGGCCAACGCGCAAAGGGCCCGCGAAAAGGCCGCCAGGCGCCGGCAGCCGATACCGAACGATCGGCAAGCACGTCAGCCACGCCGGTACTTTGCATGTTTATGGCTATTGGTAACCGGCAGCCTGCTCATTGCAAAAGTTTAAACCATCGCCGTTTCACGGGTCGTCGTGCTCGAGGCGGGTTGTTCGACCGGCAATATCCTACTTTTGGGGGAGATTCAACCCGGCCTCCGGGCGATGTTTCGGCGGGAGAGGGACGGCAAGATGGGCACCCATCACAAGTCGAACGCCGGGAGAAATTGCATGAGCGAAGCCGCGTTGGGTCAAGCAACAGCGCCGTCCATCCGGCCGGAACGGGCGGTCGCCGTCGCCGCAAGAAGCTGGTTTGCGATAGCCGCGATCGGGCAATGGATCTTCATGGCCTACATCGTTGCCGTTTTCTTTCCGCCCATCGCCCAGCACGGGCTGGAGGGGCTCAAGGGTTTGCACCTTCCTGCCGGGTTTCGCGAGGGCGAGATCCTGGGCAACCTGGCCTCGATCACGCATGTGCTGCTGGCCGCAGTTGTGATCGGCGGCGGCCCGCTGCAGTTGATTCCGGTCATTCGCCGAACATATCCGGCTTTTCATCGGTGGCTGGGCCGAAGCTATATCTTCGCTGCGGTCGCCAGCGGCATCGTCGGACTTTACATGACCTGGGCGCGAAGCCCGATCGGCGACCTGGTCTCAAAGCTCGGAATATCCGGGGATGCGGTCCTGATCATCGTGTTCGCCGCGCTTGCGCTGCGTCACGCAATGACGGGTCGCTTCGACAGCCATCGCCGCTGGGCATTGCGGTTGTTCATGGTCGCCAGTGCCGTCTGGTTCTTTCGCGTCGGGCTGATGGCCTGGGTCACGATTACCGGCGGCGTCGGGATCGACTGGGAATCCTTCACGGGGCCGTTTCTCTACTTCCTCGGCTTCGCCCAATACCTGCTGCCGCTGGCGATGCTTGAATGGTATTTCCACTGTCAGCGACAGGCGAGCGCCGGCATGCAGCTGGCGTTTGCCGGAACGCTGTTCATCCTGACTGCGCTGATGGCCGTGGGCACCTTTTCGGCAACCATGGGCATGTGGTTGCCGCGTATGTAGCACGCCGGGCGGCAACGTCACGGGTCGGGTTTGGGATGGTCTGTGGTGTATACCGTCATGCGCCGGCGCCTCGTTATTGCGTCCAGCGCCCCATGAGCTCGAGCCCGATGTCCTGGTTCGCGAGGTTGAAAAGCACCACCACCGTAATGAACAGGCAGGGAACATACAGCAGATATCCGGCCCGCACCGCCAGGTGCCTCGCGACAAGCCCGGCGATCGCAAACGCAATCAACGCGTGGGCGACGCCGATGAGGCTCAGATGCTTGATGTCGCCCGACATGCCCAACGCAACGACGGCGAGATAGGCGATGAATGCCAGCGCGGCCGACCGAAGCCTGGCTGTCTTCCGGGCGACCAGGACCGCCACAAGCATGACCGGCAAGGTGGCGGCAATCGATATCTGCGCCACGCTCACGTAGTGCTCGAAAAGGAAATCGCTCATGATTCTGATGGTACCTGCTCCAGGGGCGGACCGAGCGTGCCGATCAGAAGCGAGGTCTGGGGGAGACACGGCAAATACCGCGACCGGAAGAGCGGATTCGGCGTGCCCGAGACCCGCGGGATTGGTCAAAGACGGATCAGGTTGCCTGCCCGGGATACGGGAGAGATAACGACGGAATCAGTCCATGCGCGGGGTCTTGTTCCACCGGTTCGGCTGACCGTTGGATGAAACAAGACCCCGCGATTTTTTCTTCGGGACGTGCTCTGTCCGCCTGGCAAGTCAGTGTCGCGGACGCGCTGCCCCTGCTTTGCCTATCGATGCCAGGCTC
>Ga0102926_1002244_pt1 | contig 11251 bp, 5 predicted proteins | sample SalPonR1_A_D2_MG_FD_78173 | JGI IMG/M metagenome (GOLD analysis project Ga0102926, IMG submission 78173) | Salt pond soil microbial communities from South San Francisco under conditions of wetland restoration - Salt Pond MetaG R1_A_D2_MG | ecosystem: Environmental > Aquatic > Marine > Intertidal...
AAGCGCTTTGCACGCTTCCAGGTGCCGCGCCATTCGTCCTCGCCGCAGTAGCGCCATTGCGCAGTGAACGCGTCTCGATCCGACGATTCGAACTCGATCCGCAGCGGGCCCCAGTGGTCGCTGCCGGCCTTCTCGCTGTCGCACGACCTTCTCGAGTTGTCTTCGACCCACCAGCCCTCGAACACCCTATCGCTGACGAACTCGCCCAGCAGCCGGCCGCCGTCGGAGGTGTATTCACCTTCGAACTTGCCGGCGACACGGCGCATTTCCAGAATGCCGTGGTCTTTGGCGTCCCAGACGCCGAGGATCTCGATGCTGGCTGCTTCGCCGGGCGCGTCGGTTCGCGGCGTGCGCACGGTCAGCTCCACGCGTCGGTTCCGGGCCCGTCCCGGGGCCGTATCGTTGCCGGCCACCGGCCGCGACTCTCCATACGCCTTCAGCGTTACGCGTTCCTGCGAAAATCCGGCATCCTCGACCAGGTAATCGGCCACGGCCCCGGCGCGGTTGCGCGACAGCATTTCATTGTCCGACTCGGCGCCCACGGCATCGGTGTGGCCGGCGACGACCACCGAGGTCTCGGCCCGATTGCCGATCGCGCCGAGCACTTCGTCGATGGCGGCGAATGCTTTGGGCTTGAGCGTGTATTCACCGGTATCGAACAGCACGGCGCTGTCCAGCGCGATGCGCTGCGCCGATCCGATCGCGCCGACGGCGTCGATATCCGCACCAGGGGTCTCGCCGCTGCCGCATGCGCTCATGAGGTCGACCAGCTTGACGTAGCGGAACTCGGCATCGGCGGCAACGTAGGGCGCCAGATCGATTTCGGCCTTCCCGCCGGAGATGCGACCGACCCGCGTCCAGACACTGCCGTCGGGCGAGACCGCCATTGCCGTCGGCTCGGTATCGGGCCCGATCTCGAATACATAAAGGTCCGGGCCGGCGACATCGACCAGCGCGTTGTCCTCGAACGCCAGCACCAGTTCGCCGGCACAGCCCAGCGTGACGTACCCGATGTTGTCGTCGCCGGAGAAATCAGGCACCCCCAGCGCGGACTGCGGATCGGCGGCCCGCTCGATCGGCGAAGGATCGCCGTCGCTGTAGGATTCCACGGCATCGGCGAACGAGACGTCGCCCATCGGAAACAGAACCTCGCCGCCGTGGCCGTCAGGATAACTGCCGCTGGTCGCCGCCTGCGACTGCGCGATCGCCGATGATGCGGACAGAATGATTGCGCACAAGAGCGCGAAAGGAAACCTCATCGGAGCCTCTTTACGTTTGAATTGGACAGAACGGCGCACCAGACGGGCCGTTTCTTTCTTTACTGTCTACCTACGCAATTACGCTGTCGGACACGACGTCACAACCGATTGAACCGGCCGCGCGTTTTACTTCGCGGGCCAGGGGCTCAGGCAGATTCGGTGGCTTCGGCAGCGGCGCCCGTCACTCGCACTTCCTGCCCGGCTCTCAGGCGCTCGTTGCCGCGGATTACGGCGCCGTTTAGGATGTGCCTGTCCGAGCGATTCTGTCATGCCCCGCCCATGTACCCATTTCAGGTCCGCTGGACTAAAAGTGTCTCGATCTGATTCAGATAGTGATAGAAGTGTTGCCGTTCGAAGCCGGTAAGAATCTGGTCAGCTGCGTCAAAAATGCTATTCGGGCGATAGCATGGGCGCTCGACGCTCAAGGTGCAGAGATTCAGCAGCAGAGGGTTGGTCGACGAGCAACCACCGATCCGGCGACACATCAGGGCTGCTGCAACTGCTTCGAACGTGAGAATCGAAAGGCCATTTTGCGGGCCAATACCAAATCGAGTATCGGCGGTGGATTCAGGAATCAATGGATCAAGAAGGTTGCGGGTTCCAAGTATCCAAGTGCTTTCAACGACCGCCATATATCGCACGCTGTCAAGCGCGTCTCGCAGATCCCACAATGCCGCATCAAGACCCGCCTCGCTGCCAATCGCCTCGTCTTGGAACGCCTCTGCCTGCCACTCTGCGAGCGACTCCTCTTCGCCGAGGTTATTATCTAGCGCTTCCAGCTTCGGCCGGGCGCTTTGAAGGAAATCGGAACAGAATTGCTGGAATTGGTTTCGCATTAACTGACCGGGGAAAATTGATATGCTATCTTCCAGCTCAATGCGATTAAACGTGAACCCCGGCTGATCCATACACGCACGTTCGAAAGCAATCAATTCCCCGTGCAATTGTTTTTCAGTCCAGTTACCTGCGTCCGCAACCTCCAAGAGCGTCGAGCTATAGTCAGCGCCCGAACGCAAAGCCTTCAGAAGCCGTTCATCCGGGCGCAGCCTCCACTCGATTGATGGAACTGCAAGGGATCTGTCGTCGTTGGCATTGGAGTCCATGACTTCACCGGCACCGCCGACTTCCTTTTCATTTTGACCCGATACGAGTTCCTGTTGTTCAGCGTGACCGGACTGGCCCGTGGATTCACGACTTTGCTCGGACCCATTCCAGGTGTAGATTAAACCTCCCCCCAAAATGGCAATCAGACAAGCAGACGTCAGAAGAACTTTCTTCATCGGACAGAACCTCAAAAATAAACCCGCCCCTCAAGCGAAGGGCGGGTGTGTTTGTCTCTAACAGCCCGGGGATTGGACTTCGAAAACGATGTGACTCCCAGGGCACTGGGAATCTGACCCTTTATAGATTCCAATCCCGCCATTTGGGAAACGGATGGAAAAGAAGCGCCCTCTATGGAAGTTCCGCCTGCACAGTACCGGGCCTATAGCAGCTTGGATTAATGCAGTTGCCAACCCTTCTCTGCTTACTTCGTCGGCTGGGCATGACGAAGCGTCATCTAGAACCGGCGTTGCAATTTCTACGCCGCCGTCACTTATCTGTAGGTGCTCAAACAACGGCTCGCCCGCTAAGGGTAAATCAGAGGAAAAATACATATAACTCGGAACTTCGGTACAGTGCCACGCACCGCCATCAACTCTTACACATGCGGTGCTTGCTTGTAGCTGGCTGCTCAGGCCGATAAGGCAAGCGAAAACTACGAGGAATGCAACTCCGCGGGATTGTGGACATGAAGGAGATCGCCCGGGTAATCGATCGGCTTCCGGTGTTCGGTGTTCGGTGTTCGGTGTTCGGTGTTCGGTTCAGAGTAAATCGCTACGCAAGTCATTTCATTTTTCTCCCAGATAATTGACAAATGGCGTCGCGCATTCGGTGCTCTCTTGTCAATCACATCCCCCCGGATGCCAATCGCCAGCTTCAGCCTACTCCCGGCTTATTCGAGAAGTCAATGCAAATTTTCGCGACGCAGTTCACAAGACAGACATCGATTCAGCTTCTTTGCGCAGATCGAAATACCGTTGGCCACGCCGGACCGGCCTACGACCGGAGGCCCAAAGGAGTTGCGTGCAGTCGAATACACGGTGGTGAAGGGCTGTGGCCGAATCAAGCTGACGCGGCGGGTTCGGCGCCACCTTCGATCACCTGCACTTCCTGCCCGGCTCTCAGGCGCTCGTTGCCGCGGATGACGACGCGGTCGCCAGGCTGGATGGCGCCCCTGACTTCTATCATGTTCTCCGAGCCGATGCCGACCGCGACACTGACCCGGCGGGCGGTGTTTTCGGCGTCGATCACGTAGACCGAGGCGCCGTCGCCTCTGAGCACCAGCGCGTCGCGCGGCACGGCCAGTACCTCGCGCACATCGGCGGTGGGGATGGTGACGCGCACGGCCTGGCCCACCGGCAGATTTTCCTGCATGGTCAGGCGCAGTTCGAAGACGTGGCTTTGCTCCGTCCCCTGACTGACCAGCGTGCGAAGCGGTGCGGGAATCACGTCTTCGCCGACGCGCACCGCCAGTTCATCGCCGGTCTGCACGAAGCGGTAGTAGGACAATGGGGCGCGGGCGACGACCTCGAGATCGTTCGGGTTGTAGATGCGCATGATCTGCGTACCGGTGGCCACGCGCTCGCCGGCCTGCACCAGCCGCTGCGCCACGACGCCGGGAAACGGTGCGCGGATTCGGGTGCGTTCGATCTGATCGGCGACCTGCGCCAGCCGGCTGCGGGCCACGCGCAGACCGCTTTGCGCAACGTCGCGCTCGGAGCGGGTCTGGTCGATCTGGGTGCGCGAGGCCAGATTGCTCTCGGCGAGGCTCTGGTAGCGCGCAAGTTCGGCGTCGAGAAACTTCAGCCGCGCCTGGACGCTGGAAATTTCGGCTTCCAGTTCTTCGGCACGCAACTGAAGCCGAGTGTCCTCGATGCGGGCCAGCACGTCATCGGCGGCGAATCGTTCTCCGACTTCCGCGATTTCCAGCAGTCGGCCTTCGACCTCTGCCGAGAGAAAGGCATCGGAGCGCGACAGCACGGTGCCTGCAACCTGCATGGTCGGCGCCATGGCCACCAGGCGAGCCTGGTCCACTTCGACCGGCGCGGCCTGGCCGAACTGGGCGAAAGCAGCTCCAGGCAGAAACAATGCTGTCGCCAGCAGTGCAATAACAATCCTGTTCATGCGTATTGTTCCCGTCCGGTGCTCGCCGCTGACTCTTGCGACGCCACTTTTTCTTCGTTCATTCTCAGCAGACTCGGCAGCAGAATCAAGGTGAATAAAGTACTGACCGCCATGCCGCCGACGATGACCGCCGCCAGCCCGCGATAAAGTTCGGTTCCCGCCCCCGGCAGCAGCAGCAGCGGCAGCATGCCGAACAGGCTGGTGAACGTGCTCATCAGAATTGGCCGCAATCTTAGCCCAACGGCCTGGCGCACGGCTTCCCGGCGGCCTCTTCCCGCCCGCTCTTCGTCACGGGCACGGTACACCAGCAGGATAGCGTTGTTGACCACCAGCCCGAGCAGTATCACGAAGCCGATCATCGTCAGCATGTCCATCGCCTGACCGTAGACCAGGTCGACCGCACGCAGGCCGAGGACGCCGCCGACCGTCGCCATAGGCAGCGTCATGATGACCAGCAGTGAATCCTTGAATGAGCGGAACAGCGCCGAGATCAGCAGATACAGGATCACGATGGCCAGTACGAAGCTGCCGGCCAGGCTTCTGAGCGTTTCGCCGAGCGCCTCGGCGGTGCCGCGGTAGGCGATGACGCCGTCCGGCGGCAGTACCGCGCGCATGGCCGGCTCAGCTTCGTTGCGCAGCAGTTCGATGGCCGTTTCCATCGGCATGCCCGACGGCGGCGTGACCTGCAGCGTGAGCGTGCGGCTGCGGTCCACGCGACGGATCTCGTTGGGTCCGGCGGTTCGTTCCAGCGTCACCAGCTCGCCCAGCGTGACGATCTCGCCGGTGGGCGAGGCCAGCGGGGTGGCCATGAGCTGTTCGGGATTCTCCCAGCGCTCGCCCCGGAGGATCACGTCCAGGCGCTTGTCCCCGTCGAAATACTCACCGAGGAATGCGCCGCTGCCCATCGCCCGGATCATGGTCGCCACGTCGCCCCTCGTCCAGCCGAGTTCGGCGATGCGCCGGTCGTCGGGCTTCATGCGCAGCTCGGGTTCGGCGAGTTCCAGGCTGGGCTGGGGCCGCACGTTGGCGTCGGGCATCAGCTGGGAAATGGCGCCGTATCCGGCGCGGCCGGCTTCCAGCAGGCCTTCGAAATCCCCGGCCTGGAGGTCGACATCGATACGTCTGCCACCGCGACCGCCGAAGATCGCCCGCCGGGTGGCCCGGCCGAAAGTATCGGGAAAGCCGGCCAGGATTTCACTATTGAGGATCTGGATCATCTCTCCGGACCGGCTCTCGTCTTCGGTACGGACACCGATGAACGCGCCGGAGCCGAAGGTGCCCAGAAACGTGTTCCTGAGCTTCGGCTGCTTCTCGCCGTCCAGGTAAGGCTTCAGACGCGCGTTGATCACGTCGACGAGTTCTTCCTGAACGGTATCCGGGCCCATGCCCGGCGGCGCCAGCAGGAATGCCGAAACCAGGTTGCGCTGGCCCTCGGGCAGGTAGTCGGCTGGCGGCAACAGGAATGCGCCGATGGCCAGCGGCACGCCGATCAGCCCCGCGATCCAGCTGATTCGGCGCTTGCGCGTTTCGGTCAGTTTCATCACGTAATCGGCGGCGTTTCGCCACCAGTGAACGTGCCGGTCGTCCATGGCGCGATCGCCGAGCAACCGCCAGCTGGCCGCCGGCAGCACGATGATGGCGACGAAAAGCGAGCAGATGATGGCCGCCGAGATCACCACCGCGAGATCACCGAACAGCTGGCCGGCCTCGTCCTGAAGGAAGAACACCGGCAGGAAGATCGCGACCGTGGTGGCCGTCGACGCCACCAGCGCCCCCCAGACCTGGCCGGCGCCCCGATCCGCGGCCTCGAATCCGTCGCGGCCCTGCTCGCGCTGACGCACGATGTTTTCCAGCACGACAATCGCCGCATCCAGCACCATGCCGGTGGCAAACGCCAGACCGGCCATCGAGATCACGTTCAGCGACATGCCGAGCGCGTTGAGCACCATGAACGAAAAGCACAGGCACAGCGGAATCGACAGGGCCACCATCATGGTCGCGCGGTAGCGTCGGAAGAACCACCACAGAACGCCGACGGCGAGCAGCATGCCGATCATGAGGTTGGTCACGACCATGCGGACCGACTGCTTGATGTAGATCGTGTCGTCGGAGGACTGGTTCATCTGCAGTCCGGCCGGGTCCAGGTGCGTTCGCTGCAGTTCGGCGACGGCCGCCTTGACCTCGTTCATCACGCTCAGGATATTGACGCCCGGCTCGGCCACGACGTTCATCATGATCGACGGCTCGGTGTTCTGCGTCATGCCGCCGGACGAATCGCGCATGACCCGATCGATCGAGGCGACGTCGCCCAGGTACACCGGCCGGCCGTCGCGCCATTCCAGGACCAGGCTTTCGAGGTCGGGAATCTCGTACTGGCCGGCGAATCGCAAGGTGTATTGCCGCTTGCCCACCTCCTCGAAACCAGCCGATACATCGGCGTTCTGGCCGAGCTGCCGGCCGATCCGGGCCAGGTCGACGCCGATGGACGCGGCCTGGAACGGATCGAACTCGATACGCACTTCGAACGGCCGACCGCCGCGCGGCGTGGCCGAGGCCACGCCGGCGATCCGCTCGATACGCTCCTGCACAACGTCTTCGACGAAGTCCTGGTATTCGATGATGGGCCGGTTGTTGCCTTCGGCGGGAATGATGCCGAACCAGGCCATGGTGTCGCCGAACTGATCCGAGCCCACGCGCACGCTGGGCTCCGTGACGTCGGCGGGATAACGGGAAACCTGGTTCAGCCGGGTGATGACCGCGATGAGCGCGCGATTCAGGTCGGCGCCGACATCGAACTCCAGCGAAATCGAACCCCGGCCCTGGCTGGCCGTGGAGTTCATTCGCTTGAGCCCCGGCACGTCGCGCAGCTGTTCTTCCTGCGGCTCGACGATTTCCGATTCGATTTCGGCCGGCGCCGCCGCGCGCCAGCCGGTGGAAATCGAGATCGTGGGGCGGTCGATATTGGGCGTGAGCTGAACCGGCAGGCGGACCAGGCTGATCAACCCGAAAATCACCAGCAGGATGCAGCCAACGGCGACGGCGACCGGATTGCCAAGTCCCAGGCGAGTTAAAGGCACGTTTTTTATCCCTGATTCAGTGGATCAACCTTCCAAGTATGACCGGAATACAATGAATGCGCTGTCACATATTACGAATATGCGATATGCGTCACGAACTGAAGCGCAAACAGGCCTTTTGCCGGCCGGTTTCGGGTCGCCGGTGGACCGAAAATACAAACAACCGGAAACCGCCGAAGTGCCGCGAATTTGACCGCGGTTCGTATTTTCGCGACGCCCAATGCGGTATCTTCGGAGGTGTACCGAATAGAAACTGGATCCTCGAAACGGCGCGCCTGCCGGAATGGCGACCTGCCGTGCACGAGCGTCGCTGCAATCCGGCAGTCGAAACATGATCCGGACGCGTGATCCGGACGCGCGAAGCGGCCCCGAGCCCAGTACAGGAGTCTTGAATGCCCGAGAGTTTCGATTACGTCATCGTCGGCGCAGGCTCGGCCGGCTGCGTACTGGCAAATCGCCTGAGCGCCGACCCGACCTGCCGCGTGTTGCTGCTGGAAGCCGGTCCACGCGACTGGAATCCGTTTATCCACATGCCGGCCGGGCTGGCGCAGCTGGTCAGGTTCAAATCGCTGAACTGGAGCTATGAAACCGAGCCGGAGCCGAACCTGAACAACCGCCGACTCTACTGGCCGCGCGGCAAGGTGCTGGGCGGTTCAAGCTCCATCAACGCGATGTGCTACGTGCGCGGTCACGCGACCGATTACGACGACTGGCGCGAGCTGGGCAACCCCGGCTGGGGCTTCGAGGACGTTCTGCCCTACTTCCGCCGCGCCGAGGACCAGGGCCGCGGCGAATCGGAGATGCACGGTGCCGACGGCCCGCTTGGCGTATCCGACCTGCAACACGTCAACGAACTCAGCAGGGTGTTCATCCAGGCCTCCGAGCAGGCAGAGTATTATCGAAACGTCGATTTCAACGGCACGGTGCAACGCGGCTTCGGGCTTTACCAGGTGACTCAGCGCAACGGGCGACGCTGCAGCACCGCTCGCGGTTATCTGCATCCTGTGAGGAAGCGCCCGAATCTGACCGTGCGCACCGGCGCGCTGAGTTCGCGCATCCTGTTCGAGGGCCAGCGTGCCAGCGGCATCGAGTACCGGCGCCTCGGCGTGACGAGGAAAGTCCATGCCGGACGCGAGGTGCTGCTGTGCGGCGGCGCCATCAATTCGCCCCAGCTGCTGATGCTCTCGGGCATCGGCCCGGCGCGCATGCTGGAGCGGGCCGGGGTCAAGGCCGCGCATGAACTGGAAGGCGTGGGCGCCAATCTGCAGGATCACCTGGACGTGATGACCCTGACCCGCTGCTCGCAGCCGGTGACATACGACAATCTCAACGAACTGATGGTGGGCTTGAAATATTTTCTTTATCGCGAAGGCATCGGCACATCCAACATCGCCGAGGCCGGCGGATTTCTGGCCAGCGGCCTCAGCGACGGCCGTCGGCCCGACGTCCAGATGCACTTCGTGCCGGCGTTGCTGGACGACCATGGCCGCAACCGTCTGCCGGGCGACGGCTACACGCTGCACGCCTGCAACCTCAGACCCGAAAGTCGCGGGCGCATCGAACTGCGCTCTACCGAGCCGGACCAGGCGCCGGCGATCTACGCCAACTATCTCTCGGCGTCTTCCGACCTCGAAATGATGCTCGAATGCATTCGCTGTTCGCGTGAAATACTGGCCCAGCCCGCGTTCAAGCCGTTCCGCGCGCATGAAATTTATCCCGGCAACGAAATCACCGACCGGGACGGCCTGCTGGGCTTCATCCGAAGCAAGGCCGAATCGATCTACCATCCGGTCGGGACCTGCCGCATGGGCAGCGACGACGCGGCAGTGGTGGACCCCGAGCTGCGGGTTCGCGGCATCGACGGCCTGCGGGTCATCGATGCATCGGTCATGCCGACGCTTATCGGCGGCAATACCAACGCCCCGGTCATCATGATTGCCGAGAAGGCCGCCGACCTTCTGCTCGGAAAGCGGCTGGAGTGCGAAGACGGTCAGCAAGTGGCCGAGGCGGCCTGATTCCCGCGCCCATATCCGCTCGTTCGTGATCGATTCAGGAATCGCGTGGTCTACTTATCAGATTCCCTGCAAGACACAACCATGAAAATACTTCTACGAAATATCCTGTGTTGCTTCATTTTCGCCGGCACCGCACTTTCTGCCCAGGCGCCGGCCGACGACACAGCGCCGCCCGAAGAGACGGTCGCGCGTCTCGAGACCGCGCTGATCGAAAACATGAAAGCCGGCGATTCGATGACCTTCGAGGAGCGATTCGAAACGCTGCGTCCGCTGCTTGACGAAATCATGGCCGTCGACCGCATGGGCCGCTACCTGTTCGGGCGCGACTGGGCATCGTTCGAAGACGCGCAGCGCGCGGAGTTCAAGCAGACCTTTCTAGACCTCAGCGCGGCCACCTACGCCAGTCAGTTCAAGGAATTCGGCGGTGAATCCTTCGATCCGGTTGCGGTCCGGCAGCAAAGCGAGGATCGCGCCGTGGTCAAGCGCCGGCTCACCACCGGCAGCGGCAGGCAGATCGCGTTCGACTACCTGATGACCCGCGACGACTCGCAGTGGCAGATCGTCACCATCATTACCGACGGTGTCAGCGACCTGGCGATCAAGCGCACGCAATACCAGCGCATCCTCGGAAACGAGGACTTCGAGGCGGTCATCGCGCATATCCGGGACTCGATCGAATCCCAACGCAGTGGCTGAAGTCGGAAACCAGCATTCCAGGACCGAACGCTGGCTGACCGGGGTCACCCGGCACCCGGTCCTTGTGCTGGCCGCGTGCCTCGCCTTGACGATCCTGGCGGGCCTGGCTGCGGTCAACCTGCTCGGCGTCAACAGCGATCCGATCGCGATGCTGGACGAGGACCTCCCGTTTCGCCAGACCGACGAGCGCCTGCGCGCCGAATTTCCCAACCTGGACAACAACCTGCTGGCGGTCGTCGAGGCGCCCACGCCGGAACAGGCCACGCTGGCCGCCCGACAGGTGCGGCGCGAACTCGCGGCGCTGCCCGAGGTGGTCAACTCGGTCAGCTGGCCGGCCGGCAGCGAATTCTTTGCCGACAACGGGCTGCTGTTTCTGTCGCTCAAAGAACTCGAAGCACTGAGCGAGAGACTGACCGCGGCCCAGCCGCTGCTCGGACGGCTGGCCCGCCGGACCGATGCTGCGGCGCTGTTCGATCTGCTGGCACAGATCGCCGAGCGTGATCAGGGCGGCCAAAACGGCAACTCCATCCCGTCCGGCTTCGACGTCCAGCACCTCCACCGCCAGGTCGCACAAGCCATTGACGCCGCGCTGGCCGGCGCGCCGCAGGTCCTGTCCTGGCAGCGATTGCTGGGTGGCGGCGCTGCGTCCGAGAACCGCGCCAGAGAAATTCTGTTGATCAACCCGGTACTGGATCACGACCGCGTGCTGGCCGCGCGCCAGGTCATGGAACGCATGCACGGCATGCGCGCCCGGCTTGGCCTGGACCAGGGGCCGGTGCGTCTGCGCTTCACGGGCAGCGCGGCGCTGGGCTACGAGGAGATGCGAAGCGTCATCGAAGGCGCAGGCCTCACCGGTATGCTGGCACTGATCGCGGTGACCATCGTGATGCTGGCCGGACTGCGCTCGGTATCGCTGAGCCTGATTGCGCTGGTCAATCTTGCGCTGGGGCTGATCATCACCGCCGGTTTCGCCGCAGTG
>Ga0102926_1002245_pt1 | contig 11249 bp, 9 predicted proteins | sample SalPonR1_A_D2_MG_FD_78173 | JGI IMG/M metagenome (GOLD analysis project Ga0102926, IMG submission 78173) | Salt pond soil microbial communities from South San Francisco under conditions of wetland restoration - Salt Pond MetaG R1_A_D2_MG | ecosystem: Environmental > Aquatic > Marine > Intertidal...
CGCACCGGTAGCCCGATCTCGCCCATCGACTCCGGCTCGTCCATCTCGCCGTCGCCCAGGAAGGCCCAGACCTTGCGGTCGGACGGTTCGGCCAGGCCGCGGTGCTCCAGGTACTTGGTGAACTTCGCCTGGAAGATGGCCTGCATGGGGCCGAGCCCCATCGAGACCGTGGGAAACTGCCAGTAGTCGGGCATCAGCCACGGATGCGGATAGGAGGAGAGCCCGTCGCTGCAGTCCTGGCGAAACTTCTTCAGCTGCTCCTGGTCGAGCCGGCCTTCCATGAAGGACCGCGCGTAGATGCCCGGCGAGGTGTGCCCCTGGATGAAGATCATGTCGCCGCGGTCCTTTTCCGTGGCGCCGCGCCAGAAATGGTTGAAGCCGACTTCGTAGAGCGTCAGGGAGGAAGCGTAGCTCGCGATGTGGCCGCCGTACTCGGAGCTCTGCTTGTTGGCATGCACCACCATGGCCATCGCGTTCCAGCGCAGCCAGGCCTCCAGCCGTTTCTCGATGGCGCGGTCGCCGGGATAGGAAGGCTCGCGGCCCGGAGAGATGGTATTCAGGTAGGCGGTGTTGGGACTGAAGGGCAGGTAATGTCCCGCGCGCCGCACGTGATCGATCAGCTGCTCCACCAGCCAGTGGGCGCGCTTGCCGCCGTGGGCCTGCAGCACGGAGTCGATCGACTCCAGCCACTCCCGCGTCTCTTCGGGATCCTGGTCGTCGAAATTCGGGTCATGAGACATCAGTGCAAAGCTCCCTTTGTGCGGTCACGGACCGCGTCCTCCACCAACCGCTCGGGTGAATCTTCGCGGTCTTGCTGATACGATGGCGACCCGTAAAAACGGGTCCCGGGACGCGTCGCGACCGTCGTTATTGTTAGTCGAAGTTCATGTTCACGGCTCGTCCCCTACAGGTCAAGGTTCACCATGCCCAGTCTGCTGCCCGAAGTCCATTTGCCGCGCGTCGTGAAACGCCGCGACGGGCGCGCGATGCCTCATCTCGACCACCTGCTCGTCGTTATTGCTGCAAATGCCGGCAAGCGTGAATGGACCGGATTGCCGGGCGGCAAGGCACTGGCTGCCGCGGCCCGGCGACGCCATGCGAGCAAGGCCGGCTCGGTATTCACGCTGCACCTGGACGAACCCTGCCCGGTGACGGTCGGCATCGCCGACCCGGGCGGCACCGCCTTCGCTGCACTGACGCTGGCGCGCAAGATGGCTGCGGAGACTTGCGCGAATCGCCCTGCCAAGGTGGGCGTCATGACGGCCGCCGCGCCCGGCGAGCTGGCGGCCGACTGGCTGGAAGCCGCGGTTTCCGGGCTGCTGGCCGCGGAACTGCCCATGCCGCGGTTCCGCAGCACGGCGCCGAAAGCGCCGCCGCGGCTTTCGACGATCACGGTGCTGGACGATGCCGTCACGCTGGACCTCGACCGGATGCGTGCCGAAGCGGAAGGCAATCACCTTGCGCGCTGGCTCACGGCGCTTCCGCCGAACCGCCTGGACGCCGCCGCGTACCGCTGCCTGCTCGAAGAACTGGCCGGCCGGGAGGGCTGGGAACTTCTTTTCATGGACCAGCAGGCGCTGGAAGACCAAGGCGCCGGGGCCTTTCTTGCCGTCGCCCAGGGCAATCCGCGGCGCGATGCCGGGATCGCGCGGCTGCGCTACCGGCCGGAAGGCAGCGACGGCCAGAAGCCGGCGGCCGCGCTGGTCGGCAAGGGCATCTGCTTCGACACCGGCGGCAACAACCTGAAACCTTTCCGCAGCATGCTGGACATGCACGAGGATATGCAGGGCAGCGCAGTGGCGCTGGGCGCCCTGCTCGCGCTCACCCGCGTCGGCTGGAACCGGCCCGCGGACTGCTGGCTCGCCATCACCGAGAACCGCATCGGCCCGGACGCCTACAAGTCGCGGGACGTCATCACCGCCGTCAACGGCGTCACCATCGAGGTGATCCACACCGACGCCGAGGGCCGGATGGCGCTGGCCGACACGCTGGCGCTGGCCGCGCGCGAGGGGCCGCGACTGGTGATCGACTACGCGACGCTGACGGGCGCCTGCGTCGCCGCGCTCACCCATCGTTACAGCGGTGTGTTCGGCAACCGCCCGGCGCTCCTCGACGAAGCGGTGGCGGCCGGCCGCGCCTGCGGCGAGCGCGTGTGGCCGTTTCCGATGGACGAGGACTTCGACGAGCCGCTGGAAAGCCGGGTCGCCGACGTGCTGCAGTGCGCCCTGGACAACGACGGCGACCACATACTCGCGGCGCGTTTCCTGAAGCGCTTCGTGCCCGAAACCGTCCCCTGGCTGCACGTAGACCTGTCCGCCGGGCATCGCAAGGGCGGCCTCGGCCTCGCGCCGACCCCGCAGACCGGCTTCGGCGTGCGCCTCACGCTTGCGATGCTGCTGGACCGCGACATCGCAAGCGAGGACCCGGCATGAAGCTGCAGCTGCGGCGGCCCGACGACTGGCACCTGCACCTGCGCGATGGCGCGGTGATGGCGGCCGTGCTGCCGCATACCGCGGCGCGCTTCGCGCGGGCGGTGGTGATGCCCAACCTCTCGCCCCCGGTCACGACCACGCGCGCCGCGCTGGCTTACCGTGAGCGCATTCTTGCCGCCTTGCCGGCCGGGACGCGTTTCGAACCCCTGATGACGCTTTACCTGACCGACAACACGCCGGGCGAGGAAGTTCGTCGCGCGCGCGACAGCGGGCGGATCATCGGGATCAAGCTTTATCCGGCGGGCGCCACCACCAATTCGGACTCGGGGGTGACCGACCTCGCGCACTGCGCCGAGGCGCTGGAAGCCATCGAGGAGAGCGGACTGGTGCTGCAGGTCCACGGCGAAGTCACCGACGAATCCGTGGACGTTTTCGAGCGCGAGCGGGTTTTCATAGAGCGCGTGCTGCTGCCGCTGCTCGAGCGCCATCCCCGCCTCAAGGTGGTGCTCGAGCACGTCACGACCGCCGACGGCATCGAGTTCGTTCGCGGCGCGCGCGAGGGCGTCGCCGCGACGATCACGCCGCAGCACCTGCTGCTTAATCGCAACGCCCTGTTCGCGGGCGGCCTGCGCCCGCACCATTACTGCTTGCCGGTGCTCAAGGCCGAGCGACACCGCGAGGCCGTGTTCGAGGCCGCCACCAGCGGCGAGCCGCGCTTTTTCCTGGGCACCGACAGCGCGCCCCATGCGCGGGGCGCCAAGGAATCCGCCTGCGGCTGCGCCGGCATCTACTCCGCGCCCGTCGGGCTCGAGATCTATGCGGAGGCTTTCGAACAGGCCGGGCGGCTGGATCGCCTGGAAGCCTTCGCCAGCGAGTTCGGTCCCCGCTTCTACGGCCTGCCGCTCAACGAGGAGCGGATCGAGCTGGAGCAGCGCGAATGGCGGCCGCCGGCCGAATACGCCGCGGGCGCGGAAAGCCTGGTGCCGTTCCGCGCCGGGGAGATCGTGCGCTGGTCGCTGGCGGGTGAGCGGTCTTGAGCGACACGTTTTTCTCGCCGTCCGAAGTGGCAGGGTCCGGCGTGATGTCGCGCCGTTTCCGCGGTTTTCTGCCGGTGGTGGTGGACGTGGAAACCGGCGGGTTCAACTCGAGCACCGACGCCCTGCTGGAAATCGCCGCGGTGCTCATCGAGCCCGGCGCGGACGGCAACTTCGTTACGGGCGAGACTTTCAGGCACCACGTGAAGCCCTTCGAGGGCGCCAACATGGAGCCGGCCTCCCTGGAGGTCAATGGCATCGATCCCTGGCACCCGTTGCGGCCCGCGCTGCCCGAGCGCGACGCGTTGCAGCGTATCTTCAGGGAGGTGCGCGGCGCGGTGCGCCATCACGGCTGCAACCGGGCCATCCTGGTCGGCCACAACTCTTTTTTCGACCTCAGCTTCCTGAACGCCGCGATCGAGCGCTGCGGGATCAAGCGCAATCCCTTCCACCCCTTCTCCAGCTTCGACACCGCCACGCTGGGCGGCGTGGCCTACGGCCAGACCGTGCTGTCGCGCATCGTGGAGGCGGCGGGCCTCGAGTGGGACAGCGAAGCGGCGCACTCGGCGGCCTACGACGCCAAGATCACCGCCGAGGTGTTCTGCAGGATCGTCAACCAGTTCCGGGGCATCTACGAGGGACAGACGCGCTAGCGCTTCAGGCTGCGGACGCCTCGTCGAGCAGTTTCTTCAGTTCGCCCGAGTGATACATCTCCACCACGATGTCGCAGCCGCCGACCAACTCGCCGTTGACATAGAGCTGCGGGTAGGTCGGCCAGCTCGAATAGGCCTTCAGGCCCTCGCGAATCTCGGGGTCCTCGAAAATATTGAAGGCGGAGAACTGCGCGCCACAGGCACGCAGCGCCGCGACGGCCTGCGCGGAAAAGCCGCACTGCGGAAAATCGGGGTTGCCCTTCATGAACAGGAGGACCTGGTCGGACTCCAGCGTCTTCTTGATCCTCTCGTTGAGTTCTTCCATTGCCTCTGTCTCCTGGTTAATCGTCGTATTGTCTGGCGCCCGGCCCGTCAGTCGTTGGACTTGCGCACTATTTTGATCTCGTTTTTCACGGCTTCAACCCCCTCGACCGAGGTCGCCAGCCGTTCGGCCTGCTCGCGCGCGATGCTGTTGCTGACTTCGCCCCTGAGGGTGACGACGCCCGCGTAAGTGTCCACGTTCACGTCGAGCGCGTCCACGTACTTGTCGCCGACCAACCGGGTCTTGATGGTGGAAGTGATGCGCGCATCGGAGGCGATGACCGCGGCCGGACGTTCATCCTTGCCGATGTAATAGCCGCCCGCCGCCGCTCCGCCGACGGCCAGCGGGACACAGCCCGCCAGCGCCAGCGGAGCAAGCAGGCACAGGATCGCCCGCAGCGCTCTGACCGTCATACCTTCTCGCCGCGCTGTCATTGCCGGACGACCAGCATATAGCCGCGATGCGCGGTCAAGCGAAGTTCTTCGCCACGAAGTCCCAGTTCACCAGCTGCCAGAAGGCCTCGAGGTACTTGGGCCGCGCGTTGCGATAATCGATGTAATAGGCGTGCTCCCAGACGTCGCAGGTCATCAGCGGCTTGTCGGCGCCGGTGAGCGGCGTTTCGGCGTTGCCGGTCTGCGCGATATCGAGCGCGCCGTCCGGCTTCTTGACCAGCCAGGCCCAGCCCGAGCCGAACAGCGTCACGGCCTTGTCGGTGAACTGCTTCTGGAAGTCCTCGTAGGACCCGAAAGCCTCGTCGATGGCCTTGGCCAGGTCGCCCTCGGGACGCCCGCCGCCGTCGGGCGAAAGGCAGTTCCAGTAGAAGGTGTGGTTCCACACCTGGGCCGCGTTGTTGAACACGCCGCCCGAGCTTTTGCGGATGATGTCCTCGAGGGAGGCGTCGGCGAACTCGGTGCCCTCGATCAGTCCGTTGAGCTTGTCCACGTAGGTGCGATGATGCTTGCCGTAGTGATATTCCAGCGTCTCCTTGGAGATGTGCGGCTGGAGGGCGTCCATTGCATAGGGAAGATCAGGAAGGGTGTGCGCCATTGCGAACTCCTCGAAACTTTCGTAGCTGCTTGTATTTCAGGGCAAAGGCCCCGGTTGAATGATGCAAAGTATAGCAGAGGGCCCCTGCCGCCCAAGCCGCCGCGGGCCCTGCCCGGCGCCGCCGCAAGTTATACTTTCGCCCCGCTTTGCGAGGTTTGCCGATGCCGCCAGCACAGCTACCCAGTGACCTTCAGACGGTGGTCGCGAGCGCGCTCGCCGAGGACATCGGTCCCGGCGACGTCACCGCCGCCCTGGTGCCCGCCGGGTGCCGGGCGACCGCCACCATCGTGAGCCGCGAGTCCGCCGTGCTGTGCGGCGCGCCCTGGGTCGAGGAAGTGTTCGCCCAGCTGGATGCCGCGGTTTCGCTACAGTGGCGCGCGCGCGATGGCGAGCCCGTGACGCCGGGCGAGTCGCTGTGCCGGCTCGCAGGCCCGGCCCGCAGCTTGCTCAGCGGCGAGCGCACGGCGCTGAATTTCCTGCAATGCCTGTCGGGCACCGCCACCCTGGCCCGTCGCTATGCCGAGGCGGTGGAAGGCACCGGCTGCCGCGTGCTCGACACGCGCAAGACCCTGCCCGGACTGCGCTCCGCCCAGAAATACGCCGTGGCCCGCGGTGGCGCGAGTAACCACCGCGCCGGCCTCTACGACGCGTTGCTGATCAAGGAGAACCACATCATCGCGGCCGGCGGCCTGCCGGAGGCCCTGTCGGCGGCGCGCCGGATGCATCCGGGCATGAGCGTGGAAATCGAGGTCGAGTCGCTGGACGAGCTCGAACATGCCCTGGACGGCGGCGCGGACATCGTTCTGCTCGATAATTTCTCCCTGTCATCGCTGCGCGAAGCGGTCGCCCGGACGCGGGCGCGCGCCGGCTGCGCCACGCGACTCGAAGCCTCGGGCAATGTTTCGCTGGCGACGGTAAGGGACATCGCCGAGACCGGAGTGGACTTCGTGTCGGCGGGGGAGTTGACCAAAAACGTGCGCGCGATCGATCTCTCGATGCGCTTTCAGCTGCAGCCACCGTCAGCCGACTGAACAGGATTGTTGCAGCGCACTAAAGCTGACCTCGCGGCGTGCGCCCGCGCCCGCTGCGGAACCCTCTGCTGCCACAGTGAACCACCCGGGCTGCGCGCGACTCGAAACGGCGGGTTTTTGCGCTGCACAAAATGAAACCGGCGGCGGCCCGGAAGGCGAAATCATAACGGCTTGCAGCGCCCTCGACGCGTCGTTATAAAAGAATGCCGCAATGCGGCATTCGCGTCGCAGCATGCGGCCCCAACATCACCGGCGGAGCAGATCATGACCGGACTCACCTGGTTCCTTCTCATCGTTGTCGTCTTCGGCGTGCTCGCCTACCGGCGCAGCTCCCTGGCCGCCTGGACGGGCGCGGCCGCCGCGCTGTTGCTGGCGGCGCAACTGGCCGCCGGCGCTGTCTCGCCCTGGGCCTGGCTGCTGTTCGCGGTCGTCGCCGGCACGCTGAACTTCAAGCCGTTGCGGCGCAAGCTGCTCAGCAAGCCCCTGCTGAAATGGTTCAAGTCGGTGCTGCCGCCCATGTCGCAGACCGAGAAGGACGCCATCGACGCCGGTACCGTCTGGTGGGACGCCGAGCTGTTCACCGGCCGGCCGAACTGGAACGAGCTGCTGCGCACGCCGGCGGCCGAGCTCACTGCCGAAGAGCAGGCCTTCCTGGACGGACCGGTCGAGGAACTCTGCGCAATGCTCGACGACTGGAAGATCAATCGCGAGCTGAACGACCTGCCGGCGGAGGTCTGGAACTTCCTCGGCAAGCACCGCTTTTTCGCGATGATCATTCCGAAGGAATACGGCGGCCTGGACTTCTCGGCGCGCGCCCAGTCCGAGGTGGTGATGAAGATCGCCAGCCGCAGCGTCGCCACCGCAGTTACGGTCATGGTGCCGAACTCGCTCGGTCCGGGCGAGCTGCTCATGCTGTACGGCACGCAGGCGCAGAAAGACTACTTCCTGCCGCGGCTTTCCAGCGGCGAGGAAATCCCGGCCTTTGCCCTGACCGGCACCTGGGCCGGCTCGGACGCGGGCTCGATGCCGGACGACGGCGTGGTGTGCAGGGGCGAGTACAAGGGCGAGGAAGTGCTCGGCTTCCGCGTCAACTGGTCCAAGCGCTACATCACGCTGGGCCCCGTCGCGACCCTCCTGGGACTGGCCTTCAAGGCGCGCGACCCGGACGGCCTGCTGGGCGGTGAAAAGAACCTGGGCATCACCTGCGCGCTGGTGCCGACCGACACGCCCGGGGTGGAGATCGGTTTGCGGCACAACCCCGGCGGCGCTTTCCAGAACGGCCCCAACACGGGCACGGACGTGTTCGTCCCCATGGAGTGGGTCATCGGCGGGCAGAAGCAGGTGGGCAACGGCTGGAAGATGCTGATGGACTGCCTGTCCGTCGGCCGCGCCATTTCCCTGCCCGCGCTGGGCACGGCGGGCGGCAAGATGGCGGCGCGCACCACCGGCGCCTACGCGCGCGTGCGGCGCCAGTTCAAGATTCCGATCGGCCGCTTCGAGGGCATCGAGGAGCCGCTGGCGCGCATCGGCGGCGTGACCTACCGCATGGACGCGGCGCGCACCCTGACCACCACGGCGCTGGACCAGGGGGGCAAGCCCTCCGTACTGTCGGCGATCCTCAAGTACAACAATACCGAGGGCATGCGCCAGGCGATCAATGACGCCATGGACGTGCACGCCGGGCGCGCCGTGTGCCTGGGGCCGAGCAACTACCTCGCCCAGACCTACCAGACGGTGCCGGTCGCCATCACGGTGGAAGGCGCGAACATTCTCACGCGCAGCATGATCATCTTCGGCCAGGGCGCGATCCGCTGCCATCCCTACGTGCTCAAGGAGATGATGGCCGCGGCGGACGAAGATTCCGAGGCCGGTCTGGCCGCATTCGACGAGGCTTTCTTCGCGCACGCGGGATTCACCATCAGCAACCTGGTGCGCTCCTTCGTGCTCTCCGTGACCAACGCCCGTTTCGTCAGGGCGCCGGATATCGGGCCCACGGCCCCCTATGCGCGCCGCCTCACGCGCATGAGCGCGTCTTTCGCGCTGCTCGCCGACGTCGCCATGCTGCTGCTGGGCGGCGACCTCAAGCGGCGCGAGAAGATCTCGGGACGCTTTGCCGACATCCTCAGCCACCTGTACATGGCCTCGGCGGTGCTGAAGCGCTTCGAGGACGACGGCCGGCCGGCGGCCGACCTGCCGCTGGCGCGCTGGGCGCTGGACGACTCGCTGGCCATCATCGAGGAGCGACTCGACGGCATCCTGCGCAATTTCCCGGTGCGCGGCGTGGGCGCGCTCCTGAGGCCGTTCGTGCTGCCGCTGGGCCGTCGCTGCAGGAATGCCTCGGACGCGCTGGGTCACGAGGTGGCGAAGCTGCTGCTGAGTCCGTCCGAAACCCGCGACCGGCTCACCTCCGGGATGTTTTTCGAGTTGAAGGAAGACGATCCGCTGGGCCTGATGGAGCTGGCGCTGGAAAAGGTCATCCTGGCCGAGCCGATCGAGCGCAAGCTGGGCGTCAGCATCAACACCACCAACATGGAAGCGAGCCTGGAAAAAGGACTCGAGCAGGGCGTCATCAACGAACTGGAAGCGGAGACCGTCCGCGAAGCCATGGCGATCACCGCGCGGGCCATCGCGGTGGACGACTTCCCCGGCCGGGAACAGGAAGCCAGCCAGCAGGCCGCCTGACAGGCCGCCTCGCATGCGAGGCGCGGCGGTCGGCTGACGGCCGCCGCGCTCCGCCGGCCCCGCTTTATCGGCGGATCACATCACCGGCATGCCGAACAGCAGCGCGTGGCCGCCGCCGAAGGCGAGCCACCACCAGGCGACCGTCCCCAGGACCACCGCCACCCCGTCCCAGGCCAGCGAGCCTTGCGAAGCCGGCTGGGCGGGCGCCGGCCGGCGGTACGAGTCCGCCAGCACCACCAGCGACCACAGCAGGAAGGCGCCGAACAACAGCAGGTCCGCGACCCGCCCATTGAGGGCCAGGTGCATCGCGGCCCAGGCCGCGGTGGCGATCAGCATGGGATGTTTCAGCGTGGCCCGGATCCGGCCGGGCAGGTAGGCGGAGACGAACACCACCAGCGCCGGCAGCATCGCCAGGCCCACGGCCATCTTCATCCAGGGCTGCGATATGGCCCACAGCACCGGGCTGCTCCAGCGGATCTCCGCGTAGCCGACCACGAGCAGCACGAAGCCGGCGATCGCAATGACCGAGTAAAGCGCTTTCCACCCCAGCACGCCCATGCGCTCCATCATCGATTCGCGCCAGCCGGGCGCGACCACGCGCAGCAGGTGGATCCCGAAAAAGATCGCCATGCCGACAATCAGCATTGTCATGTTCAGCCTCCCGTTTCGTTACCGGGAAGCTTAGCAGGGACTGCGCAGAACGTTGCCGCGCCGAGGGAGCGGGCGCGGGCGGGCGGCCCGGGTCAGCGCGCCTCTTTGGCGACGAACTCCGGGTCCATGATGCGGCGCGGCTCGCCCACGCCGTAGCCCTGGGCGTAGTCCACGCCCATGCCCCTGAGCATGGTGATGAGCTCCTTGTTCTCCACGAACTCGGCAATGGTCTTCTTGCCGGTGAGATGGCCGATCTCGTTGATGGAGCGCACCATTTCCCGGTCGATGGGGTCGTGCAGGATTTCCTTCACGAAGCTGCCGTCGATCTTGAGGAAATCCACCGGGAAATGCTTCAGGTAGCCGAAAGACGACAAGCCGGTGCCGAAGTCGTCCAGCGCGAACTTGCAGCCCAGCTCCTTGAGCGAATTGATGAAACGATTCGCCTGCGAGTAACTTGCGATCGCGGCGGTCTCGGTGATCTCGAAGCAGATCTTCCCGGCGTCCAGCCCGCTGTGCTCGAACTGCTCGATGACGAAGGGCAGGAACTTGTCGTCGCACAGGCTCTGGCCCGAGAGATTGATGGAACACAGCGCCAGCCGCTCGCGCTCGTCGGCCTCCGAGACCAGCCAGCGCAGCGCGTTGCTGATGACCCAGCGGTCGATGTTCGGCGTGAGGCCGTAGCGTTCGGCGGCGTTGATGAAGACGTCCGGCGCGATGATCTGGCCCTGCTCGTCGCGCATGCGCAGCAGCAGCTCGTAATGCGCGCCCTTGATGTCCTCCTGCAGCGGCATGATCGGCTGGCGGAACAACTCGAAGCGGGACTCTTCCAGCGCGTTGTTGATGCGCGCCGCCCATTGCATCTCGCGCCGCCGGCGCATCAGGTCGATGTCGTTCTCCTGCCAGGTCTGCACCCGGTTGCGCCCGGATTCCTTGGCAGCCGCGCAGGCGCTGTCCGCGGCGGTCAGCAGCTCGGCGACGCTGGCGGTCTCGGGGGCGATGGGCACCACGCCGATGCTGGCGCTCAGCCTGAAGCTGCGGTCTTCCCAGACGAAGCGGAAGTCCTGCACCGCCTTGAGCAGCGCCTCGGCGGTCTCGATCGCCTCCTCCAGCGTGCAATTCTCCAGCAGCACGCCGAACTCGTCGCCGCCCAGCCTTGCCAAGGTGTCGCGCCAGCGGATCTTCGACTTCAGCAGCGCGCCCAGCTGGCCGAGCAGCGCGTCGCCCGCCATGTGGCCGCAGGAGTCGTTGATGATCTTGAACTGGTCCAGGTCCATGTAGCACAGCGCGTATTGCGCCTCGCGCGCGCGCCCCATCTTCAGGGCGCGCTCCAGGCGGGCCTCGAACTCGCGGCGGTTGACCAGGCCCGTGAGCATGTCGTGGCTGGCATGGTAGGACAG
>Ga0102926_1002251_pt1 | contig 11225 bp, 10 predicted proteins | sample SalPonR1_A_D2_MG_FD_78173 | JGI IMG/M metagenome (GOLD analysis project Ga0102926, IMG submission 78173) | Salt pond soil microbial communities from South San Francisco under conditions of wetland restoration - Salt Pond MetaG R1_A_D2_MG | ecosystem: Environmental > Aquatic > Marine > Intertidal...
TTATGTTGGGAGATGATATTGTAAAATCAAAAACACCATGTATAAAACAGTTAATCGACAAATATGAAGAATACAATAGTACTATAATAGGAGTACAAAAAGTACCTGAAAAAGATGTGAGTAAATACGGTATATTAAAAGGGGAAAAAATTTCCGAGAGATTTTATAAGGTAAGTGACTTAGTAGAGAAACCTACAATAGAACAAGCTCCTTCTAATATAGCAATACTAGGTAGGTATGTAATTAGTCCTGATATTTTTGATATTTTAAAAAACACAAAACCAGGAGCAGGAAACGAAATACAGCTTACTGACGGATTAAAAGACTTGTCTAAAATACAAGATGTGTATTCTTATATCTTTAAAGGAAAAAGGTACGACGTAGGAAATAAACTAGGTTTTTTAGAAGCTACAGTTGAGTTTGCCCTAGATGATAAGGAACTAGGTAATAATTTTAGAGAGTATTTGAAAAATATGATTAAATAAAGGAGATGGGTGTTTTGGAATATAAAGAAAGATATAGGGAATGGTTAAAAAATAAGTATATAGATAAAGAAACCAAAAATGAAATTCTTAAGCTTACAGATGAAGAAGTAAAGGAAGCCTTTTATTCTGATTTAGAATTTGGAACTGGTGGGATGAGAGGAATAATGGGGGTAGGAACAAATAGAATCAACAAATATACTATAGCAAAAGCAACTCAGGGGCTGGCAAACTTTATAAAAAGCAAAGACATTAAATATCCTTCTGTAGCTATATGTTATGACTGTAGAAAAAATTCAAGATACTTTGCAGAAGTTGCTTCTAGGGTTCTAGCAGGAAATGATATTAAAGCATACCTATTTAAAGAGTTAAGACCAACACCGATGCTATCATATGCAGTTAGATATTTAGAAGCTACGGCGGGTATTATAATAACAGCTAGCCATAATCCACCGGAATATAATGGATATAAAGTCTATTGGGATTACGGTTGTCAGATGGTACCGGATATGTCAAAAGAACTAATTGAAGAAATTGATAAACTTAAATTTAAAAACATAAAATATTCGGACTTTAAAAATGAAGTTGAGAAAGAAAATATAGTTGAAATACTCGAAATAATTGAAGATTCATTTATAGAAAAATCAAAAACTTTAAGTATTAACGAGAATATAGATAAGAATATTAAAATAGTTTATACTCCACTTCATGGAACAGGTATAGTGCCTATAAAAAGGCTTTTAGAAGAGATGGATTACCAAAATCTGTATATAGTAGAAGAACAAATGGAGCCTGACGGTAGTTTTCCAACTGTTAAATCTCCTAATCCAGAAGATGAAAAAAGTTTTGAACTTGCAATAAAAAAAGCAAAAGAAGTAGATGCTGAACTCATACTTTCAACAGATCCAGACGGAGATAGACTTGGAGTAGCTTGTAAAGATAAAGATGGAAACTATAAGCTTCTTACTGGAAATGAAACTGGAGCTTTATTTATATACTATATTTTAGAATCGATGAAATTAAAAAATGAAATAAAAGAAAATTCTTTGATTATTAAAACCATAGTTACCAGCGAGTTGGGAAGAGTAATAGCAAGCAACTATGGAGTTAACTGCGAAGATACATTAACGGGTTTTAAATTCATTGGAGAAAAAATAGAAGAATACAGCAAAACTAAAGATAAAAATTATATATTTGGATACGAAGAAAGCGCTGGATACCTAATTGGGGAATATGTGAGAGATAAAGATGCTGTTTCAGCTGCATTAATAGCGTCAGAAATGGCCGGATACTTTAAGAAAAATGGAAGTTCATTAAATGAAGAATTGAAAAAACTTTACGAAAAATATGGATACTACTTAGATGAACTTCAAAACATTAAGCTTGAAGGTATAGAAGGCAAAGAAAAAATAGAAAAAATTATAAACACTTTTAGGAATAAGAACTTGAATGAATATTTTAATGGAAAAATACTTATGAAGAAGGATTATCAAGAAAGAATTTCTATGGATTTTACTAAAAATGAAAAAGTTTCAATTAATCTACCAGAATCAAATGTGCTAAAGTATATCTTTGAAGATGGTTCAAGCTTTGTTATAAGGCCTTCAGGAACGGAACCTAAATTAAAAATATATTATTCCGTAGTTGATAAGAGCTTAGAAAAATCTAAAGAAAAATATAAAAATATATATAAAAAGGTTAATGAAATAATAGATAAAGTTTAGGGGTGAAATATGAAGATGAAAAAAATACTTCTATATATCCTTATATGTACTTTAATTGCTTCAAATTCAATGCTAGCCTATGGTGAAGTTAATCCTTCTAGGGAAGAATTAGAGTCTATGATTGAAGAAGTAGCATTAAAAAGGGGAATACCTTCTGTTATCATGAAAGCAATAGCAAGAACGGAATCTGTATTTCAACATTATGAATCGGATGGGAGTGTTAAAATAGGTTCTTCTGGTAGTATAGGGCTAATGCAGATACATAACAGCAGGGGAACTTATGATAGTAGCAGGTTAAAAAGTGACATCTATTACAATATAGAAGTTGGTGCAGATATACTTCTAGACAAATGGGATATGAGTGCATCTAAAAAAATTCCTACAGTTGGTTATATGGATCCTAATATTCTTGAAAGTTGGTATTTTCCACTTTGGGCATATAATAGTTATGTGGAAAGCAACAATCCCAATATGATTCCTTATTATTTTGGCACCTGGACCAAAGAACACTGTTATCAGGACTTAATATACCTTGTTTTAAAATCAGAGTATAATCAGGAAATAAGTAGTATAGACACATCATATTTGCCAAAAGAAGGTTTGCCGGAAAAGACTTTAAATATACCCTATCCTGACGAAGTTCATAAAGGGGATATACTTTTATTTAATCAAGGTGATAAAGTTCGTATAAAAACTAGTTCAACTTTAAATTTAAGACAGGAGCCCTTTGGCGAAATAATAGGGAAGGTTAATAATGGTGATGAATTTTATATTAAAGAAGAATCTTATTTAGAGAGAGGATACTATTGGCATAAAATAGCCAAGGAAGATGGTAGTGAGCTTGGATGGGTTGCTAGAAATTGGCTGGTTTTAGTTGAGAAAAAATCCTTGGAAGAAAATATTGATCAAAGGGATAAAAAAGAAATTCCAGAAATAGAATTTCAAGATATAGAAAATCATTGGGCAAAAGAATTTATTGAAGACTTATACATAAAAGGGATAGTAAAAGGGAAATCTCAGTTTGAATTTAAACCTAATGACGAAGTAACAAAAGAAGAATTTTATGTAATGCTGGATAGGATTTTAGAATTTGAAAATTCTGAAAAAGAATTAATTATCAAAGATTTAGACCAGGTAAGTGATTGGGCTTTTGAAGCTACCTATATGCTTTATAAAAATAATATAATTGATACGGAAGAAGGGAATATATTTCCTAAAGCCTCTATTACAAGAAAAGAAGTAGTTAAATCTTTAGGAAGGATTCTGAAATTCCATGGAGAGTATGAACCGATAATTTTTGAAGACATAGATGAGTTAGATAAAGATGAATTAGAAGGATTGTTAAAGGTTTATTCAACAGGACTAATAAATGGAAAGGATGAAAAGACCTTTGCTCCAGATGATTCCATCACACGGGGTGAGTTATCTAAACTTTTAAACATGATTTATGAAAAAGATCTTGTATATAAAATAGAATAATAAATGAGCGTGCTTTTAAACAGCAGGCTCATTTATTTTATCATAATCTTGAGGTCCATTCATACCATTAAACTCTCTTCTTTGTCGAAGAAACATAAAAATTGTTAGAATCAAAGTTAATATATCAGCAATTGGCTGAGCATAAATAATCCCATTTAAACCAAATAAATCCGGCAGTATTAAGAGTAATGGTATTAAGAAATAACCCTGTCTAGCCATAGACAAAATCATTGAAGGCTTACCCTTTCCTATAGATTGAAACATTGTAGTAATAATTATCTGAAAACCCATGAAAGGTAGTGCAATAAGCATAGCATTCATCATTCTAATACTAAAATCCTGAACGGCTACAACATCTGTAAATGCAGAAACTATGTAATTCTTACCTAGTAGAAATACTGTAAAAAATAATATAGCAATAATAGACGCACCCTTTATTCCTGCCTTTAAAGTTTCTTTAAATCTGCTTATATTATTTGCTCCCCAGCTGTAGCCAGCTAAAGGTTGAAAACCTGTTGAAAATCCAAAAACAATAAAGAAAGCTATAGAGAAAACTCTTTGAGTGAGTCCTAAACCAGCTATCACAGAATCACCGTAAACCATAGCAGCCGAATTTATCATACCCATTGAAATACTTGCAAGCATTTGACGTGTAAAAGATGGCAAACCTATTTTAAAAATTTCTCCATAAATTTTTCTATTTGGTCTGAAACATCTCAAACTTATCTCGGCAATACTCTTCTTTTTTGCATAAAAACTAAACAAGTAAATAAACGAAACAGCCTTACCTATTATGGTTGCCCAGGCAGCTCCTGCAACTCCTAAATCAAATACAAAAATAAAAATCGGGTCTAGGATTATATTGATACCAGAACCTATTAAAAATCCATACATAGATCTTTTGGCAGCGCCTTCAGCTCTTAATAAATTATTCATAGTCATATTAAGCATAGTAATTGAATTTGCTATTATAATTATTTTTGTGTAGCTCAATGCATAGGGCATGATAGTGTCAGTAGCACCAAACATTTTAAGTAATGGTCCAACAAAAATAAACATTAAAACTGATACTATAATTGATACTATAAGAGAAGTAAAAAAAGAGGTGGAATTTGAAACATTTGCTTTTTCATAATCCTTTTGACCTAAAAGTCTTGATAGATAAGACCCGCCGCCTATACCAAACATACCTCCTATGGATCCAACCATCATCATAATTGGAAATGCTATTGTTACAGCACCTAAGGCAGAAGGATCATTTAATCTCCCGATAAAAAAAGTATCCGCCATGTTGTAAATAGCGTTTATTAACATTCCAATTATAGAAGGGAAGGCTAATTCAATTAAAGCCTTATTTATTGATTTGTTTTCTAATGTATTTATTCGTTCTCTATTCATTAACAACCTCCTGTTTTCAATAATCGTTTTAAATATTTTTTGAAAAATGCTGTTCTTTTTTCTTCATTTTTGTATTGTCGATGCATAGAGAAAAAAGATCCTATTAGAGCATGGCTCAATATTTTATATTCATCTTCATAATAATAATCATCATTGTCAGCAGACTTTAAAAAAACTGCTAACTTTGAATCTAAGTAATCTATCCAATGTTTAAAAAATTCATCAGAATCACAATCTGATTTTTCATCTAATATTCTATGTATAATTTTTTTTGAAAGATGATTTCTCTTTTTTTTGTCTCTTTCCATTATTTCAAAAAATTTATAAATCTTATCCATAGACTTTAATTCCATATTTTCTATATCATCCAAACTTTGAAATGTTTTTTGCCAACTATCTTTAAGGATTGACATATATAAATCTTCTTTACCTTTAAAGTAGTTATATAAAGTCCCTACTGCAACATTAGAATTTTTAGCTATTCTTCGCATATCAACATCATCATATTCAAGTATTTTGAATAAATTGTTTGCCTCATGAATTATCTGAAGCCTAGTATTGTTTTTTTTCATTATTACCTCCCAAAATGAACTACGTTCATATTATAATGAACAGCGTTCATTTTGTCAAGAAAAAAAGAGAAGCCCTGTAAACTTCTCTATAATTTGATAAAATTATATTATATGTCTTACTTTAATTATGCCTTCAATTTCTTTGAGTTCTTTTATTATATCTTCAGAAATATTTCCTTTTACATCAACAACATTGTATGCAAAATCACCTTTGCTCTTGTTTACCATCTCAATAATGTTTATATCATTTTGAGCTAATACAGATGATAATGAACTAATCATATGAGTAACATTTTTATTAAAGACTGTTATTCTTTCAGTACCCTCTGTTCTTTCTAAATGACATTCAGGATAGTTTACTGAATTTGTTATTTTTCCTTCTTCCAAATATTCTTTAAGTTCAGTAACTGCCATTTTAGCACAGTTTTCTTCTGATTCGTAAGTTGATGCTCCTAAGTGTGGCAATCCGACTACATTTTTAGAATTAATTATCTTATCACTTGGAAAATCAGTAACATACTTTGCAATTCTATCTTCCTTTAATGCCTTAAGTAAAGCATCTTCATTGATTAATCCACCTCTAGACATATTAATAACTCTAGCAGTAGGTTTCATTTTTTCTATTTCCTTTTTATCTATGAAATTTTTTGTTTTATCCATCAATGGTATATGTAAAGTAATATAATCTGAATTTTTCAATAAATATTCTAAAGATTTAGCATATTCTACATCCCAGGATAATCCTATTGCTTTTTCTACTGAAATATAGGGATCGTAACCAATTACATCCATTCCCAATTTAATACCGGTATTAGCTACTAAAACACCTATTGCTCCAAGACCTATAACTCCCAGTTTCTTGCCTTTGATTTCTGGTCCCTTAAATTGACTTTTACCTTTTTCTACTTTTTTCGATACATCTCCTTCTAAAGTTTGTGCCCATTCAATTCCTTCAGTAACTTTTCGTGAACTTAAAAGTAGCGATAAAAGAGTTAATTCCATAACTCCGTTTGCATTAGCTCCAGGTGTATTGAAAACTACTATACCTTCTTCGGTACATTTTTCTATAGGAATATTATTGACCCCGGCACCAGCTCTTGCAATAGCTTTTAGGGACTGTGGGAAATTAGTATCATGAAGTTTATGACTTCTTAAAACGATACCTTGGGCATCTTCTAAGTTATCAGCCTCTACTGTATATTTATTCTCTTCGAATAAATCTAAACCTACAGGTGAAATCTTGTTAAAAGTTGAAATTTTAAACATATAAATCACTCCTCTATCAAAAAAATATTATAATAATATTAACAAAATATAATAAATATATCAAGTCTAAAATAATTAAGTTTTCAAAATTTAACTTTTGCATTATTATAGTTAATCTAATATAATTACTGTAGATTAGAAGGGAAGGTGCTTATGAATAGAAATTACGAATTAAGGAACGATATAGTAAAAATTATAGCAATGATTACTATGCTTATAGATCACGTAGGTTATTATATATTTCCATATTATTTAAACGAATATTTTATAATATTTAGGATAATAGGAAGATTAGCATACCCTATATTTGCATATTATTTAGCACTAGGATTTAAAAGAACATCGAATCTGAAAAAATACATATTAAGAATGTTTATATTTGCTTTATTTACACAAATTCCTTTTTACTATTTTTCAGGTCAGGCATTGTACTTAAATGTAATGTTTACATTTACCTTAGGACTAATGATGCTTTATTTTTATGAGAGAAAAAATATGGTGTGGATAGTCTTCTTTATATTAGCCCAGATTTTAAATACAGACTATGCTGCCTATGGATTAGCTATTATTCTAGTATTTTACCTTTACGGAGAAGATTTCAAACAATCCATGATATTTTTTAGTTTAGTTACAGGTATATATGTGATAATGAATAGTATTGGATCATCTTATATTGGATTCATACATTTCATACAATTGTTTAGTATTTTATCCATTCCCATAATATTTGCATCATATCCTATAAAAATAAGAATAAATAAGTATATTGGTTATGGGTTTTACCCAGGACATATAGCTTTAATAGTGTTAATAGGTAATTATTTAAGATAAATAAAGGAAAGGAGTAGCAAATGCTTACTAATGTTTTGATTTACTTAGTGCTTCTTGTTATAGGAGGATTGTTAAGCTATAAAGGACTAATACATAAAAAATTAATAAAAAAAGCTGGGAGTTTACAGTTGTTTTTTCTTTATGTTTTAATATTCATTATGGGACTTAGAATAGGCTTAGACAGAGATATATTAGACGCTATTTATTCAATAGGTTTGAAAGCAGCAATTTATGCACTGACAACTATAATTATAAGTGCTTTTATGGTCTTTATAGTCAGCAAATATATTATCAAATCCCATCTAAAAGGAGAGTCTGTAAATGACAGCTAAAATTTTACTGGTACTTTTTGCAGGAATAGGAACTGGAATTTTCCTATTAGAGCCTGAATTTATGGCTAAAACAGATATACTCTTAGATATAGGATTGTGTTTATTACTATTTTTCGTGGGAATAGATATAGGAAGCAACAAGAAAGCTTTTATTCATTTGAAAAAAATAGGCTTCAAATTATTGTTAATTCCAATATCAGCAGCTATGGGTAGTATTCTCGGTGGAATGATGATTTCAGTGTTTATAGGAATGAATATCTTTGAAGGAGGAGCTGTTGGGGCGGGATTTGGTTGGTACAGTTTATCAGCGATACTTATTGCACCTTACTCTAGTGAATTAAGTACCATAGCTTTTTTAACCAATGTATTTAGAGAGATTTTAGCTATAATATTTATACCAATTACAGCTAAGTATATAGGTTACTTTGAAACTATAGCTCTTGGTGGAGCTACAGCAATGGATACAACTTTACCAATAATAACTAGAAATACAAATAGCGAGACTGCAGTAGTATCTTTTGTAAGTGGACTTTTGATGTCTATATTTGTTCCGATTTTAGTTCCTTTATTTATAGCATTAATTTAAAAAAACTCCTTCGAAAATTCGAAGGAGTTTAATGTGTATTAATCTTCAAGAGATTTATAGAATACAAAGCAACTTACTACAACAGCTGACATACCTAGTATTCTAATAACTTGCCTTATTGCACCAGTACCGTTAAAAATAAAATATAAACCTAAAAGTATAGCTACTATATCAATTGATAGGGCAACCCTATCTTTGTAAGCTTTTAACTTGATTAGGTTATATAAATTATAAGCCCCATATCCAAGTATTCCTATTCCTGTAAATACCATAACTAACGATGGAAATATAAATATTATTATACCTCCTATCATACCTGATACGAGATATAATCTATTCAATCTCACTAAAGAATCAGAAGATACGTAAAAAGAAAAAATACAAAAACCTACCATTACTACAGCTGCTATTCTTATTCCTAAAAAACCTATAAGTCCGGGAAATAAAAGTAATATTAATCCTATTACAAATAGGATAAGACTAAAAATTTTAAGATGAGATTTGTCCCCGCTTACATTAAAATCAATCATAAATATACCTCCTCTACTATTCACCATAATTATATTAACTAATTATTTGAATTCCATTACCATTTCATTAGAATTAGATTAGAAATTACCTCTATTACAGTATATTATAGTATGAATAGGCTTTACATTCAAATTAATTTAACTTTGAAGTAGAGTAAAATAAGTAGTATAATAATACTCAATAAAAGATACGGAGGAATATTATGAAAGCAGAAATTTTATGCATAGGAACGGAATTGCTCCATGGAGATATAGTTAATACAAATGCAAAATATATATCTGTAAAATTAGCACAGTTGGGAATAGATGTATACTATCACAGTGTAGTAGGCGATAACCCTGAAAGAATAAAAAATGCTTTTGAATTAGCTTTAGATAGAGTAGATATTTTAATAACTACTGGAGGTTTAGGGCCTACTCAAGATGATATAACCAAAGAGATAGCAGCTCAATATTTTAAACTTGATATGAATTATGATGAAGATAGTTTTCTGCATGTAAAAAACATATATAAGAGACTAAAAAAAGATATGTCGGAAAACAACTTAAGGCAGGTATATTTTCCGGAAGGCTCTAAAATACTTGAAAACACTTGTGGTACTGCCAACGGATGTATAATAGAAAAAAAGGAAAAAATAGTTTTGTTAATGCCTGGGCCACCTATAGAAATGAAAACAATGATGGAGAAAAAAGTACTTCCATATTTAAGAGAAAAGTCTAATGAAGTAGTAGTTGGAGAAAAGATTATTGTTACAGGCTTGGGAGAATCCACAGCCGAAACGATGATTATGGATTTAATAAAATCTCAAAAAAATCCTACTATTGCTCCCTTTGCAGGCAGAGGCAGGGTTGTATTTAGAATAACAGCCAAAGCAGAAAACAAAGAAAAAGCAGAAGAGTTAATCAAACCTATAAGAGAAGAACTTTTGAAAAGATTTGGCAAAAATGCTTATCCAGTTGATGAAACTTCAATAGAAAAATACGTATGCAAAAAACTTTTGGAAAGAAATCTTACAATAGCTACAGCAGAATCCTGCACTGGTGGATTGATATCATCAAAGTTAGTTGAATATCCAGGGATTTCAAAAGTTTTCAAAGAAGGATTTGTGACCTATAGTAATGAAGCTAAAATAAAAAGATTAAATGTAAAAGAAGAGACATTGGAAAGATATGGTGCTGTTAGTAGTGAAACAGCTAGAGAAATGGCTAAAGGAGCAGCCATAGCAGCAGAAACAGATATAGGTCTTGCTGTTACAGGTATAGCTGGTCCGGATGGGGGAACACCTGAAAAACCCGTAGGTTTAGTCTATATAGCGCTTTATCATAAAGGTGAAACACACGTAAGAGAAAGTAATTACCCAGGTGGGCGAAATATTATTAGAGAAAGATCGGCTAACTATTCATTTGATTTTTTAAAAAGGAAAATATTAAGTTAAAAAAATAACAAAATCATAAAATAATAATAATTTATGTTTAATATTAATGTATAATAGTGTAGAATTTAAATAATAAATAAAAGGAGGTAGGGTTTATACCCGTAATATTATGAGTAAAAATTTAAAAATAGTAATAGCAGTTATTGTAATTGCTGTTGTAGCAGTGGGGGGATATTTTTTAACACAAAATCAACCTTTTGAAGAAGCTGATGCTTTCGATATGATGAAAAGCTACTATAAAGAAAGTATTAATGTAAAGTCTATGGACCAGGATGTTAATTTTTCCATGACTTTAGACAGTCAAGACCCAAGTATTACATCTTTTGAAGATATACTTAATGAAGTTGAGTTTCAAGTGAATATTAAAGAAACTTTAGAACCTTTAGTAGTTCAGATGGATTTAGGAATAATGTATCAAGGAGAAGAATCACTTAATCTTAATATGTACATGGACAATGAAAAAATGGTGTATAAGGCTCCTTTCATCTATGATAAAGCTTTCTATATGACTTATGAAGATTATAATAACTTTATGCAAAAACAGGGTTTATCTGTAGAATCTTTAAATATGAATGAAATAATGGATGAA
>Ga0102926_1002254_pt1 | contig 11221 bp, 5 predicted proteins | sample SalPonR1_A_D2_MG_FD_78173 | JGI IMG/M metagenome (GOLD analysis project Ga0102926, IMG submission 78173) | Salt pond soil microbial communities from South San Francisco under conditions of wetland restoration - Salt Pond MetaG R1_A_D2_MG | ecosystem: Environmental > Aquatic > Marine > Intertidal...
AATACTAACACCTGGAGCAAACTTTATGAAAATTAGAAAATGGTATTCTCTACCTTTTGAAATTTTTCTTACTTTAGTATCATCTTTTATATATGCTTTAGCTTTCCCTTCTTTTTTTAATGATAAAGGCTTTGCAATTTTAGGATTTATTTCATTTATTCCAATGATATATGCACTAAATAGAACTAAATGGAAATATACTCCAATATTGGGTTTTATATTTGGATTTTCGTTTTTAGCAATATTTAATTATTGGCTAAGCACCTTCCATGCTTTAGCTATTTTTATTGGTCCAATAGCAAAAGGTATACAATTAATGCTTTTTTTCCCAATACTAAAAGCTTTTTATAAATTTCCTAAAAAATATAAAGCAATATCACAAGCTATTGCATATGTTATATATTCATATATTGTACAAAAAGGTTTTCTAGCTTATGCATATGGCTCTTTAGCGTCTACTACAATTAATTTACCAATAATAGCACAACTATCTAGTCTTACAGGAATGTGGGGTATTTCCTTTTTACTTTTTATTCCTCAATCTTTTATAGCTAATTATTTATTAAACGATTTCAAAAAAATAAATATAACATCCTTTATTTATAATAAAATATACCCTATTTCATTATATTCTTTTATATTTTTATGCGTTTTAATATATGGTTACTCATCTAGTACATATTGGAAATATAAAGAAGCTGATGAATATATTAAAATTGCAACAATTCAACACAATGCAGATACATGGGAAGGTGGATATTCAAGATATAAAAGTAATTTTGAAACTATGAGAGATTTAACTTTAGAAGCTATGGAGTTAGAACCTGATTTAGTTATGTGGAGTGAAACAGCTTTTGTTCCAAGTGTTGATTGGCACACTAAATATCCTAGCAGTAGAAGAACTTCTAAATTGGTCGAAGACTTTGTTGAATTTGGCAAACAATTAAATGTGCCTCTAATAACTGGTAATGTTGAAGGCGTTTTAAAAGATAATAATAAAGAACCTTTTTTAGAAGATGGATCTTGGAATAGAGATGATTATAATACTATAATTCTTTTTGCTAATGGTGAGTTAAAAGATACGTATCGAAAACAACATTTAGTCCCATTTACCGAATATTTTCCTTATGAAAAACAATTTCCTAAATTTTATCAATTTTTAAAAGATAATGATTATAAATGGTGGCTGCAATCTGATATTTCTAAAATATTTAATTATGAAGGATTGAAATTTTCAACTTCTATTTGTTTTGAAGATATTTTTGCTGATATTAGTAGAGAATTTGTCCTAAATGGTTCAACTCTGTTACTCAATTTATCAAATGATAGTTGGTCAAAATCTATAGCAGCTGAACAACAACATATGTATTTAGGAGCATTTAGAGCAATAGAAAATAGAAAAAGTGTTCTCAGATCTACAAACAGTGGTATTACTTGTTTAATTACTGCTTGGGGAGAAATAATTGAACCAATTACACCATTTACAAAAGATTATAAAGTTTATAATGTACCTATTTATTACAACACAAAAGAAAATATTAGTTTATATACTAAATATGGTGATTATTTTATATATATTTGTATAATCATCGTAATATTTAACTTATTATCAAAAATATTTTATATCATTTTTAATAAATTTTCTAAAAAAAAGGAATTAATTTCTAATAAAATACTTAGAAAAGATTATACAAAAAGAAAATATCTAAATGATAAAGGAATTAAAAAAATAAGAAAAAAATAAACTATGCTTTTTAATAAATAATATGATACCATATTTAAAAAAATAATAAATGAAACAATTGTTGGAGTTATTTTTATGAAGAATTTACATATTCAAGGATATACACAAAATAGAGAATTATCTTGGCTTAAATTTAATAATAGAGTATTAGAAGAAAGCATGGATGAAACTGTTCCCTTGTTAGAGAGAATTAAATTTATTTCTATTTTTACAAGTAATCTAGATGAATTCTTTATGATTAGAGTTGGTTCTTTATTTGACATGTTAGAATGTAATGATGCAGTTTTAGATAATCGATCCGGATTATCTCCAAAAGCTCAATTAGATGAAATATATAAAGAAGTAAAACATTTATATAAAAAGAGAGAAAAAGCATATTATGAAATTGAATCTCAACTTCGAATTCACCATATATCAAATTTAAATTATAAAGAATTAACTCTTAATGAAAAAAAATATGTAAAAAAATATTTTGAAAACAATATCCTTCCTATTCTTTCTCCACAAATTGTTGATTCAAGACACCCTTTCCCCCATTTAACTAACGAAACAATACATATTGGAGCAATGATTGAGCAAAATAATAAAGAATTATTTTCTGTAATTCCAGTTCCAAAAGCACTACCGTCTCATATTTTTTTACCAGGATCAAAAGTTCGATACATCAGCATAGCAAAAATAATATTAAAAAATTATGATGATGTTTTTTCAATGTATAAAGTTGCAGAAAAAACTATTTTTAGAGTTACAAGAAATGGCGATATTAATGCAGATGATGAAGCTTATGAAATAGAAAATGATTTTAGAATAAAAATGAAAAAACTCCTTCAAAAAAGAAAAAAACTTGAAGCAGTTAGACTTGAGATGTCTTCACAAGTTAATGGCTCCTTTAAAGAATTTTTAACATCTAAAATTAATTTAATAGATCAACATGTCTTTATTACAAGTGCACCTTTAGATTTATCATATGCTTTTTCTCTAAATGATCATATAGAAAAATCAACACTTAGATCATTAACTTATACACCTTTTAAACCTCAAAAAACACCAAAAATAAATTTAAATTCATCTCTTATAAAACAACTTCAAAAAAGAGATTTACTACTCTCTTTCCCTTATCAATCAATGGAACCTTATTTAAAATTGATTAAAGAAGCATCAACATATAAATCGGTTATTAATATTAAAATAACTATTTATAGATTAGCTACTCAAGCTAAGTTAGTTGAATACCTTTGTATTGCTGCTGAAAATGGTATAGATGTTACAGTATTAATTGAATTAAGAGCAAGATTTGATGAACAAAACAATATTGACTGGTCTCAAAGATTAGAGGAAGCTGGATGTAAAGTTTATTACGGATTTGAGGGTTTTAAAGTTCACTCAAAGATAACATTAATAACTTTACAAGAAAAAGGCAATTTAAGTTATATAACTCAAATTGGTACAGGAAACTATAATGAAAATACTGCGAAGCTATATACAGATTTAAGCTATTTCACTAGTAATTTTGAACTAGGAAAAGATGCTGCACAATTTTTTAAAAATATGTCAATTTCTAATTTACTTGGCTCTTATAAAAACCTTTTAGTTTCCCCTGTAAATTTTAAACCTACTATTTTAAATCTTATTGATAAAGAAATTCAAAAAGGCGAAAATGGCCTTATCAAAATTAAAATTAATTCAATGACAGATGTAGATGTTATTGAACGATTAAAATTAGCATCATGTTCAGGCGTAAAAATAAAAATGCTTATTAGAGGAATTTGTTGCATAGTTCCAAATGTAAAAGATAAAACAGAAAACATTGAAATAATTAGTATTGTTGGTCGATATTTAGAACATTCTAGGATCTTTATTTTCGGTAAAAATGATGAAGAAAAAGTTTATATCGGTTCTGCTGATTTTATGACAAGAAATACAGAAAGACGAGTTGAAATTGTAGCACCTATTACAAATCCAATAATAAAGAAACAAATAAAACACATCTTAGAAATATGCTTTAGTGATTCTATAAAAGCTAGAAGACTTAATAATAATGGAAAGTTTGATAAAATTGAAACTACTAATAAACCTATTGACGCTCAAGCTAAATTGATGAAAGAAGCAATAGATGAAAGTAAAAAACCAGTAGTTAATGATGACAAGTTATTAAAAAGGTTGTTTAAAAAATTTAAAAAAGATATTAAGAAAAATCGACATTAATTATTTTATTTTCTTCAATATCAAATAATAATGTAATAATTTTATTTTTCTCAAACAATATAGAAACTGCTCTATTATTTTTAAATATTTTTTGTTTAGAACAATAAATAGGATCATTTAAAGGCAATAATTCTAAAAACATTTTACTATATTTTTTTGTAAACACATATTTATAATCATCTTTAACATAAGATTCAATCCAATCAGTATTATAATTTTGTCTAAACATTTCTAAAACGAAATTAGATAGAGAATTTTTATTGCCAAAATCAACTTGACCAATATAATCATTTATGGGCAAAATTTGTTTATTTTTATTATAATTTTCTATATCATTTGTAAAAACAAAATTAATTGAAATTAAACAAATTAATGTAAAACAATATATTTTTTTATTCATATAAATACATTAGAATATATTAAGCAACTACTCAATAAAAAAAACTAGAATATAAATTTAAATTATATATTATAGTTCAAAAGGATAAAAAAAGTGAAAAAAAGTGAATTATTAGAATATTTAGAAACAAATTTTGATATAACTATAAGAGATCCTTTATGGCAGGATATAAAACTAAGTCAATCAATTTATAATATATATATGGCTAAAGAAGTTCAAAAGTTATCTCGTATAAAACAATTAGGACCTACTAATTTAGTATATCCTGGAGCAATGCATACCAGATTATGTCATAGTTTAGGAGTATATCATTTATCAAAAGAAATTTTAAAATCATTAATCATAAAAACAAATAATGATTTTTTTACATTAGAAGGTGTAAATTCTTTTCTATTAGCAGCACTACTTCATGATATAGGGCATTTCCCATACACTCATTCATTAAAAGAACTACCACTGATTGATCACGAAATATTAGCAACTAACTTAATAAAAGATAAAAAAACTGAATTAAATCAAAATCTTATTAAAGAAGGTTTTAATATTTCAAAAATATGTAATATTTTAAATTTTGAAGAGAAAGCAATTGATGACGAAATTATATTATATAAATCATTATTATCAGGTGCATTAGACCCCGATAAACTTGATTATCTAAATAGAGATGCTTTTTTTGCTGGTGTAACATACGGTGTTCAAGATTGTTCATATATAATTTCTCATCTCACAATACACAATGGAATAAATACGATACTAGAAAGTGCAAAAATGTCTTTAGAAAATTTAATATTTTCTAAATATCAAATGTATAAAACGGTGTATTGGCATAAAAGAGTTAGATGTGCTACAGCTATGATAAAAAAATGCTTAATAAATAATTTAGAAAAAGGGATTATCTTTGAAAATCAATTATATAATCTTGATGATTATAGTTTTAATGAGTTAGCTCAAAATAATATAGATTCTTTTCAAAATGTTATTGATGTAAGAGATAATAAATTATTTAAGACAGTATATGATATAAATTTTGATAAAAATAATTCATTTCATAACGATTGTTTAGATTTAAACAAAAGATGTAAAATCGAGAAACAAATGTATAATTTACTTTTAAAAAAATATAACAATTTACGTTGTGATCAAGTAATTATTGATATTCCTGAACCTATTTCATTTGAAATAGATATACCGATATTATATAAAAATTCTAATACCATCTCATTCAAAGATACAAATAATATTTTTGATAAAATTGCTATAAAGGGGTTTGAAAAATCCCTAAGAAAAATGCGAATATTCACCATAAATGAAATATCAGAAAAAGATATCAACGAGGTAATAAATATATGTGTGAACAAAACAGCTACAGTGAATTAATTAAAGGTGATATTCCACCTTGGGTTAGAAGATTTATTAAAAGAACTGGTAAAACTATAAATAACTTTGAAATGATAAAAGATAATGAAACTATTTTATTATCAGTCTCAGGAGGAAAAGATTCTCTTGCACTAGCTTTAGCTCTTTCTCTAAGAAGAAAATGGCTACCTATAAATTATAATTTAAAAGCTATTATGATTAATTGGATTGAACATCCAATTAGTGAAGAAGCTAAATCACAATTGTATAAATTCTTTAGCGACTTAGAAATAGATTTCACAATCTTTGATGAGCCTCAATATCCTCAATCTTTTAATGGAGAATTTAATTGTTATTTATGCTCTAGAAATAGGAGAAGAATACTATTTAATTATGCAAAAGATAATAATATGAAAATTATTGCTTTAGGTCATCATCTTGATGATTTAGTTGAAACTACATTGATAAATACTTGCTTTAGAGGAAATTTTTCTACAATGCTTCCTGTTCAAGAATTTTTTAATTCATCTTTATTTATTATAAGACCTATGATTGAAGTTCATGAAAATGTATTAAAAAGATTAGCAAAATATTATGATTTGCCTGTTGTTAAACCTGTTTGCCCTTATGATGAAACAAACATACGATCAAAATTAAAACCAATTATTTCATCGCTTTGTCATATTGATAAACTTACACGTGAACATGTTTTTAAAGCTCACAATTTTAGTGATAAAATAATTAGATAATTAGATAATATATTATATTCTTTAATATTTTCATATTTTGAAAAAAAATTAAATTAATGCTACTTTTGACAAAACTTGCCAATAATTGAGCAAGTTTTTTATATTTGTTAAAATAAAGTACTTTTAACATAGCAATTTATAATGTATAATTTAATTGTTAAAGATTAATTATAAAGGAGCTTCTTTGTGAAATTAAAAAAATTAATTCTAAGTATTATTATATTATTTGGTGTAAGTATTTCAACTTTTGCTAGTTTTGGATTTGATATTGGATTAAATTATAATTCTAGTGAAATAGACTCTAATGGTGATGAAATCGAAAGAGAATATCCATTTAGTTTTGTTGCCTTGCCATCTATAAGTAGTGGTAAATTTGCTATAGAATTTAATGCTCCTCTTTATTTTAAAATAGATACATCATTATTAACATTTGATTATTCCACTTATGAATTACCAGCTAGTGAAAATGATATTACAAAAGATGCTTTAAATTATACAAAATTTTTCTTAGGCTTTATTAATTATATACAATGGTCGAATTTTAATGAAGATTTTGCTCTTAGAATAGGCAAAATAACTAATAGTACTATTGGAGATGGAGCTTTATTATATCATTATAAAGATACAAATGTTACTAAATTTGAAACAAGAGCAGGATTCCAATTTAAATTTGATGCTAATCAAATTAACCTCCCCTTAGAAACTGAGTTTATAACTACTGATATGTTTAATCCTGATTTATTAGGTGGTAGAGTTGCAATCAATCCATTATTTTTCTTAAATAATGACTTCATTAATAAATTAACATTAGGATATACTGTATTATATAATACAGAATATAATAATCCTGATGAAAATTGGTTTGATTTAGCTTATGATATCCAACTACCATTATTTGAAAATGGATCAAATAGTATGATTACTTATTATGATTTAATTAGTGAGCAAGTTACAAATAATGATTCAATTACTACTAGACAATTATCTCAAAGAGCTGGTATCTATGGTTGGTATCTAACTTCATATACATATGATATGCATATAAAAAATATTATTGACAATAATGGAAGTTTTATTGATTTTGCAAATGGTAATACTGAATTGCTATCAAAAACTATAATTCCTCAATTCAAAAAAGATTTTATTGTTAGTGCGAATACAGGTTATTATTCAAACAATGGATTATCAGATATAATTTTAGCTTCAGAGTTAGAATTTGAAGATTTAGAACTTGATAATTATAATTTAAATTTAACATTTAATAGTGAAAAAGCAATTGGTCCAATTTCAAACATTGCTCTTTATGCAGAGAAAAACTTTTTTAGAGATTCAATTACAAATGAATTTAGTGAAACATTCTTAGATGGTTTTACTACACTTAAAAATATAAATGCTACTATCTCTGCAAATATTATATTCTATCAAGTAAATGAAATAACAGTTAATTTTAATCTTGTTGGTGATGAAAATGGAGAAATTGATCCATCATATTCTATTGGATATAAATTTTCTGTATTAAAGTAAAGGAATAAAAGATGAACAATTTTAGAAAAAAAATATTAATGATATTAACTCTTTTAATATTATGTATTTCAAGCATAATATCACAATCTATTTCATTTAATATTTCTAAAGGCAACTATAATTCTATATCTTTTTATGATGAATATGGTAATATTAAAGAATATTCAAGCATAAACAATTTTATAGCGGAAAAAACCATATTAAAAACAACTGATTCTAGTGTTTCCATTAGCTATGATTATGGCGAATTGACAATTTCTGAGAATTCTATAGTGGTTATTAATCCTAATTTACAAAAACCGATTATTTATTTAATCGATGGACAAGTTACTTTAGAAACGAATTCTTTAATAAAACTAGATTATGAAATTATTACACCAGTAAGTAAATATGAATTCAAATCTCCAGCTAAAATCAATGTAATTAGTAATGAAGAATTAGAATATGGTATTTTCTATCACGGATCTGGAACTTCATATAATGCTTTGACAAATCAAACCATTTATTTAAATAGTGCTCAATTGATAGATATGGGTTTTGTGGAAAAAATTACACTAGATATTCCTGAAAATTATTTAAATTCGAATATTGATATCGAAAAAAATGAAGAAATTGTTGATTTAATTAAAACTGAATATTTAAATAAAGAAAAACAATTAATAGCAGAAAATAAAATTAAAAGTGAAAAATTAAGAAAAGAGTTTTTAAATTCTTCGTATTTATTAGATATAAAACCTATTCAAAAAAGTAATAATTTTGACAGATTAACTAAAATAAACATAATTGTTAGTGGAAATGGACAAGGTAATATATCTTCATTTGATTTACCAAGTTTTTCAGGTATAATAAATGCTGCTAAAGATGAAGCTGAAAATATATTATTAATTGATGCTGGTAATACACTTAGAGGTTCTACATTTGTTAATTTTGACAAAGGTAAAACTGCAACTAAAATACTTGATATGGTTGGATATGATATTTTTGTCCCTGGTGCAATAGACTTCAGTAATGGAATTAATAGGTTACAAAACTTAGATAACATTTCAAATGTAAATTTCATTAGCACTAATGCTCTAAACAACGATTCTTTATTCTATTTTGATCCTTTTGGTCTTTATTTATTTGATAATTTTAAAATTGCTGTTTTAGGCTTATCGAATCCTTCTGATATTACATCTTTGATGGAAATTGATTTAACAAATAAAGTAATTTTAGATAATGCTCAAAAAGCTATTGATGAGGCTAATAAAATTGCAGATTATGTTGTATTAGTTACAAATCTAAATTATGAGAAATATAACACAAATTATATTCTTAATAACATTGTTGGATTAGATTTAATTATTGATGGTAATACAAATGATGCTTCACTGCTAAATGTTCAAAACACACCAATTATTAAAACTGGTGTTGGATATTCAGAAATTCAAAATTATAAATTAAATGTAAAAAATGATAAGGTCATTTCAACAAATTATGCAAAAGTTTATTCTTCAAATATAAATAAAGATAATAATAGATTAGTAAATTCATTAAATCTAAAAGATTTTGAAAAAGATATTAATCTTCAAAATTATTTAAGTCTAATAAATATTCCAACTAATTTATCAAAATTTTTAATTTCTCCAATGTTCAAAAATGCTCCTCTTATAGTTGAAAAACTTAAAGAAGAATCAGATCTAGAAACAACTTTAGATAAACCATCTTTTGTAAGTAAAAAAAGTTCAGAACAAGAAATTGATTCAATTGAGTCTCCAAAATTTAAACCGGTTACTTACGAAAAAGTAGAAAAAAATGTTATTACTCCCCCTACATTCAAAGCAATTGATTACAAAGAAGCCCCTGAAGATGTTATTAATACTCCTACATTCAAAGCAGTTGATTATGATGAGATAAAAGAAGAAAAACAAATTATTGCTACACCTAACTTTAAACCAGTTGAATATTATATAGAACAAATTATTAATGCTCCAAGCTTTAAATCACAACCTTATACTATAGAAGAAATAGTAAAGATTGATGATATTAAAATTGATAACCAATCTATTGAAAATGAAAATGTAATAATAAATGCACCTAGTGCTCCTAATTTTGAACCAATTTCTTATAAAGTTAGAAAACAAGAAGTAATTGATAAAGAACCTCTTGAAGAAAAAGAAGATGTTGAAAAAAATATTTCAAAAGATGAAACAGCAGATAAGAAAAAACCAACAATATATAGTAATGAAGATAGCGAGATAAAAACTCATGTTGGTATTAATTCTCAAATTAATGCTTATGTTGATTTTAAAGATTCATCACTAACTAATAACGATTATTATGGTAGTGCAATTTTATATCCTTACATTTTACGTGGTGGTTTTTCATTTGCACTTAAATTAAGTGGAGAACTTGATAATTCTTATAATATTTCAACACCATTATATCCTTTACCTAGCTCAACATCCGATATTATAGATTATTCATTAGATATAATTGATCATTTTAAGCTTTACACACCAAGTGATAAATTAAATATTGATATAAATAGAAACAATTTTTCTAAAGATATTGATTCTGCTATATTATATGATGAATTCGGAAATTCTGATTTACAATTAAAAACAAAACTGAGTGGCAAAAACTCAACACTCAAATTTTATATTTCAGATTTAAATTTGTTAAAACCTTTAAATGATGTAACAAATGAAACTGCATATTTAAATTATGAATATAATAGTATAGATTTATTCAAACTAAAATTTGGAGCTATAGCTATTGGAAATTCTTCAGCATTAAATATATATCCTTCTATTAACTTTGATTTAATTCCTTTGAATAATAAAGATATAACTATTAAATTTAATTTGGGATCAACTTTATATTTAAATGCATTACCTACTTTAGATTTTTCAACTATAATTGATCAAACAAATCCAACTCTAATACCAAATTACTTAGCTAATACATCTTTAGACATAATATCTAATTCATTGAGTCTTTCTATTAAAGCAAATTATCTCGTAAGTGAAGATTCTACAAAATTTAGTACAAATTTAATACATAAAGAAACATATCAAAATAATGTAATAAATAATGTAGATACTAATACTTTAACACTATTAACAATATTTAAAATTGATAATGAAAACATTGATTTAGATGTTAAATATTCAATACCATTTGATATGTCGAATTATTCTTTTGATAATGATTTAATTGATTTAAATTTAGCTTTAGATTACGGTGCTTTTAATTTTGGTG
>Ga0102926_1002257_pt1 | contig 11205 bp, 10 predicted proteins | sample SalPonR1_A_D2_MG_FD_78173 | JGI IMG/M metagenome (GOLD analysis project Ga0102926, IMG submission 78173) | Salt pond soil microbial communities from South San Francisco under conditions of wetland restoration - Salt Pond MetaG R1_A_D2_MG | ecosystem: Environmental > Aquatic > Marine > Intertidal...
AAAGGGCTGATGGCCAATTTGTGAGCGCTGGAAGCATTCTGGTCAGACAGAGAGGCACAAAAATCCATCCGGGTTTGAATGTCGGCAGAGGTGGCGACGATACGCTGTTTGCAAAGTCTGACGGGATTCTTAAGTTCGAACGAAAAGGCAAGGATCGAAAACAGGCCAGTGTTTATCCGGCAAGTGTTGACGTTCAATAGAAAAAAGGCCCATGCCCTTTATGAGGTGTGGGCTTTTTATTGTTAGAGGGTGGAAATATGTTTATAGATGAAGCAAAAATATCGGTAAGGGCAGGAAAAGGCGGAGACGGAGCGATTTCATTTCGGCATGAGAAATATGTGCCTGACGGCGGACCCGACGGCGGAGACGGAGGAAATGGTGGAAACATAATACTTCGAGTAGACGACGGAATGAAAACGCTTATGGATTTTCGCTACAAGACAAAGTACAGTGCGGAAAATGGAGAAAACGGCGGCAAAAAGAAAATGTTCGGAAAGAATGGCCGCCATTTGACTTTGAGTGTACCTCCGGGAACAGTAATAAAAGATGCGGAAACAAATTTGATAATCGCGGATCTTGTAGAAAAAGGACAATCCGTGATAATAGCAAGAGGCGGAAATGGTGGAAATGGAAATACCAGATATAAGAGTTCTATACGCCAGGCTCCTAATTTTGCTGAGTCAGGCGATCCGGGTGAAGAAAAAATTCTTGTGCTTGAACTTAAGCTTCTTGCCGAGGTAGGATTGATAGGTTTGCCAAATGTAGGCAAATCTACTATCCTTTCGAAAGTCTCAAAAGCAAAACCCAAAATAGCCAATTACCATTTTACTACTATTCATCCCAATCTGGGCGTGGTCGAAGCTGTGAAGGGAAAGAGCTTCGTAATGGCCGACATTCCGGGATTGATAGAAGGAGCGCATCAGGGGACCGGTTTGGGACACGATTTTTTGAGGCATATTGAAAGAACCAGATTGCTTGTGCATGTGGTCGACATATCGGGTTCTGAAGGACGAAATCCCTTAAATGACTTCGAAATGATCAATGAAGAGCTTAGGTCCTATTCGGCTGATTTGGCTGCCAAAAAACAGATCGTAGTAGGCAACAAGACTGATTTGGCTGAAGGTTCGTCCGACATAGATTCTTTTAGAAATGAAATGGAGAGTCGTGGATACGATGTATTTTTCATTTCAGCCGCAGCGAGCGACGGTTTGGATGATTTGATGAAAAACATAACCGGCATCTTGGACAAGCTGCAGCCGGCCGAAACATTGGACATTGGACAAGACAAGGAAGATCACAAGCTTTACCGGTATAAGAAGAAAGAACGTGACTGGGAAATTGAAAAAACGAATGAAAAATTCCGGATTACGGGATATTCGGTTGAAAAGCTTATGAAATCAACCAATTTCGAGGATTGGGATTCCGTACAGAGATTTCAGGGAATATTAAAAAAGAAGGGTGTTTTCGAAGAACTGAAGAAAATGGGCGCAGTAGACGGTTCGACAATTGAGATAGAAGGATATGAATTCGATTATATCGAATAAGGGGGTGTTTGAATGACGGGTAAACAAAGAAGTTATCTTAAAGCCTTGGCGAACGGACTTGGGACAAAAGCCCAGATAGGAAAAGAAGGCATTACCGATGCGGTTTTGGCTCAATTGGATCAAATTCTTGAAGCGAGAGAGCTTGTGAAAGTCCACGTGCTCGAAAATTGCCAATTATCGGCAAAGGAAGCGGCAAATCAAGCCGCAAAAGACTTGAAAGCAGAATTCGTACAGGCGATAGGAAGGAAATTCGTCATATATAGAGAATCAAAAGATAATAAGACCATTGAATTGCCGTAGATTTTTTGAAAATTTAATTTTCGCGGAGGATGGAATGTATAAAAATCAATTGGTGCTGGAGGACGATAAAAAATACAGGATTGGCATTATGGGTGGAACTTTTGACCCCATCCATTATGGGCATCTTGTCATAGCAGAACAGATAAGGCAAAATTACAATCTTGACAAGGTTATCTTCATTCCAGTGGGAATACCGCCACACAAGAGAGAACTTCGGATAACAAAAGGCGAACATCGATATCTGATGATTTTACTTGCCACTATGACCAATCCGTACTTGGATGTTTCACGCATCGAGATAGACAAGAAGGATGTTTCATACACAATAGAGACCATGAGAGAACTTAAGAAAAAATACGTCGACAAAGATGTGGAGTTTTATTTCATAATAGGGGCGGATGCAATAAGTACAATTGAATCATGGAAGGAACCGGCTGAATTGCTGAAGATGTGCAAATTCATAGCAGCAACAAGACCCGGTGTGACAAACAGCAACATGTCTTCCATGATAGAGTATTACAAAGACAGCTATGCCGCCGACATACAGACGATGGTTGTATCGGCTGTGGATATTTCATCCACGGACATAAGGAATAGAATTGCCGGCAACAGGCCAATCATGTATCTCCTTCCAGAAGCTGTAGAGCATTATATAATGAAGAACGGACTGTATTCGGAGGGGAATGATGAGTAATCGGGAAGATGTCGTCAAATGGCTTTTCAGGAATTTGAAAAAAAAGAGGTTTGACCACGTGATGGGTGTTTTGAAGATGGCGATTGAACTTGCTGAAGTTCACGGAGTTTCAATGGAAAAAGCTGAAACGGCCGCTCTCTTTCATGATTATGCCAAAAACTTTTCCGACGAAGAAATGCTAGCGCGTATCGAAGATGAAAGTCTACAGGATGAAAATCTTTCTGTTTGCGCATCGATAAATCTTTACCATGGCATAGTCGGGGCGAGCATCGCTGAGAAAGAATACGGAATAGACGACAGGGATATTCTAAATGCCATAAGAAATCATACATTTGGAAGGGTCGGCATGTCGAAGCTTGAAAAGATAATATATCTTTCAGATATGATTGAACCTTCCAGGAATTTCAAAAGCGTGGAGGAAATAAGAAAAAAGGCATTTTTGGATTTGGACAATGCAATGGTAATGGCATTGGATAAAACGCTTCTTTATCTTATAGGCCGAGGCGAGGCGATAAACATTAATACGATATGTGCAAGAAACGATTTTCTGGCGGGCAGTTGAAAAAGGACAATGGGTAAAGGAGGCGTCTAAGATAGACAATATAAAAATAAGAGAAATAGTGAAAGCGATTGATTCTAAAAACGGCAAAGACATAGAAGTTCTAGATATTTCAAAACTTACAAGCGAAATGGAAGTTTTCATCATCGCGACTGGAAAAACCGATAGAAATACAATGGCGATAGCCGACGAAGTGGAATACAATCTCAAAAAGAGAGATATGTTCCCGTCCCACAAAGAGGGATACAGGAATGGAAGCTGGATACTTCTCGACTATGGAGATGTTGTTGTACATATATTCAAGCCGGAGGAACGGATGTTTTACAGCTTGGAAAAGCTTTGGAGCGGTTCTGCGCGATTGGATGTTGACAGTCTGCTGGAAAATAATTAAAATAGATAGTAATTGAATATGGAACAAGGGGAGCAGTAAGAAGATCCTTCTGTCTAAGAGAGCCGGTGATTGCTGGAAGCCGTCACAGAAACAATCTGAACTCGCCCCAATATAAACAGGAGTGGCTTCCTTTATCAGGCTCTAAGAGGGCTTTATTGCCAAGTAGGGTGGTACCGCGAGAAAATCTCGTCCCTATGGGGAACGATTGTTTCTAGTGGTGCTTTTTTTATTGCAGATTTTAATGAGGGAGGAGTACCTTTATGGAAAGATACAATTTTAATAAAATCGAAAAAAAATGGCAAAAGGAATGGGAAGACAAAGATGTCTTCAAAGTGCATGAAGATCTTGAAAAAGAAAAATACTATGTGCTTGAGATGTTCCCGTATCCTTCAGGAAAATTGCATATGGGACACGTTAGAAACTATTCCATAGGCGATGTAGTTGCACGCTACAAGAAAATGAACGGATTCAACATACTTCATCCTATTGGATGGGACGCTTTCGGTTTGCCGGCGGAAAACGCGGCAATAAAAAATAACATCCATCCCGATATCTGGACCAAGCAGAACATTTCCGAAATGAAGCGGCAGTTAAAACAATTGGGACTGAGCTACGACTGGGACAGGGAAGTCACTACATGCAACGAGGAATATTACAAATGGACACAATGGATTTTTGTTCAGCTTTACAAGAATGGTCTTGCATACAAGAAAAAATCTGCAGTCAACTGGTGCCCGTCTTGTGAAACCGTTTTGGCAAATGAACAGGTTGTAAACGGAAAGTGCGAAAGATGCGAAACAACAGTTGTAAAGAAAAATCTTGAGCAGTGGTATTTCAAGATCACCGATTACGCTCAAAGGCTTCTCGATGATTTGGATTTGCTCGAAGGCTGGCCTGAAAAAGTGAAGACGATGCAAAAGAATTGGATAGGGAAAAGCTACGGTTCGGAAATGACCTTTGAAATTGAAGGAATGGAAGAGAGTATGGAAGTTTTCACAACGAGACCGGATACCACATACGGAGTAACTTTCATGGTTTTTGCTCCAGAACATCCGCTTGTGTATGAAATGGTCAAAGGAACTGAGTACGAATCGGATTACAATGCTTTCATGGACAAGATAAGATCTTCGAGCGACATCGAAAGAACGTCTGCAAATGTTGAAAAAGAAGGTTTCTTTACAGGTAAATATTGCGTTAATCCGCTTAACGGTGTCAAAATACCAATTTATGCAGCAAACTATGTTCTTATGGGTTACGGAACCGGAGCAATAATGGCTGTGCCTGCACATGACGAAAGAGACTTTGAATTCGCCCAAAAATACGGCCTCAAAATAATTCCGGTAATAACTCCAGAAGACAAGATGCTTACCGAAGAAATGGAAGAAGCTTACATTGGAAACGGAAAGATGATAAATTCCGGAAAGTTCAACGGACTCGACAGCAAAGATGCAATAGACAAAGTAAGCGAATATATGGAAGAGTCGGGAATTGGAAAGAGAACTGTCAACTTTAGGCTCAGGGATTGGCTAATATCAAGGCAAAGATATTGGGGAGCACCTATACCGATAATGTTCTGCGAAAAATGCGGCGAGGTTCCTGTTCCGGAAGATGATCTTCCAGTCAAGCTCCCGACCGATGTGGAGTTCAGCGGAAAGGGGGATTCTCCTCTCGGAACAAGCGAAAGTTTCGTCAACACAATATGTCCGATTTGCGGCGGCAAAGCACGCAGGGAAGTCGATACAATGGATACCTTCGTATGCTCTTCATGGTACTTCCTGAGATATGCGGATGCGAGAAACGACAAAGAAATATTCAGCAGGGAAAATGCAAAATACTGGATGAATGTCGATCAATACATCGGCGGGGTTGAACATGCAATTCTACATTTGCTGTACGCCCGTTTTTTCAACAAATTCCTTTATGACCAGGGACTGTCCCCTGAAACCGAGCCTTTTAAAAACCTCTTGACCCAGGGAATGGTATTGAAAGACGGATCCAAAATGTCCAAGTCCAAAGGAAATGTAGTGAGCCCGGAGGAGATAATTGCGAAATACGGTGCTGACACCGCAAGGCTTTTCATATTGTTTGCATCACCTCCTGAAAAAGACCTCGAGTGGAGCGATGCCGGAGTGGAAGGCTCGTTCAGATTCTTGAACAGAGTCTGGAGACTTACGCATTATGCTTTGGAAGAGATTGAGTCGCAAGGACGCTTGGTCGACGGCCCGATGGAAAAAGAGATGCAATACCACATAAATGCAACAATAAAGAAGGTATCTGACGATGTTGAGGGACGTTTCAACTTCAACACTGCAATCAGCGCAATAATGGAGCTTGTAAATGAAACCTACAAATACATGGACACGGAATACGATCATGCGACAATGAATGAAGCCATTGAGACCATACTGACATTGTTGGCTCCATTTGCTCCTCATATGATGGAGGAGCTTTGGGAAATATCGGGGCACAAAGGAAGCGTGCATGATTTGTCATGGCCGCAATATGATTTGGCGAAGACGGTGCGTGATGTTGTTGAGATTGTTGTGCAAATAAATGGAAAAGTCAAAGAAAGGTTAATGATTGAAAGAAAAGCCGGAAAAGATGATGTTGAAAAACTCGTTATGGGAATTGACAAAGTCAAGTCTGCTATAGAAGGAAAGGAAATGAAGAAATTCATATACGTTCCTGGGAAATTGGTCAATATTGTAGTAAAATAATGCTGCAAATACTATTTGGAGGTAGAAAGATGAAAATAAAAATGTTCAACACTGAAAATGCGCCTGCGGCTGTAGGTCCATATTCGCATGCCGTAATTGCCGGCGAAATGATTTACGTGTCCGGCCAAGTGCCTTTCGATCCTGCCAAGGGCGAATTGGTGAAATCCGGAATAGAGGATGAGGCAAAACAATGTCTTGAGAATTTGAAATCAATTCTGGTTGATGCGGGAACCAATCTTGAAAAGGTGGTAAAAGCTACAATATTCATCAAAAACATGGACGATTTCGGAAAAATAAACGCAGTCTACGGAACATATTTCAACGAACACAAACCTGCAAGGGCTTGCGTTGAAGTTGCAAGACTTCCTTTGGGTGTCAATGTAGAAATTGAAGTGATTGCGGCTCTATAGGCTGAAAGGAAAAAACTCCCGATGTAAAATATCATCGGGAGTTTCTGTTTTTTTGTTTTGTTTTTTTGATTCGTTTGAGTCTATTCACTGTCACATGGGTTCTCCAGGCGAGATAGAGCAGAAAAAAGATTGAAAATGAGGCAAGCCAGTTTATATTTTTCGTGAATTCGGAAAGTTTGTCCTTCCATGTTTTTTCGAGTATTGTTTTTTCGGCTGTAAGAGGAACGGTTCCTATAAGTTTTTCGTCCATTGAAAAGGTTATTTCACCGACAAGGTCGCCCTTGACAACAGGTGCATTAAGATTTTTATTGAGATGTATTTCACTTTTTACGGCATCCATAGGCGTTCCGGCCGGAATGGTTTGAATAAGATTTTCACTGCTCACGACTTCCAGGGAATCTTCCTTTCCGCCTGCCACATCCGCTGTAATTATTTTTTCGCCCTTGTTTGAAAGTGTAATGTTTTCAAACGAGTCGAGCCCAAAGTCTATAAGTTTCCTGGTATCGGTGTAAATATTCTTTTGTTGGGATTTGAAAACTGCGGTTACGACCCTGCGGCCCCCTTTAGAGGCAGTTGTAACAAGACATTGCTGTGCTGCCATGGTGTAGCCGGTTTTTATACCGTCCACTATAGGATACTTTATGTCTATCCAATTCCCGTCATAGTAAATCTGGTTGCCGCTGCCTGTGCCCCAAAGGAAACGGTTGCCATTTTTCAAATAGCGTGATTCGGGCTGTTTTTCGGTCGGAGCTATAACATAGTTCACAGTATGTACAATATCCCGAAATACATCATTTTCGTAAGCTTGGCGGGCAATAAGGACCATGTCGTGAACTGTCGTTACATGGGTCTCGTCCGGAAGACCGTTGGGATTTGCAAAATTCGTATTTGTTGCGCCAAGTTCTCTTGCGCGGGCATTCATAAGTTCGACAAAGTTTTCAACATCTCCTGAAACAGCTTTTGCCAAAGCGACGGCTGCATCGTTAGCAGACTCAAGAAGCAAAGCATGGAGAAGATCCTCGACTGAAATTATTTCATCCGCAAACAGGTATATGCGGCTTCCCTCCGTAAAAGGTGTTTCATCGTCTATGAGGATATTCGTATCAAGTTCAAGAGCTTCAATGGAAAGCAGAGCGGTCATTATCTTGGTTGTGCTGGCAGGGTACATTTTCTTGTCCGGATTTTTTGAAAAAAGTATTTTTCCCGAATCGTAATCCATCACTATCGCGGATTCTCCAACTATCTCGGATGAAGACAGTGCATGAGATTGAATCGCGGTTGTGAAAAGAATAGATAATACAAGCGGGAAGGTCAAAAGCAATTTATTTAATGGAGTTTTTATATGTGCCAACTGATCACCTCTTTCTTATACAACTAATTATTATAGCAGAAAACGTTCGGTTGTTCCATGAAAGTGCTTCTACACTTGATTGGATATATGTGGTATTATTAGTTTGTCAAGAATTGCGGAGGTATTTCTCATGTTTGACAAAAGAGACGGCAGATTCAATACGGCAATAATTTTATTGGCTGTGGCAATTGTTATTGTTGGAATCTGGGGATTCAAATCTAAAAGGGATCGGGAATCAAATATACGAGAACAGCTTTTGGAAGCGTCCGAAACCCAAAGCGAACTGTCCTTGCAGGATGAAGAAAAAGAAAACCCGAAATTTTTATATGTTGACATATGCGGTGCCGTGGCGAAAGAGGGCTTTTATGAATTGCCATTTGACAGCCGTGTTTACGATGCCGTGCAAATGGCAGGAGGGCTTTTGGAGAATGCAGACACAAAGCGAATAAACCTGGCGCAAAAGGTATATGATCAGCAAAAGATAATCATTCCTGCATTTGGTGACGGCTTGACAGAAGAAGAAACAGAAGATGGCCTTATAAACATTAATACGGCAAGCAAGGCTCTTCTTGAGGACTTGCCGGGAATAGGTCCAGCTTATGCGGAACGCATAGTTGAATACAGACAGAAGAATGGGGGTTTTAAAAGCAAGGAGGAATTAATGGAGATTAAGGGTATAGGTGAAAAGACCTATGCCGGGATGGAAGAATGCTTTTGCATTTATTGAGGAGGAGATGATTGGAAATGGATGAAAGAAGCATAAAGCGTCTGACGGAACTTTCAAAAAGCTCCGGCTGAGCGGCTAAAATAGGTCCTGAGACCTTATCGCAGGTTCTGCGAGATTTGCCTAAGTTTGATGATGAAAATTTGTTAGTCGGATTCGATAAATCTGACGACGCTGCAGTATATAAAATAAACGGCGACACTGCAATAATACAGACTCTCGATTTTTTTACGCCTATTGTTGACGACCCTTATCTTTTTGGACAAATTGCGGCGACAAACTCTCTGAGCGATGTATACGCAATGGGAGGCAAACCCGTAATAGCAATGAACATAGTGGGATTTCCGAAGTATCTTGACATAAAGATACTGGGGGAAATATTAAAAGGGGGAGCGGACAAGGTCAAAGAGGCCGGTGCGCTTTTGATAGGCGGCCATTCCGTGGAAGACGACGAACCCAAGTACGGCCTTTCGGTTACAGGATTTGTGCATCCTGAAAAAGTGATTACAAATTCAGGTTCAAAGCCCGGAGACGTATTGATTTTGACAAAACCCCTTGGAAGCGGAATACTCTCTACAGCAATAAAGGCCGACTTGCTCGAAAAGGAAGTTGTGGACAGAGTGGTAAAGGTCATGAATACTCTAAATTGCGAAGCTGCGGAAGGAATGTCGCAGGTAACGGTGAATGCGTGCACGGATGTAACAGGTTTCGGGCTGATAGGTCATGTTTTTGAAATGGCAAAGGGAAGCGGAACCACTTTTATCATTGAATCGGAAAAGGTTCCAGTCATTGAAGGTACATTCGACATGGCGAGCATGGGAATAATACCGGGAGGCGCTTATAAGAACATGGGTTTTGTGGGGAATGAAGCATCCTTTGCCGAATCGGTTTCGATAGACAGGCAGAATGTTCTATACGACCCGCAAACATCTGGAGGCCTTTTGATAAGCCTTCCGGAGAAGGAAGCTGTAAAACTGATGGAAATATATGAAGATACGCTCGACCTTGAGTTTGCCTTGATAGGACGCGTCAAGGCAAAGGGCGGGACTTTCATCGAAGTAGTTTAGAAAAGAAGAGTTGAATGAATCAGAATAAAAATGAAAAAGCCTGCCGGTTTTCCGGCAGGCTTTTGATTTTGAACTAAGCGCTAAGCTTTTCCTTTTCTTCATACTCTTTGGTCCATTTGAAGATGGATCCGCTGAGTGCGAGAAGTGCAACCAGGTTCGGCATAGCCATGAGTCCGTTGAATGCATCTGAAATATTCCAAACGAATCCAAGAGGAATAGTGGCGCCAACATATGTGAGAATAACCCAAGCCCATTTGTAAGGCATTTCCGATTTGAGACCGAAGAGGAATTCAGCACATTTGGATCCATAGTAGTACCAGCCAATGATGGTTGAGAAAGCGAAGAACATCAGGCCGAAGGAAACGATGAAGGATCCGAATCCGGGCATTGCGATTCCGAAAGCTCTTGAAGTAAGTGCTGCGCCTGTGAGTTCGTCAGTTACAGACATCAAGCCGTTAGCATCGAAAGTAAGGAGTCCCGAAACCAATATTACAAGAGCTGTCATTGAACATACTACGATAGTGTCAAGGAAAGATCCCAGAGAAGCTATTATTCCTTGAGTTATGGGATTGTCGTTTTTGGAGGCTGCGTGGGCTATAGGAGCGGAACCGAGTCCTGCTTCATTTGAGAATACACCACGGGCAACACCCATACGTATTACGGTTCCAACGAGTCCGCCGCTTACGGCGTTTGCGTTGAATGCGTTAGAGAAGATAAGACCGAATGCCATTCCTACTTTTCCAGCGTTTGTGAAAAGTATGAAAAGCGATCCGAGTACATATATGATAGCCATTACTGGAACTATCTTTTCAGTAACTTTACCGATGCTCTTGATTCCGCCGAGTATAACGAGTGCGGTAAGAACAGCAATGACTGCGCCTGAGATAACAGGGCTGAGTCCAATGGTTTCATCCATTGCGGCTGCAACTGAGTTTGATTGAACCATGTTGCCTATACCAAATGATGCGATGAATCCGAATACTGCGAAAGCTCCACCGAGCCACTTCCAGTTTCCGCCGAATTTGTCTTCCATGCCTTTCCAGCAATAGTACATCGGGCCACCGGATTTTTCGCCTTTGTCGTTTGTTTGTCTGTATTTGATGGCAAGAACCGCTTCGCCGTATTTTGTTGCTCCACCAACAGCTGCAGTTATCCACATCCAGAAGATGGCTCCAGGACCACCAACTGCCAAAGCTGTAGCAACACCGGCTATATTACCGGTACCGATTGTAGCGGCGAGAGAAGTCATAAGTGCTTGGAAAGGAGTTATGTCGCCTTCGCCCATTGTTTCTTTTGAAAATAAAAGTTTGAATGCGTATCCAATTCTTCTGAATTGCACAACTCTTGTTCCAACTGTAAGAACAAAACCTGTGCCGACCAAGAACACGATCATTATCGGTCCCCATGCGAACGAGCCTATTTGACCAATTAGAGCATTAAAAGCTTCC
>Ga0102926_1002261_pt1 | contig 11199 bp, 10 predicted proteins | sample SalPonR1_A_D2_MG_FD_78173 | JGI IMG/M metagenome (GOLD analysis project Ga0102926, IMG submission 78173) | Salt pond soil microbial communities from South San Francisco under conditions of wetland restoration - Salt Pond MetaG R1_A_D2_MG | ecosystem: Environmental > Aquatic > Marine > Intertidal...
CGGGCGGTCCGCACGTGCGGGCTGGCGGTGATCGTGCGGGCCAGCTCACCTTCCTTGGCCCGCCAGTAGGCGGCATCGAACATCTGCGCTGTCGTGCCGAAACCGGTAAGCGCGTCGAGAATCTCGTAGCCGCGCGGCCCGGTTGCCGGCAGCCCGTCGCCGGCAAGCGCCATGCGAAGCGCATCGCGTTGCGAGGCGTCGACGTAAACCGCGTTGCCGCGAACCTCGTAAGTCGCGCCCTGGCCTTCGAGGGCCGAGACGACGTCGGCGGCCGCCTGCGGCTCCAGTCCCGCGTAGAGCAGGGCCATGGACGGCTGGCTGGCCATGCGGGCGAGAGTGAGGACGGCGGCGAAGACCGCCACCGTGGCCACCCCCACGACCACGCGGCGGCCGACACTCAGCGCGTTCCAGACCGAAAGAGTTTGCTCCACGAGGCCCTCCGATGTGCGCCGGCATTCTGTCCGGCCAGACCCTTGTAGGCGCGGTGCGCTTAACAGTCGGTTAGTCACGACCGGTCTATATCGGCCGGCGAGAAGAACATTGGAGCAAGGATGAGCGACGCGGCAGAAACGCAGGACCGCTCGGGGAAGGGCGGCAAGCTGAGGGCGCTGCTATTGGGGCTCGTGCTGGCCGCCGCCGGCGCGGCGGGCGGTTATTTCGCGGCCGCATCGGGCCTCCTCGGCACTCATTCGGTGGAGACGAAGGACAGCCGGCCGAAGACCTCCTTTGTCGCCATTGACCCGATGATCGTGTCGATCGCCCGACAGGGCGGCGTCTCCCAGCTGCGCCTGAAGCTTGCCCTTGAGGTCGCCGCCGGCCGCGCCGGCGACGTGACCGAGATCATGCCGCGTATTCTCGATGTGTTGAACAGCTATCTCCGCGCACTCGAAACCATCGATATCGGGGATGCCGCGACGCTCGTACGCCTCCGGGCGCAGATGCTGCGGCGAGTGCAGATCGTGACCGGGACCGATGCGGTGAAGGACCTTCTGATACAGGAATTCGTGGTGAACTGAGCGATGGAGCTGATAGCCGACATCCTGCTGATCGCCGGTGCGCTGGGGGCGGCAACCTACTGCGTGGTGCTCGCGCGCCGCCTGAACCGGTTCAACGACCTCGAGAAGGGTATGGGCGGGGCGATCGCGGTGCTCTCCGCCCAGGTCGACGACATGACGAAAACCCTCGAGGCGGCGCGGAGAACCGCGGGTGAGTCGACCGGTTCGCTCGACGAGCTGACGGGGCGTGCGGAGCTTGTGGCCAAGCGGCTGGAAATTCTGGTGGCCTCCATGCATGACCTGCCCGACGACAGCGGTCAGAACGACGGTGACGATGGCGTCGAAAGGCCGCCGTTCCGGACCCGCCGCGCGAGGGAAGACGCAGCATGATCGGGCGACGCGTAGAGCCGCCGAAAGCGCCGGGTTCGCGTACCGGAAGACACACGGCGGGGCGCCAGCCGAGACACGGGCGCGGGACCCTTCTGATCGTGGCGTTCATGCTTCTCGCCTCCGCGGGACTGCGGATGACCGAGACCTGGGGCGCGGCGACGGCGTTCGAGGCGGGAGGGACGGAGGCGCCGGAGCCGGGGACTTCAGAAGATACCGACCCGACTCCGGACTTCGAGGGAATCCTCGCCTCCATCGCCGCGCGAGAAGCCCGGGTCGCCGAACGGGAGGCGCGACTCGACACACGGTCCGAGGCGCTGACGCTCGCCGAGCGGCGCATCGACGCGAAGCTGCAGGACCTCGTGGCGGCCGAGAAGGATCTGCGAGCGACGATCGCACTGTCCGAGAACGCCTCGGAAAACGATCTGACACAGTTGACGTCGGTTTACGAGAACATGGGCGCGGAGGAAGCCGCGGCCCTCTTCGGCCAAATGACACCGGACTTCGCCGCGGGTTTTCTGGGACGGATGCGACCGGACATAGCGGCGGCGATTCTCGCCGGGCTCGACCCGACGAGCGCTTATGAAATCAGCGTGATCCTTGCTGGCCGGAACGCGCTTGCGCCGCAGGAATGAAGCCGGGCGAGAAGATATCTTAACGCTTTGCCGTCACATCCTGGGCCGGGCCCAACAGCCGCGAGAGGCGACTGCATAGATGCTTGGGATTGTCGGGATCGTCCTTGTCCTTGGAATGGTCTTCGGGGGCTACCTGCTCGCGGGCGGCAAGTTCACGATCATCCTGAAGGCGCTGCCATTCGAGTTGATGATGATCGGCGGCGCGGCGGCGGGCGCGTTTCTCATCTCGAACGATGGCGGCGCGGTGAAACACACGCTCAAGGACATCGGGAAGGTGTTCAAGGGTCCGAAGTGGAAGCCGGCCGACTACGGCGATCTCCTCGTGCTGCTCTACGAACTCGTCCGGCTCGCACGCCAGAACCCCGTGGCACTGGAGGAGCATATCGAAGCGCCGATGAACTCGACGATCTTCTCGCGCTACCCGAAGATTCTCTCCGACGCGGAAGCGGTCGGTCTCATTTGCGACACGTTGCGGTCGGCGTCGATGAACTACAACGATCCCCATCAGGTGGAGGAAGTTCTCGAAAAGCGTCTCGAGGCGAACCATCACCATTCGATGCATTCCAGTCACGCGTTGCAGACGGTGGCCGACGGACTGCCGGCCCTCGGCATCGTCGCGGCGGTGCTCGGCGTCATCAAGACGATGTCGTCGATCGACCAGCCCCCGGAAGTGCTCGGCAAGCTGATCGGCGGAGCGCTTGTCGGGACCTTTCTCGGCGTGTTTCTCGCCTACGGCTTCGTCGGCCCATTTGCCTCGAAGGTCGCGGCGGCGGTGGAGGAGGACGCGCATTTCTACAAGCTCATCCGTGAAGTTCTGGTGGCGAACCTGCACAATCACGCAACCTCGATCTGCATTGAGGTGGGCCGACAGAACACCCCGAGCCACATCCGCCCCAGCTTCTCCGACCTCGAGGAGGCGATGAAGAACACAAAGACGGACGCCGCATGACGTGGAGAGCGTGCGGACTTCGCCAATCCGGGCGGGCGTGGCAATCCGCGAGTCGCCGAATTGCGGTTCTCATGATCATGCTTGCAGCGCCGCTTGCGGGGACCGCGGCCGAACCGGTCAGGGTCCGTAGCGGAGAGCACCCGGGCTTCAGCCGTCTCGTGCTCGATTTCGATCGGGTTCCAGGATGGTCGCTTTCGGCGGATGGCACTCGGCGGTCCGTGACCTTCGCAGGACCCCCCGTCCAGCTCCAAATCGACGAGGTCTACGAGCGGATCGGGCGCAATCGCATCCGCGGCATCCGGGCCGGCGTGAATCGGCTCGACCTCGAGCTTGGCTGCGACTGTCGTGTCATGGCCTATACCCTCGCAGGCGGCCGCCTGGTTGTCGACGTTGGCGGGGAATTGGAAACGCGCCTGGCGGAGGCCGACGTCGCTCTCGCCCGGCCGAGGGTTCTGAGCGACGACATCCGCGAAGACCCGCCGGCGGGACGGGCGCCGCCGGGCGGGCCGCTCGATGCGGGCTACGAGCCCCAACCGCCCGCTTCACCGTCCGCCGACCTCGCACAACCTCCTTCAGCGAATTCGGAGACCCGGGTTCTTCTATCGCGCAAGACACCCGGCTTGATGACAGCACCGGTGGCGGACCCTGTCGCCCGAAGGCTGGAGCGTCCGGGCATCGCAATCGCGAACAGCCTCGCGCAGACCCGCGACGGTTCGGTCGCCGGGTCCGGCCGCAGACCCGAATCCGGCCTCGCCGATGCCGTGGTCACACCCTGGCCTCTGCAACCGACCGACGCGCGCGACCGTCTGGACACGGCGACGGAAGCCTTGGCGGACGCACTCGAGCGCGCTGCGGCACAGGGCCTGATCGATCTTGCACCCGGGGAGGCGCTCACGAGTCCCGGGGCTTCCTCGCATCGGCAACTGCCCGAGACCTCTGCAGGGACACTGCCGCTGCCGATAGGACAGGAGCCGAACCTACGGGTCACAACCAGCCTCGACCGCGAGCTTTCCATGATCGTACGAAGGCTCGAAGACGATGCCGGATCGAGTTGTCTCGCAAACTTCGATCTGAACGTGGGGTCGTGGGGGCCGCCCGACGGCAGGGTCGCCGGGCTCTCGGACCTTAGGGCGCAGCTTTTCGGAGAATTCGACACCCCCGACCCGGATGCGGCGAGAGTTCTCGCGCGGCGCTACATCTACCTCTCCTTCGGGGCGGAGGCGCTGGCGGTGCTCGACGCGGTTGCCCTGCCCGAGGACGAGGCGGCGGTCCTGCGCTTTCTCGCGGAGATCGCCGATGGCCGGACACGCCGTCCGGACGACACCGCGACCTCGCTTCTCACATGCCCGGGGTTTGCGGCGATGTGGGGACTGATCGCGATTGCCAAGCCATCCTCGGACGTCAAGCTCGCGACCGGGGAAATCGCGGGCGCCTTCTCGGATCTCCCGCTCCATCTCCGTCGCCACTACGGTCCCGCGCTTGTCGACCGCTTTCTCTTTCTGGGCCAAACTGATGCCGCCAGGATCATCTGGACCGCCGTGGACCGCGCAGGAGGTGACCATGGCGAAAGGTTCGTCCTCGCAACGGCCGATCTCGCCAATGCAGAGGGCGATGCGACTCGAGCCGAACGGGACTACGCTGCCCTGGAGGGCGCAAGCCCCTCAAACGCAGCCCTTGCTGTGCTTCGACTTCTTCGATCAAGGCTCGCGCGCGATGGCCATGTAGACCGCAACCTCGTCGACTCCGCGGCCGCGCTCGCCTTCGAGAACCGGGGGACACCGGTTTCAAGGGAGCTGAAGCTCGCCGAGTTGAGTGGGCGAATTGCGATCGACGCCTGGGACGAGGTCTTCGCCGAACTGCCGCGCGCACGATTTTCCGGAGCGCTCGGGGCCGACGATGCGACGGCGGTCCTCGCTGAACTCTACACCGCCATGGCTGACCACGCGGGTGTCGGCGACTTTCTCAGGCGCGGTGTGGAGGCCGATGAACGCCTGCCCGTGTCGGTGGCGTCCGACGGGGCGCGGCGGGCGCTCGCCGAAAGATTTCTCGATCTGGGGCTTGCGGACCAGGCAGAGGGACTGATTGCGGGGCTCGCCGAGCCCGGTCCGGCAGACGGTCTCCTGAAAGCCCGGTCTCACATTGTGGCCGGGCGTTTCGGCGCAGCGGAGGCCGCACTTGCCGGGCGCACCGGACTGGCGGCGGACCGGCTGCGCGCAGAGGCGTTTCTCGGCCTCGGTCGGTACCGCGAGGCAGCGGCGATTTTCGAGGCTGCCGGGGAGACGGTCACTGCAGCGCGCTCTGCGGCCAGAGGCGGAGCCTGGGACAAGGGGCCAGAGGCCATACGCACGGCCGCGACCGAGCTTTCCGGAGAGGACACCGCTCCTCTTCCCGAGACGCCGCTGGCGCGCAATCGCGCGCTCGTCGAGAATGCCGGCGCGCTTCGGGAAAGCATATCAGCCTTTCTCGCTGTCGCCAGCAACCCCGAGACCGACTGACCCTGTCTCCGAAAGGGTTTCTCAACACCTGCCCGATAGGAACCTGCCGACACAAGATTGCAAGAACTGCGGCTTGAAATGAAAGAACGCATCGGGCCTTCGGCCCGGCTGATGATGCCCAAAATCGGCCGTGGACCCGGGCTTCGCCGCTGCGGGACGGTGGGCAAGCATGGCAATGAGAACCGGGCCATGCCGGGCGCGTGGCGGTCGATGCGCGCAGCGCGCCATCTGCAAAGGCGGTTGGCGGCGGCGGCAATCTTGGTTCTTGCCTTCGCGCAGACCGGGATGGCCATCAACCATGACCCGGCGACCGCCTCGATTTGCGAAGCTGCCGCGCAGCGGGTTTCGCAGGAAAGCGGGGTTCCGCTATCGGTGTTGAGGGCGATCACGCTCACGGAAACGGGCCGCAGCCGGGACGGCGCCTTCAGTCCCTGGCCGTGGACGGTGAACATGGAAGGCAAGGGCGCCTGGTTTGCGACGCGGCGGGAAGCCCGCGCACATGTCGACCGCCACTTCGAGAGAGGCGCGCGGAGCTTCGACGTCGGTTGTTTTCAGATCAACTATCGTTGGCACGGTGACGCGTTCGCATCGATCGACGAGATGTTCGACCCGCTGGCGAATGCCCGCTACGCGGCGCGCTTTCTCGGCGAGCTCTTTGTCGAATTCGGTGACTGGAGCAAGGCAGCGGGTGCGTATCACTCGCGCACCCCGCTCCATGCCGATCGGTACCGCGCCCGATTCGACAGAATTCGCGCCCGCCTCGGCGGCAGCGAAACCGCATCGAAGACCCTGCTGGCCGGGGCGGGGGGAGCGGCGCGAAGCACAGGCAGCGACCGGGCCGAACCGGCGGGCATTCCCGGTCCGGCCGGCCCGGCACCCAACCGCTTCCCGCTCCTGCGGGCCCGTTCCGGGCCGCGCAGCATCGGCTCGCTGGTGCCGCTCGGCACCGAACCGGCCGCCGGCCTGCGGCTCATCGGCGGGCCGGACATGGCGCGATGAACCCCGTGAAGCCGATCTTCCGTCCCACGATCCTTCTCGCGCTGGCGCTGATGGCCATCATCGTCATGATGATCCTGCCGGTTCCTGCGTGGGTGCTCGACGTCGGTCTTGCCGCCTCTTTCGCGCTGGCGATCCTGATTTTCACGATCACGCTCTTCATCGAGCGCCCGCTCGACTTCTCGGCCTTTCCGACCATCCTCCTGGCATCGCTGATGCTGAGGCTCAGCCTCAACATCTCGTCGACGAAACTCATCATCGGGCAGGGTCATACCGGCACCGGCGCGGCCGGCGACGTGATCGAGGGATTCGCGATGTTCGTGATGTCGGGCTCGGTGTTTCTCGGGCTCGTGGTGTTCTGCGTGCTGCTCATCGTCAATTTCGTCGTCATTACCAAGGGAGCGGCGCGGATGGCCGAGGTCGGCGCCCGCTTCGCCCTCGACGGCATGCCCGGCAAGCAACTCGCGATCGACAGCGACATGGCCGCAGGCGCCATCGGCCATGAGGAGGCGAAGGCACGGCGGGAGCGGGACCAGGCCGAGACAACCTTTTTCGGCTCGCTCGACGGTGCGTCGAAGTTCGTCAAGGGCGATGCGATCGCGGGCCTGCTGATCACCCTTCTCAACCTCGTCATGGGCCTTGTCATCGGCACCGTGATTCATGGCATGCCGCTCGGACGGGCTTTCGAGACCTACGCGATCCTGACCGTCGGAGACGGGCTGGTCAGCCAGATCCCCGCGGTGATCATCTCCATCGCCTCGGCGCTTCTGCTGGCCCGCGGAGGCGCCACCGGACCGACCGATTTCGCGGTGTTCTCGCAGCTCGGCCGGTTTCCCGCGGCTCTCGGTACGGTCGCGCTGCTCATGGCGTTGTTCGCGCTCGTGCCGGGGATGCCGTTTCTGCCCTTCATCGCGGGGGCCACGGCCCTCGGCGCTGCCGCCTGGTATGTGGGCCGGCAGCGCCCGGACGAGGGCGGGGACAAGGCCGGCGAAAGCGACGGCGCAGAGGCCCCGACGCCGGTCACGCCGATCGGCGACCTTCTCGACCTCGACGATATTCACGTGGAATTCGCGCCGGACCTCGTCCAGATGGTGCTGGACCCCGCGACCGGGCTCGACGCACGCATCGAGAACATGAGGCGGCACATCGCGACGGAATACGGGCTGATCCTGCCGGAGATCCGCCTGACCGACGATGAGGGCCTGCCAGCCGGCACCTACGTCGTTCGAATCCAGGGTGTCGAACAAGCACGCGACCGGCTCGAGCCCGACCGGCTTCTTGCGCTCATCGGGCCCGAGGAGACCGCACATGCGACCGCCGACATCGTCAAGGAGCCGGTCTACGGTGCGCCGGCGCGCTGGGTGGCCAGAAGCGCGGAGGATACGCTGGCTCTGGACGGGGCAACCATCGTGACGCCGGTGGAGGTGCTCGCGACCCACCTGCTCGAAGTTCTGAAACGGAATTTCGGCAGGCTCTTCGGGCTGAAAACCCTGCGCAGGCTCCTCGACGAAATCACCAACCTCACAAATCCCGCCAGGGCCGAGGCCAACCGACAACTCGTGGACGAACTCGTGCCCGACAAGGTGCCGGTCGACCTGCTGGTCTCGGTGCTGCGACTCCTGCTAGAGGAACGGGTCTCGATCCGGAACCTCCCTCTCATTCTCGAGGCGATCGCCGAGGCGCGGCCGGGCCACATGAGCCCCGAAGCGGTCTGCGAACACGTGCGCCAGCGGCTTGGCTTCCAGATCTTCGCAGACCTCCGGCGACCGGACGGAACCGTGCCGCTCCTGCAGCTCGACCCGGCCTGGGAAGAGGCGTTCGCCGCCCATGAGATCGAGACAGAGCGAGGGCCGGCCGATGTCGCCCTGCCGCCGGACGCCTTCAACCGGCTGGTGCAGATGGTCAGTGAGAAAATCGGGCGCAGCGCCGAGCAGGGCGCCTACCCCGGCATCGTGACTTCGGTGAAGCGGCGCCGGTTCCTGCGTACGATCCTCGCGGCCAAGGGTATCCTGAACCCGGTGCTGTCCTACGAAGAGCTCGGCACCGACGCGCGGCCCTCACTCCTCGGGCTCGTGCCCACATGACAGAAATGCTCGCCGAGATCCTGGGGCTCGCGGAGGAGGCGATACTGCTAGGGGCGATCGTGTTTCTCAGGGTGGGGGCGATGATGGCCATCCTGCCGGCGTTTGGAGAACGCAGTGTCCCCGAGCGGGTGCGACTGGCCCTCGCTCTCGCCTTCACCGCCATTGTCGCGCCGGCGGTGTCACCAGAGGTGACGAGGGCCCTCACCGAGGAGATGCCGCCCCTCGCGATCCTGGGGAGCGAAATTCTCGTCGGCCTCCTGCTCGGCCTCGCGATCCGCCTTTTCGTCCTTGCCCTTCAGACGGCCGGCGCGATCGCGGCCCAGGCCACGTCGCTCGCGCAGATCTTCGGCAACATCATCGTCGACCCCCAGCCCGCGATGGCGCATGTGATGATCCTGGCCGGCCTCGCCATCGCGGTCATTCTCGGGCTGCACGTGAAAGTCGCGGAATTCGTCGTGCTGTCCTACGCGATGTTTCCGGTCGGCCGCCTGCCGGGCGCTCCGGATGTCATGGGCTGGGGCGTGGGCCAGACCGGCCGGATGTTCGCCCTCGCCTTCACCCTCGCTTCGCCCTTCGTCATCGTCTCGCTGCTTTACAACCTCGCCCTCGGCGTCATCAACAGGGCGATGCCGCAGCTCATGGTGGCCTTCGTCGGCGCGCCGGCGATCACGCTCGGGGCGCTGGCGCTACTCGCGATCGCGCTGCCGTTCCTGCTTACGGCCTGGATCGCGGCGATGGACGGGTTCTTTGCCGACCCCTTCGGAGGCTTCTGATGGCCGGTCCCGACGAGGAAGAGCAGGACAAACAGTACGACGCCACACAGAAGAAGCTCGACGATGCCAGAAAGCGAGGCGAAGTCCCGCTCTCGCAAGACCTCGCGACGACCGGTGCCTATGCCGGCCTGGTTCTCGCCGCCGGCGCCTTCGGGGCGGCGACGCTTGTCAATGGCGCCGGCGCGCTCGCGGCCATGCTCGAAAGGTCGGGGCCGCTTTCCGAGGCGATCTTCGACGGGCCCGCCACCCGACCGGTCGGCGGGCTTCTGCAGGCAGCGATCCTGCCCGCCTTGCCATGGATTCTCCTGCCGCTCGCAACCGTGATCGTTGCGGTCATTGCCCAGCAGGGGTTCACCGTTTCGGGCAAGAAGGCGGTTCCGAAGCTTTCGCGCATCTCGCCCCTGTCGAACGCGAAACAGAAATTCGGTCGCGACGGCCTGTTCAATTTTGCCAAGAGCTTCGTGAAACTCCTGGTCTTCAGCGGGCTTCTGGCGCTTACGGTGATGGGCGACTTCAACGCGATCCTCGGCGCGATAAACATCTCCGCGGCCGGGGTGACGGCGCTGATGCTTCGCCTCGGGCTCGAGTTCCTCGTCGTCGCGCTGATCATTTCCTTCCTGCTCGGCACGCTCGACTTCCTGTGGCAACGCGCCGAGCATCTGCGCAAGAACCGGATGAGCCACAAGGAACTTCAGGACGAAACGAAAGACACTGAAGGCGACCCCCACCTCAAGCAGCGTCGGCGCCAGAAGGGATACGACATCGCCACGAACCGGATGGTCGCGGAGGTGCCCGGTGCTGACGTGGTAATCGTGAATCCGACCCATTTCGCGGTGGCATTGAAATGGGATCGTGGCCGGGGCGGGGCGCCGGTCTGCGTGGCCAAGGGGGTCGACGAGATCGCTCTGCGCATCCGCGAGGTCGCGGCGGAGGCCGGCGTGCCGCTTCACCGCGACCCGCCGACAGCGCGGGCGCTTCACGGAACGCTTGCTCTCGGCGACGAGGTGCGGCCCGAGCATTACCGCCCGGTTGCCGCCGCGATCCGCTTCGCCGATGCGCTGCGCAAGCGCCAGAACGGGCGGGAGCCGCGATGAGGCGCGATCTGGATGCCCTGATCGTCGTCGCGGGGCTTTTGCGCGACCGGGACCTTGGCATCCTCGCCGGGGCCGCTCGGGCGGCGACGGCGGCGCGGCGGATGGAAGCCGGCTTGGCCGCGGACGTTGCTGCCCGCCGCGCGGCACTGCGCGAAGAGCCGGGCCTCGAGGCCGCAAGACCGGGCGCTTTCGAGGCATGGTTGCGCCATGTTCGCCGCGTAGAGGCGCGGCTGGCCGCGGTGCGGGAAGCCGCGGCACGCGAAGAGGCGGCATCTCGCGCCCGGGCAAAACGGTCCTTCGGTCGCGCGGTCGCAGTCGGGACACTTGGCGCCGGCGCGCCAGGGCGCGGAAAACGGACCTGAGCCAAGGCCCGCCCGGCGCCGCTGCATGACAGCTCGATACCCGGCGCCGGCAGGGCCCGGGGTGCGCGGGTTCAGGTGTCCTGGCGGAGAAGGTCGAGGACAAGAATGTCGCGAATGTCGTCTCCGCCGATCTTGACGGCGGCTTCAAGGAGCGCGCGGCGCAGCCGGACCATTGGCCCCGCCGCCGTATAGGCGCCGTCGAACCCCCCGGCATTGGCGTGGTCGAAGAGCACCCGCAAGAGCGCATCGCGGAGTCTGGGCTCGATCTCGAAGATGGCTCCCGTGCGGCCGGGTTCGACCTCGAGCGTGATAGAAAGCACCACGAGCGCGCGCGCCTCGCCATCCCTGAGCACGGGGATCACGAACTGATCGTTCATCCGGACAAATTCCGCGGGCGCTTCGCCGCCCTCCCCGCCCGACTCCTCCGCC
>Ga0102926_1002262_pt1 | contig 11197 bp, 12 predicted proteins | sample SalPonR1_A_D2_MG_FD_78173 | JGI IMG/M metagenome (GOLD analysis project Ga0102926, IMG submission 78173) | Salt pond soil microbial communities from South San Francisco under conditions of wetland restoration - Salt Pond MetaG R1_A_D2_MG | ecosystem: Environmental > Aquatic > Marine > Intertidal...
GCAACAAATTTAAAGTTATTGATTACGGAGTCGTAAGAACACCAAGCAAACAGATAATGCAGCATAGACTTGACAAATTATTTAATGAATACAATGAGTTAATAAAAAAATTTAAGCCGGATGATATGGCTATAGAAGAATTGTTTTTCAATAAAAATGTTAAAACTGCAATATCTGTTGGACAAGCTAGAGGTGTTCACATTGTAGCTGCAACTCAAAATCAAGTTCCTGTTTTCGAGTATACACCCCTTCAGGTAAAGCAGGGAGTAGTAGGATATGGAAGAGCTGAAAAAAAACAGGTTCAAGAAATGGTGAAATTGTTGTTAAATCTTAAATCAATTCCAAAACCTGATGATGCAGCAGATGCATTAGCAATAAGCATATGCCACGCTCATTCAAACAGATTTAGTGAAGAATACAAATTATAATAGTAGGTGAATAAATGATATCATATATATACGGCACAGTAGAGAAAATACAAGAAGAATTAGTAGTAATAGAATCCAACAGCATTGGATATGGAATATACACATCTTTAAATACAATAGATAACGTAAACTTAAAGGAAGAAATAAAAATATACACACATATGTACGTAAGGGAAGATAAAATAAATTTGTTTGGTTTTTTAACGGAAGAAGAACTAAATATGTTTGAATCTCTAATCAAAATAAGTGGAGTAGGTCCAAAAGCAGCTATAGCAATATTATCTATTTCAAGTATAAATATATTAAAAAGAGAAATTGCCAACGAAAATATCAATTTTCTAAAAAAAGCAAGCGGTATTGGTAAGAAAACTGCTGGTAAAATTATTTTGGAATTAAAGGATAAAATGGATGTTGTATTTGATGAAGGAGAAAGTTTCGATACAGGAAGCATGAAGAGCGGAAAATTTGTTGAAGATGCTCTAGTACAGCTTGGATTTAACAAACCGGAAATACGAAAAGCTCTATCAAAAATTAAATCCGATGGAAAAGAAGAAAACGAAATAATAAAAGAAGCCTTAAAAATCATGGGAAATAGGTGAGATATATGACAGAAAGAGAAAACGATATAGTAACCTCTTCATTAAACAAAACTGAGGAAGAACTGGAAGAAAATTTAAGACCGAGTACTCTGGAACAGTATATAGGCCAGGACAAAGTAAAGGGAAAACTAAAAATATTTATTGAAGCTGCTAAAATGAGAAGTGAACAGCTTGATCATGTTCTGCTTTATGGACCTCCGGGATTAGGCAAAACTACTCTCGCTGGTATTATAGCAAAAGAAATGAATGTTAATATAAGAATAACTTCAGGCCCAGCAATAGAAAGGCCAGGAGATTTAGCTGCAATCTTAACAAACTTAAATGAAAATGACGTTCTTTTTATCGATGAAATACACAGATTGAATAGAAGTGTAGAGGAAATTTTGTATCCAGCAATGGAAGACTTTGCTTTAGATATAATTATAGGAAAAGGACCCTCTGCAAGATCTGTAAGACTCGATTTATCACAATTTACTTTGATTGGAGCTACTACAAGAAGCGGAGCACTATCATCTCCTCTCAGAGATAGATTTGGTGTTATCTGCAAACTTGATTATTACATCAAAGATGAACTCACAAAGATTATATCTAGATCAGCGGGTATATTGAATATAGATATTGACGATGAAGGAGCCGAAGAGCTTTCCAAAAGATCAAGAGGAACTCCAAGAATATCTAATAGAATTTTAAAAAGAGTAAGAGACTACGCCATGGTTAAAGGTAAGGGTATGATAGATAGAGATATAGCAAAAGCAGCTTTAAATATTTTGGAAATTGATTCCTCGGGACTTGATCATGTAGATATTAAAATACTAGAAACTATTATTGATTTTTACAATGGTGGACCAGTGGGCATTGACACATTAGCTGCATCTATAGGCGAAGAAAGTATAACCATAGAAGATGTTTATGAACCTTATCTTATGCAGAAGGGATTTCTAAGTAGAACTCCCCGAGGTAGAATAGTAACAGATAAAACATATAAGTATCTTAATATAAAAAATAATAAAGACCAGGTTAGTTTTGATGGTGAATAGAGGGCTATTTTAATGAAGAAAAAACTGATATTTTTTTTAATGCTGTTTATATTAACGGTATCAATTATAAACACGGCTTACGGAATTGAATATGAAAAATATATCAATGTAAGAGTGAGAAGTCCCAGGCAAGAAAATGAATATATTAGAATCTCCGGGAGAGACGATATCGGAATTTATAAAGGAAATTTAGAAAAAAATGAACTTTTTTTAGAAACTGAAAAAGATAATCTTACTGTAAAGATCGACAGCTACTACAACAATGAAAAATACTACAATGAATATGACTCAAAGGTCAACTACGGACCTTATCATATTATTGTAGAAGAAAAATTTAAATGCTATGAAGAAGCAGTAGAATATTTATATGAAATTGAAAAAGAAACTAATTTAAGAGGGTTTGTTTACTACGACGGTAGTGATTTTCTTCCTCTTATAGGTAGGTATATATCAGAAAAAAAGGCTGAAAAAATACTTTCTGATAAGTTCGATAAATACGATGCAAGCATTGAAAATCACAAATCCCAATCAATAGTTATTTTTGATGGTGAAAATCCAATTTTTTCATACAATAATAATTACAATATATTTTTTAAATCTGGTGATGGAGAGAAAATATATTTTGATGGAGTAGAATATCATGGAAGTTCGGCTTTTTATATAATAGATGAATATAAACTTCTTTCAATAAACTTAGTGTCAATAGAAGATTATCTTAAAGGGGTAGTTCCAAGTGAAATACCATCTTCATGGCATGAAGAATCATTAAAAGCTCAGGCCGTAGCTGCGAGAACTTATGCGGTTTCGAATACTCGTGATAATCCTTTATATGGATATCACGTAGTTGATAATCAAAACAGTCAGGTTTATAGTGGCATAGAAAGAGAAAATTCAACTACAAATAAAGCCGTGGAAGAAACTGAAGGGGAACTTATATACTACAACGATAGACTAATTACGGCTTTTTATCATTCTACAAGTGGAGGTAAAACTGCAGATAGCGGAAATGTTTGGTCTACAACCCTTCCATATTTAATAAGTGTTGAAGACAAATTTTCAAATATATCGCCGTACACTGAATGGGTAAATGAATTTTCTAAAGAAGAACTTATTGACATACTGGAAGAAGAATTTGAAGTCGAAGATATATACGATATGGATTTACTTGAAGTTTCAGAGGATGAAAGAGTTATTGAAATATCATTAAAAACAGATAAGGGAGAAATAATATTTATTAAAGAAGAGATTAGAGCAGTTTTAGGATACTCTGAATTAAAAAGCACTTGGTTTAAGATAGACAAAAATAATAAGATTGATATTATTCAAGAAGTTTCAGTTTATAAATCAAATTTAAATGAGTTAGAAATAATAAAATATGATGACGAAAAATTAAAGAAAGAAATTATTGGATATAATAAAAATATAAATATTAAATCTAAAGAAGAGGAATTTAAATTAAATTCAAGTCCAAGTTTGTTTGTTATAAAAGGCCGAGGCTGGGGACACGGAATAGGAATGAGCCAGTATGGTGCTAAACAAATGGCCGAAGAAGGATTCACATACAACGAAATATTAGAATACTATTATACAGGAGTGGAGGTTAAATGACGGAAAAACTTACAAAAAAATACTTTTACTACGATTTACCTGAGGAACTAATAGCACAAACACCTCTTAAAGAAAGAACTAATTCAAGATTAATGATGCTTAACAGAGAAAAGAAGACTATAGAACATAAATATTTTTACGATATAATAGACTACCTAAATCCAGGAGACTGCGTTGTTATTAACAATACTAAAGTAATACCCGGAAGACTTTATGGGAAGAAATCTACCGGAGCAAACATTGAAATACTGCTTTTAAAAGAACTGGATGAAAACACATGGGAGTGTCTTACTAAACCAGCGAAGAGATTAAAATTGAATACAGAAGTAATTTTCTCAGAAAGTTTAAAGGGAAAAGTAGTTGCTGATAAAGACCAGGGGATAAAGCACATTAAATTCAAATGTGAAGGATCTTTTCATGACATAGTGGAAAATATAGGAGAAATGCCTCTTCCACCATACATAAAAGAGGACTTAAAAGAAAAAAACAGATACCAAACAATTTATGCAGAGAAAACAGGATCGTCAGCAGCACCTACGGCCGGGCTTCATTTTACTAGTGAACTTATGGATAGAATTAAAAAAAAGGGTGTTAAGATAGTATATATAACACTACATGTAGGGCTTGGTACCTTTCGACCTGTAAAAACTGAATATATAACGGATCATAAAATGCATTCTGAATATTATGAAATAGACCAGGAGAATGCCGATATTATTAACGAAACAATTAAAAGTAGCAAAAGGGTGATTTCAGTAGGGACTACAAGTACGAGAACTCTTGAAACGATAGGAAGTCATGATGGAAAAGTTAAACCTGGGTACGGATGGACTGATATTTTCTTATATCCTGGTTACAAGTTTAAAATTGTAGATGCTTTAATAACGAATTTTCACCTTCCTGAGTCTACACTCTTAATGCTTGTAAGTGCTTTTGCATCAAAAGACTATATATTTAAAGCATATGAAGAAGCTATAAAAGAAAAATATAGATTTTTCAGTTTCGGAGATGCTATGTTTATTTATTAGGAGGTAAAATGACATTAAAATTTGAAATTGAACACGAATCAAAAGAAACTAATGCCAGGGTTGGGAAAATAACCACACCACACGGAGAAATAGAAACCCCTATTTTTATGCCGGTTGGTACCAAAGCCACGGTAAAAACAGTAAGTCCTGAGGAACTAAATAAAATACAAGCTCAAATAATTTTAAGCAATACCTATCATCTATATCTTAGACCAGGTGATGGTATTATAAAAGAAGCAGGGGGACTTCATGAATTTATGAACTGGGATAAACCAATACTTACAGATAGTGGAGGTTTCCAGGTATTCAGTTTAGGAGATATGAGAAAAATCACGGAAGAAGGAGTAGATTTTAGATCATATATTGATGGATCTAAACACACTATTACTCCCGAAAAATCAATCAAAATTCAAAACAATCTCGGTTCTGATATAATAATGGCTTTTGATGAATGTACGCCTTATCCAGCTGATAAAGAATATGCAAAAAAATCAATGGAAAGAACTACTAGATGGGCTAAAAGATGTAAAGAAGCTCATAAAAATATTGAAAAACAATCATTATTTGGTATAATACAAGGTGGGATGTACAAAGACTTGAGACTTGAAAGCTTGAAAAATATGAAAGAGCTAGACTTTCCAGGATATGCAATAGGAGGATTAAGTGTTGGAGAACCGGCTCATAAAATGTATGAAACTTTAGAGTACATAGCTCCCAAAATGCCAAAAAATAAACCGAGATATTTGATGGGAGTGGGAAGTCCGGATTACTTATTCGAAGCCGTTATAAACGGTATAGATATGGCTGATTGTGTACTTCCTACTAGAATGGCAAGAAACGGTACATTTATGACTAACGAAGGAAGAATTGCTATAAAAAATGCTCAGTACAAAAGGGATTTCGGCCCTTTGGATAATGAGTGCAACTGCTATACATGTCAAAATTATTCGAGAAGCTATCTAAGACATCTATTCAAGGAAAAAGAGATACTAGGATTAAGGTTAGCAACAATTCACAACTTATTTTTCTTGATTAATCTAATGAAACGTATTAGAATAGCTATTAAGAGTGAAAATCTTCTTGAATTCAAGAAAGATTTTTATAAAAAATATGGATACATAAATTAATACAGGAGGTAAATGAATGGATGGATCAATAACAAGTATTGGATTTTTAGTAATAATGTTTGCTATCTTTTATTTTATGCTTATAAGACCACAAAGAAAAAAAGATAAAGAAATAAAAGAGATGAGATCTTCTCTAAAAAGAGGAGACGAAGTTATAACTATTGGTGGTATATATGGAAGTATAATTAAAGTAAATGATGAAATAGTTATACTTGAATTAGATCATGCTAAGCAGAGATTAAAGATGGGTAAGTGGGCAATTAGAGAAAGAGCTATAACACTTGAAGAAGAATCTGAAACAAAAGAAGTAGAAGAAGATACGAGTTCAGAAGACGAAAACAAAGAATAAATTCAAAAAGAGCCCTGTGCTCTTTTTATTTTTCTTTAATTTTAACTATTAATATGCTATAATAACTAAGAATTTATAGAGTCAATAGGAGGGTTATTATGAAACATATTAAACAACTTAATAACAAGAGTTTAATTGATAATATTAAAAACAAAGGTTGCGGAGAATGCCAAACTTCATGCCAATCAGCTTGTAAAACTTCTTGCACAGTTGGAAATCAAAAATGCGAAAACCAGTAAAATGTAGTGGGTTCCCACTACTTTTTTATTGACCAGGAGGAAAAGGAATAATGATACATCAATTTGAACTACTGGGTAAAAAATATCTGGTAGATGTAAACAGCGGAATAGTACACGAAGTAGACGATTTAGTATATTCGATAATTGAAAACAATGCATATAAAAATAGGAAAAATCTTAAAAAAACTTATAATAATTATAACAAAACGGAAGTAGATGAATGTATATTAGAACTTGAAGAATTAGAAAAAAACAAACTTCTATATACAGAAGAAAAAGATATTGTTCCTAAAATCAAATCAACTTTAAAATCAATGTGTTTAAACATTGCACACGATTGCAATCTTTTATGCGAATATTGCTTTGCTTCAAAGGGAGATTTTGGAGGAAATAAAGAATTAATGTCTTATGAAACAGGTAAAAAAGCACTTGACTATCTTGTGAAAAATTCACAAGGTAGAAAAAACCTTGAAGTAGATTTTTTTGGTGGGGAACCTTTAATGAACTTTAAAGTAGTTAAAAAACTAATAAAATATGCTAGAAGCATAGAAAGAAAACACAAAAAAAATTTTAGGTTTACAATTACTACAAATGGTATTTTATTAAATGAAGAAAATATAAAATATATAAATGAAAATATGCAGAACGTAGTGCTGAGTCTAGATGGTAGAAAAGAAATCAATGATAAGATGAGAGTAGATATACTAGGAAAAGGTACTTATGATAGAATAGTTCCTAAATTTAAAAACACAGTTGATGATAGAAATCATGAGAATTATTTTATTAGAGGTACTTTTACAAAAGAAAACCTGGACTTCACAGAGGATGTAAAAAACATTAAGAGCTTAGGTTTTGACATAATATCACTTGAACCGGTTGTTACAGACGAAAAAAATACCTATTCAATAAAATATGAAGATATTGAAAGAGTAAAACAAGAGTATGAGAAACTGTGCAAATATTATATTGAAAAGAAAAATGAAAATGATTCTTTCAGTTTTTTTCATTTCGAAATAGATCTAGATGGTGGGCCTTGTATATACAAAAAAATCAGCGGATGTGGAGCTGGCAACGAATATGTTGCAGTTACTCCTTCGGGAGATATTTATCCATGTCATCAGTTTGTCGGTAAAGAAGAATTTGTTATTGGAAATGTTGAAGAGGGTATTACAGAGAAATCTATACCTAATGATATGTATGGTGCAAACATAATTACAAAAGAAAAGTGTAAATCATGTTGGGCAAAATACTTCTGTGGAGGCGGATGCCATGCAAATGCTTACAACTTTAACGGTAGCTTCTCGGAGCCTTATGAAGTAGGATGCCAGTTGGAAAAGAAAAGAATAGAATGTGCAATAAGAATTAAATCAGAAAAATAAGGAGGATAACTTATGATTATTGAACTGGATAATTTTAACACTAAGATAGCAAAAGATGCAGTTGTTATGGATACTGCGGTAATTATAGGCGAGGTTGAACTGAAATCAAAAGCAAATATATGGTTTGGTGCAATATTAAGAGGAGATGTTAGAGAAATAAAAATAGGAGAGTATACTAATATACAAGATAATACTGTGATTCACACTTCAAAGGACTATCCAACAATACTTGGAGACGATACTGTTGTAGGTCATTCAGTAACTCTTCACGGTTGCAAGGTTGGGAACAATTGTTTGATAGGTATAGGTGCAGTACTTTTAGATGGGTGCGAGATTGGAGATAATTCTATAGTTGCAGCCGGAACATTAATACCTGGGGGTAAGAAAATACCTCCGAACTCTTTAGTTATGGGAACTCCATATCAAATTAAGAGAAAAACAACGCAAGAAGAATTGAAAAGTATTTACGATAATACGAGAAGATATTATAATAAATATACTAAATATTACGAATAATTGACTAAGACGTACTAAATATATATAATTTTAAATACAATTACATGAGGAGGAAGAAATGAATAAAAGCAGAATTTTATTTATTGTCCTTATAGCTGCAATTTTATTTGCATCCTATTCTGCTATATTTGGTTTTGATTTAGGAAACTACCTAGTAAAACCATATGGTGAAGAAATAGATTTAGGACTTGATTTATCTGGAGGAGTTTATGTAGTTTTAGAGGCGGACACAGATGAAACTGGAGATGAACTTCAGAAAAAAATGCAGCAGACTAAGGCAATTATGCAGCAGAGAGTCGATGGACTTGGAGTAGCAGAACCGAATATTACAATAGAGGGAACGGATAGAATAAGAGTAGAACTTGCGGGATTGAGCAATCCTCAAGAAGCTATAGATACAATAGGCAAGACAGCCCAACTTCAATTTAGAGACTTGGAAGGCAATATAATAGTAACAGGTGAAAATGTAGATAAATCTGAATTTACCTATAATCAAAGGAATCAACCTGCAGTAGCCCTTGAATTTGATAGCGTAGGTACTGAGAAATTTGCAGAAGTTACGGGAGATTTAATGGAAAAATATCCTGGAGAAGAAAATAGGGATAATAGAATTATTGAAATTGTCTTGGATGGAAAAGCAATTTCCGCACCATCAGTTTCTGAACAGATAGTTAACGGTAGAAGTTTAATAGATGGATCATATACTGTAGAATCTGCTACAAATTTAGCAAATCTAATAAGAGCCGGTGCGTTACCCCTTGAAATGACAGAAATAGAAGTAAATGCTGTAGGCCCAAGTTTAGGATTGGAGTCTTTAGATACAAGTGTTAAAGCTGCTTTGATAGGTTTAAGACTTATATTTGTTTTTATGATTATTTTATATAGAATACCCGGATTTGTAGCTGACTTAGCGTTAACTATTTATATACTTATAGCACTGGGAATTTTCATATATTTAGATGCAAAACTTACCTTACCTGGAATTGCAGGTTTTATACTGTCTATTGGTATGGCAGTCGATGCAAATGTAATTATATTTGAAAGAATAAAGGAAGAACTAAAGATTGGAAAAACTATTAGAACAGCTTTAGATAGTGGATTTAAACGGGCGATGACTACAATAATTGATGCAAATGTTACTACCCTAATAGCGGGTATAGTTCTTTATAATTTTGGTACAGGTCCAATAAGAGGTTTTGCCGTTACTTTAATGATAGGACTTGTAGTTTCTATGTTCACAGCCGTTTTTATAACAAGATTTATATTGAAAATGGTTGTTAAAATGGAAATATCTAAAAACAAGAAACTTTTTGGTGGAGCATAGGAGGTAATTATGAAATTAGATGTAATAAAAAATAAAAAAATTAGTTTTGCAGTTTCAGGTCTTATAATACTTTTAGGACTTGTAATGATTATAACCTCCGGTTTAAACTTCGGAATTGACTTTACAGGTGGTACTTTGATACAAGTAGATTTTGGTCGTGAAGTACCGGTAAATGAAGTAAGAAACATTATGAATAATTATGATGAGAATGCCAGTATTGTTCATGCAGGAGAAGGTAATAAGGAAGTTATCATAAAAACTACTAAGGATTACAATAACGAACAGAGAGTAGAAATATTCAATGAATTTAAAGAAAATTACAATTTAGAAGATAATGCATTAATCAATCAGCAGAAGTTTGGGGCTGCTATAGGAGAGGAAACAAGAACTAAAGCTCTAATATCTGTTTTAATTGCTACAGTAGGTATGCTTTTATACGTAACATTTAGATTTGAATTTAACTTCGGTATTGCAGCGATAGCAGCTTTAATACATGACGTTTTAATAGGATTGGCCGTATACTCTATTTTCAGGATACCTGTAAACAGTTCGTTTATAGCAGCAATGCTTATAATAGTAGGTTATTCGATAAATGATACCATAGTTGTATTCGATAGAATTAGAGAAAATATTAAGAAAACAAGAAAGCAACCTTTTGAAGATATAATAAACTATAGTATTAAACAAACAATATCAAGATCAATAAATACATCAACTACGACTTTAATAGCAGTAACCCTCCTTTATATAATGGGAGTAGAAGCTATAAAAGATTTTGCACTACCTTTAATAATAGGAGTATTATCTGGAACTTATTCTTCACTTTTCATAGCAAGTCCAGTATGGTATTTGCTTAAAAGAAAAAAAGAAAAGGTAAACATGTACAATCCTAATACTGTTGATAATTAATTTTAAAATATTTTGTTAATTTAAGTAAAAATATAGTATAATTAATTAAATAAAAAAGGAGGTATTAACATGCAATTAAGTTTTATTATAGTTTTAATAATATCAATTTTTATTTCTATTTTTGCGATACAAAATGGTGGAGAAGTTCCTATTGATTTGTTTTTTGCAAGCTATAGTGTTTCTAAATCAATTGTAATCCTAATTTCAGTAGGTTCCGGTGCATTAATAGCCGGTATATTGGGAGCGTTTAAGAGAATTAAAAAATCTAGAGAGATTAGAGACTTAAACAAAAAAATTAAATCCTTAGAAGATGAAGCAGTTGTTTTGAAAGAAAAATTAAAGAATGAAGAAAACGAAAATCAAGAATTAGAAAAAATCAACGTGGACTTGAAAGAAGAAATTAATAAAAACAAAGAAATATTAAACGAGTTAAAGGAATTTGAAAAAAATAGAAAAGAAAGCCTTAAAGAAAAGGTAGAAGAACCAGAATTTGTTTCTGAATCAGAAGAAATTGAAACCGACAAAGCTGAAGAAGAGGGAGAAAAGTAGTTTGTACTTTGAGTATAAAAAGATATCGCATGAAGACGAAAAAATTGATAGATTAAGCAAAAAATTTAATATAACGAAATTAACCTCAGAACTACTCCTTAATAA